>OLQO01001720.1_pt1 | contig 13529 bp, 8 predicted proteins | sample 1672281 | NCBI WGS metagenome assembly OLQO01 (sample SAMEA3136667, study PRJEB25190) | human gut metagenome | biome: human gut; feature: human-associated habitat; material: faeces | place: Austria | collected 2013
ATGGGCTTGCCCCGATGAAATATATAAAATATATCCTGTCCGACATGCCGGGGAGTGCTTTTCTTGAACATCCTGAATATCTGGATGATTATCTGCCTTGGAATCCTCTTGTAAAAGAATTCTGTCGATAACCGTTGACCTTTTAGTATAAAAGGCTGACGGTTATTTTTCTATACACTGTTTTATTTGACGCTTACCTTCAAAGCCCCTTTCTATCAGTATTTGAGATTAAGAAAAACGGTTCGATACCGGTCTGCGGCATTATTTTTTTCTCTGAGATTTTTGTGAAGTCAATGTTTGCAAGAATCTCAGAGTTTTTTGTTTTATGCATTCCATTTGGAGGTAAGGATATTATTCGAAAAATAACGGCATTGCATCTCATCCTACGAGATACAATGCCGTTATTTTGAAGTCTTCACACTTTCATTGAAAAGTGGACCTGGCGGGAATCGAACCCGCGTCCAAAAACCTGTCCCATGTACTTCTACTATCATAGTCAGTTATTTAACATTCCCTCTGCCGTACGAAAACTAACATCCTTACGGGTTCAGTAGCTTCATAATACGCCTGACAGCTCAAAGCTTTGCCGTCATCGTTTCTCACATAGTCGGTGCCAGATTCCTAAAGTGTGAGTGCTTCAGGGCTGACATGCAGCATTTAGGCTGCAGCTAATTCGAAATTATCGTTAGCGTTTAATTTTAAGTTTGCGATTTAACGCATCAGCCTACGGATAGCTTCTCCATCTTCGAGATCCCTGTCGAAACCAGTACAAGCCCTAATCAGGGTAGAGTAATGAATACTCTCTACTGTAACAGACACATTCTCTTGTGTGCTGTACATACTAATATAGTAAAAAGAAATATAAATGTCAAGTGATTATTGCGTTAAAAGAAGTGAAAAAGCAGTAAAAATTTAGCATTTTTAATGTCATTTCACATATTTTTTATAAAGATAATTACTGTCAGACAGGGAAGAATGTGTTAATATAATAATATGAGTAATTATAAATCTTAACAAGAAAATTCGGAAAAAGGAGAGGTTTCTTATGCCAACAACATACGCACATTATAAATTCGGAAAAGAGGTGCTCAGCGCACTTCCAAGACCCCTTCAGAATTCTATAGAAGCGCATAGAGAGTTGTTTGATATTGGGTTGCATGGACCGGATATCTTATTTTATTATAATGCATTAAAGAAAGATCCGGTGAATGAACAGGGGCATACACTTCATGAACAATTTGCCGATGAGTTTTTCCATCATGCTGTTGAAGTGATTGAGAAAGCAAAAGATCCGGCAGTGGCGCGCGCATATATTTATGGATTTATCTGTCATTTTGCTTTAGACAGTGAATGCCATCCTTATGTTGAAAAAATTATGCAGGTCGGAAGAGTTTCACACAATGAGATCGAGATGGAATTGGATCGAATGATGCTGACGGAAGATTATCATGATCCTTTGCGCTATCTGACAGCAAAGCACATTCAGCCGAAGATGGAGTATGCGGAAGTGATCGCACCATTTTTCAAAGATGTAACAGCCGAGCAGATCTATAAGGCATTAAAAGGGATGGTTTTTTATCATAAGCTGTTTCTGGCACCGACATCTGGAAAGCGAAAAGCGTTGTTTCTTGGGATGAAGGCAGTGGGGAAATACGATTCATTGCATGACATAGTGATGAGTGTAAAGCCAGATCCGTTATGTCAGAAATATTGTAAGGTTTTAAAACGGCAATATTCAGGTGCAGTGCCGTTAGCTGCGAGTCTGATCGTACAGTATCAGAAGAAATTATTCCAGGACACACCGCTTCCGGAACGTTTTCATGAGACATTCGGTGCAGGAGAAGAGTGGGAGAAACTGCGTCTGTAGAGAATCGAAGAAAAGAGTAACAGACTGCTTGCCAGGAGAGATGCAGAAGAAGAGAAAAAGAGTCAGGAGAATGTAGATGAAGGAATTCGTTAAAGTGCAGGATATCACGAAAACTTATAAAATGGGTGAAGTTGAGATTCATGCAGTGGATCACATCAGCTTTTCGATTGAGCAGGGAGAACTTGTTGTAATCGTTGGACCAAGTGGTGCAGGTAAGACAACTGTGCTTAATATTCTCGGCGGAATGGATACAGCAACAAGCGGGAAGCTGTATGTAGATGGAAAAGATATTACAGCTTATAATTCCAAACAGCTGACAGGATACCGCAGAGATGACATCGGATTTGTTTTTCAGTTTTATAATCTTGTGCCGAATCTGACCGCATTGGAAAATGTTGAGCTTGCGTTGCAGATCAGTAAGGATCCGTTGGATGCACAGGCAGTTTTGGAGGAAGTTGGTCTGGGGGAACGGAAGAATAATTTTCCGGCACAGCTTTCCGGCGGTGAGCAACAGCGAGTTTCAATCGCGAGAGCATTAGCGAAGAACCCAAAGCTTTTGCTTTGTGATGAGCCAACAGGTGCATTGGATTACAATACAGGAAAATCAATTTTGAAATTACTTCAGAATATGTGTAGAGAAAAGGGAATGACAGTTATTATCATTACACATAATCAGGCACTTGCGCCGATGGCAGATCGATTGATTCATATAAAAAATGGACAGGTAGCAAGAATGGAATCTAATGAGAATCCGACTTCGATTGATGAAATTGAATGGTAGGGGATGTGGATGAAGAAAGCATTACGAAAAAACTTTTATATGGAGATCCGTCATAGCCTTGGACGTTTTTTATCCATTTTCTTTATTGTTGCGATAGGATGTGCATTCTTTTCCGGAATCCGTGCATCAGAGCCGGATATGAGATATTCAGGAGATGCATATTTCGATGAGAAGAACCTGATGGATATTCAGGTAATGAGTACAATGGGACTGACAGAAGATGATCTGGATGCAATTCGTGCTGTGGATGGTGTATTGGATGCAGAAGGAAGCTATGCAACAGATGTACTTTGTACGATTCGGGGAAACCAGGTAGCAGTTCATGTTATGGCGCTCCAGGATAAGATGAATCAAGTTCAGTTAGAAGATGGCAGGCTTCCGGAAAAGGAAAATGAATGTGTAATAGATGCAGATTATCTGGATGGAAAGAATCTGAAGATTGGGGATAAGATCACATTATCGAGTGGGACTTCGGATTCTTTGGAAGATACACTTAAGACAGATACATTTACCATTGTTGGTACGGTCAGCAGTCCGGAGTATATTGCATTTCACAGAGGCAGTACAACAATCGGAAATGGAAGTGTCAGTGCTTTTCTTTGCGTTCCGGAGAAAGCATTTTCATTAGATGTGTATACAGAGATTACAGTGCAGGTTGAAGGTGCAAAGGAAGCAACTGCATTTACGAAAGAATATGAAGAACATGTGGATTCTGTGCTGAAAAAGGTTCAGGCAATTAAAGCGGAAAGAGAACAGGCCAGATATGATGAGATTACTTCGACAGCGCAGGAAAAAGTGGATGAAGCACAAGAAGAGTTAGCTCAGGCAGAGCAGGATCTGGCGGATGGAAAAGAAGAGGCGGAAGAAGAACTTGCAAGTGCAAGAGAGAAACTTGATGCAGTGCAGAAAGAACTTGAACGAGGAAGAAATCAGCTGGCAGCTTCGAAGCTTGAACTGGAGCAGTCGAGAAATCTTCTGATATCAAAGCAAAAGGAGCTGAATCAGTCCAAAGCACAAGTTGAGCAGGGAGCACAGGAACTTAGCGAAAAACAGATTGCACTTACAACATTAAGAAATCAGCTGGCGCAACTGAAAGAGCAGGAAGAAAGTCTGGAAGATCAGAGACAAGAACTTTTAGCGCAACAGACACAGATGCAGCAAAAGAAAGATGAGCTTCTGAAAGCAAAGGAAGAATTGCAGCAACAGGCAGAAGACTATCAGTCTGCGTATCAGCAGATTTATCAGCCGTTAAAACAGTCTTATGAAGAACTAAATACACAGTATGAACTTCTTCTACAGAACTATGAGGCACTGAAAGAAGAATACGACCGGAAGCAGGAAGCAGGAGAAGAAGATCCGGAATTAAAAGCTCAGTTAGAACAGTTGGAAGCTGAAAAAACAGCAATGGAAGAGAAGTTGACTGAATGGAAAGCAAATCTGGATAAAATGGAACTGGAGGCGAAAGCTGCCGAAGCGGAGATTCAGAAAAACCAGACAAAAATCGAAGCCGGATTGACGCAGATTAACGAAGGGCTTCCAGCAGTTGAAGCCGGGATAGCTCAGATTGAAGCGGGTATTCCGGTATTACAGGATAATATACAGAAACTGACGGATGTGCTGACACAGGGAGATGCTGCAATCCTTACCGCAAGTCGGCAGATAGATCAGGCAAAGGCGCAGATTACATCCGGTCAGCAGCAGATTGACAGCGGATGGCAGCAGATCAGTGAGGGACAGAAGAAGATTGAGGAGGCACAGCAGCAGTTAAGCAGCGGAACAAAGGAGCTGGAAGACGGTTGGGCAGAGTATGAGGAAGGTCGTATAGAAGCTCAGAAGAAGATTGAAGATGGAGAGCGGCAGATTACAGAAGCAAGAGAAGAGCTTGCGAAAGCACAGCAGAAGATTGATGATCTTGAAAAGCCAAAGTGGTATGTTTATGATCGGAACAATCTGACAGAATACAGTGGATATGGAGATAATGCAGATCGTATGCGGGCAATCGGTAAAGTGTTCCCACTCATTTTCTTCCTTGTTGCAGCATTGATCAGTCTGACAACAATGACACGAATGGTAGAGGAGGAGAGAACGCAGATCGGTATTTTGAAGGCTCTCGGATATGGAAATGCTTCAATTGTTGGAAAATATCTCTGGTATGCGATCCTTGCGACATTAACCGGTGGTGTTTTCGGAATTCTGATTGGAGAAAAGATAATTCCATATATCATTATCACTGCATATAAGATCTTGTATCGTCATATGTATGATGTTGTGATCCCATATAATTTGTATTATGCTGTAACAGCATGTGCAGCGGCACTTGCATGTACAGTAATCGCAACACTGTTCTCCTGTATGAAAGAATTACGAGAGCAGGCAGCAGAATTGATGCGTCCGCCGACACCAAAACAGGGAAAACGAGTATTTCTGGAACGAGTTCCGTTTATCTGGAAAAATCTGAATTTCACGTGGAAATCAACCGTGCGCAATCTGGTGCGATATAAAAAACGCTTCTTCATGACAGTATTTGGAATTGGCGGTTGTATGGGCATGATGTTGTTTGGTTTTGGATTAAAAGATTCTATTTCAGCAATCGTTCCGCTTCAATACGAACAGATTCAGCTTTATGATGGAGACGTTATTTTAAAGGAAGATGTGACAGAAGAAGAGAGAAATGATGTCCAGAAAGAACTGGATGCGGATAAGAAGGTATCAGTGACTGCAGAAAATCTTTTGAAAAATATTGAGATCAGTTCAGGAGAGTCTTCTCAGGAAGTTTATTTAGATGTACCAAAAGATGTGGAAGCATTCAAAAAGTTTGTCGTGATCCGGGATCGGAAGACAAAGGAAATTTATTCATTGGAGGATAAAGGAGCAATCCTGACTGAAAAAGCAGCGAAACTGCTGGAAGTCAATGTCGGTGATAAATTAACGATTGATACAGATGATGGAGAGAAAACAGTCTTGATCAGTGCAATCTGTGAGAACTATATGGGACATTATCTCTATATGACATCTGAAGTCTATGAAAAGACATTCGGTGAGGCTCCGGACTATAATTCGATTTATTATAGAACTCAGGACCGTACAACAGAAGAGGCAAAGGATGTCGGCGAAAATGTAATGAAGTGTGATGGAACACTTAGCATCAGCTATACGACAAGCCTGAAAAAGCAGGTGGATCATATGCTGGAGAGTCTGGATATCGTGATTATTGTATTGATTATTTCTGCAGGAATGCTGGCATTTGTAGTGCTGTATAATCTGAATAATATTAACATTACAGAGCGCAAGAGAGAACTGGCAACATTAAAGGTACTTGGATTTTATGACAAGGAAGTTTCTTCTTATGTCTACAGAGAGAATATCCTGCTGACCTTGATTGGGGCACTGGCGGGATTGGTGATCGGAAAAATTCTGCACCGTTTTATTGTTGAGACAGTGGAGATTGATTCGGTTATGTTTGGACGAAATATCGATCCACCAAGTTTCCTGTATGCCTTTCTTCTGACAGTGGCCTTTTCTTTGTTTGTTAATGGAGTGATGTATTTTAAGTTAAAGAAGATTAACATGGTTGAATCACTCAAGAGTGTAGAATAAGACAGATTTGTTAGGAAATATAATAACGAACATAAGAATGGATTGCAGAGAAGCTGCATGGAACATAGATACAATTGTGAAATGTTCCATGACAGCTTCTTTGTTGTTGCCGGCCGCACGTAGCATGAACAGTAACTTTTTGTTAAAAAGCACTTGAAATATACCTGTAGGGGGTATATATTAATAATTAGAAAATATACCCCCTGGGGGTTATACGATAGGAGAAATACAATGGAAGAAAAGAAAGTCTGTCCGGGATGTTGTCACAAGACAAAGGATCGACCGGAAAAAGAATATAAAGATCTGATGAATCGTCTGAGTAGAATTGAAGGACAAGTCAGAGGAGTTCGAAGGATGGTTGAAGAAGGCGCGTATTGTCCGGATATTCTGATTCAGGTATCTGCGGTGAATGCGGCTCTGAATAGTTTCAATAAAGTGCTTTTGGCAAACCATATCCGGACATGTGTGGCAGATGATATCCGGGATGGAAAAGATGAAACGATTGACGAGCTCGTGACGACACTTCAGAAATTGATGCGATAAAAGATCTGAAGAGAGATCCGGCACAAAAAGTCCGGATCACAACTTGAAGGAGGAGTAAAATGAAACAATATAATGTGACGGGAATGAGTTGTGCAGCCTGCAGTGCCCGTGTTGAGAAGGCAGTTGGGAAAGTCCCCGGAGTTGAGAACTGTTCAGTCAGTCTTCTGACGAATTCCATGGGAGTGGAAGGCACAGCAACAGTAGATGCGGTTATTGCGGCTGTTGAGGAAGCTGGATATGGGGCAACGTTGAAATCTGCAAAGAATGAAAGGCATGGGATGAATCAAAGTGAGCAGAACTGTGCGGAAGATGCGTTGAAAGACAGGGAGACACCGAAGATGAAAAGGCGTCTGATCGCTTCTTTGTGTTTTTTGATTCCGCTCATGTATCTGTCAATGGGGCATATGATGTGGGGCTGGCCACTTCCGGTATTTCTGGAAGGGAATCATGTGGCGATGGGGCTGGCGCAGCTCCTGTTAACGACAATCGTTATGGTGATCAATCAGAAGTTTTTTATCAGTGGATGGAAAGGCATGATTCATAGAGCACCAAATATGGATACGCTGGTTGCACTCGGTGCAGGTGCATCTTATGGATATAGCGTGTATGCATTATTCGCTATGACAGCTGCGCAGACGGCAGGCGATATGGATCATGTGATGGAGCTGATGCATGAATTTTATTTTGAATCAGCAGCAATGATTTTAACGTTGATCACAGTCGGAAAGATGCTTGAAGCGCATTCAAAGGGAAAGACAACAGATGCATTAAAGAGCCTTATGAAGCTGGCACCAAAGACAGCAACGCTCCTGCGTGATGGAAAAGAACAGGAAGTTTCGATTGACCAGGTGAGAAGAGGAGATCAGTTTGTTGTAAGACCGGGGGAGAATATTCCGGTGGATGGAATTGTTCTGGAAGGAAACAGTGCAGTAGATGAAGCTGCCCTGACCGGAGAGAGTATACCGGTAGATAAAGCAGAAGGGGATAAAGTGTCTGCGGCTACAATGAATCAGTCAGGTTTTCTGCGTTGCGAGGCGACGAGAGTTGGCGAGGATACGACATTATCACAGATCATTCAGATGGTAAGTGATGCGGCAGCAACAAAAGCACCAATTGCCAAAGTGGCAGATAAAGTTTCAGGAGTATTTGTTCCGGCAGTTATTTCTATTGCAGTTGTCACAATGATCGTATGGCTGCTTGTCGGAGAGTCTGTTGGATTTGCACTTGCAAGGGGAATTTCTGTTCTGGTGATCAGCTGTCCATGTGCATTAGGTCTGGCCACTCCGGTTGCAATTATGGTTGGAAATGGAATGGGCGCGAAGAATGGAATCATGTTTAAGACAGCTGTTTCGCTGGAAGAGACAGGAAAGACGGAGATTGTCGCACTGGATAAGACAGGAACAATCACAAGTGGAGAACCGAAGGTGACGGATCTGCTCCCTGCGGACGGAATGACAGAACATGAATTATTATTTTTTGCAAATGCATTGGAGAAGAAAAGTGAGCATCCGCTTGCCCGGGCAATTCTTGCAAAGGCAGAAGAAAATGGGGAAGCAGAGCAGAAAAGTGAAATCACACAGTTTCAGGCAGTTCCGGGAAATGGTCTGTCAGGAAAACTTGGAGAGGACTGGCTGTACGGAGGCAATTTTAAATTCATTTCAGACAAAATGAAGATTTCTGCCAGCATAAAAGAACAGGCAGAACGGTTGGCACAGCAGGGAAAGACACCGCTGTTCTTTGGAAGGAATGAGCAGTTCCTTGGCATGATCGCAGTTGCGGATGTGATCAAGGAAGATAGTCCACAGGCAGTGAAAGAACTTCAGAATATGGGAATCCATGTTGTTATGCTGACCGGAGATAATGAGCGCACAGCGAAGGCAATTGGTGAGCAGGCAGGTGTGGATGAAGTGATCGCAGGTGTTCTTCCGGAAGGAAAAGAACAGGTGATCCGCAAGCTGAAAGAAAAAGGAAAGGTTGCGATGGTAGGTGACGGTATCAATGACGCACCGGCACTGACCAGGGCAGATATGGGAATTGCCATTGGAGCGGGGACAGATATTGCAATCGATGCAGCGGATGTTGTGCTGATGAAGAGCCGGTTAAGTAACGTGCCGGCGGCAATCCGTATGAGCCGTGCAACATTGCGCAACATTCATGAGAATCTGTTCTGGGCATTTTTCTATAATGCGATAGGAATTCCACTGGCAGCAGGAATCTGGATCCCGGTCTTTGGTTGGAAATTAAATCCGATGTTCGGAGCAGCGGCAATGAGCCTGTCCAGTTTCTGTGTAGTAACAAATGCATTGAGACTGAATCTGTTTAAAATGTACGATGCCAGCAAAGACAGAAAAAGAAAGATGAAAAAGGTAGAAACAGCAGAAAATACTGTTTCAGATATTGTCTTAGCAGACAAAAATGAGTCAGAAAACAAGGAGGAGACAAAGATGACAAAGACAATGAAAATCGAAGGAATGATGTGTGGACACTGTGAGGCGGCTGTGAAGAAAGCTCTCGAGGCACTTGAGCAGATTGATACAGCAGAAGTCAGCCATGAGGCCGGAACAGCAGTTGTGACACTGAATTCCGAAATCAGTAATGAAGTGCTGAAAAAGACAGTCGAAGACAAAGATTATACAGTAACAGCGATCGAGGATTAATGAGCAAAGAAGAGGTCCCCTGCGGAAATGAAAGATTCCGCAGGGGACCTCTTAGATTAATCCTTGTATACAATCTTTCCATCACAGATTGTATATTTTACTTTTCCATACAATTCCCATCCGGTAAATGGAGAATTAGAAGACTTAGAAGCATAAGTCTCAGGAGTCCATTTCTCATTCGGATCAAACAGTACAAGATCAGCTGATTTTCCTTCTGCGACAGAACCGCACGGAAGGTGATACAGGCTGGCAGGATTGATCGTCATCTTCTCAATCAGCTGGCTTAATGTCAGGTGTCCCGGACGTACAAGGGAAGTGATTCCGAGAGCAAGGGAAGTCTCAAGACCAATAATACCGCTTGGTGTTTGTGTGATAGGACGGGATTTCTCTTCCGTACTGTGTGGCGCATGGTCTGTAGCGATCAGATCGATCGTACCGTCTTTGAGACCTTCGATGATAGCAAGGCGGTCATTTTCTGTACGAAGCGGTGGGTTCATCTTGGCAAGAGAGCCGTATTTTAACACAGCTTCATCTGTCAAAGTGAAATGATGCGGAGTTGCCTCTGCATGCAGATTTGCTCCCATAGCTTTAAAGGTACGTACCAGTTCAACGGACTGTCCGGAGCTGATATGCTGGATCACGACCTGTGCACCGGAACGAAGCGCCAGCAGACAATCTCTGGCAACAAGAGATTCTTCAGCAATCGAAGGAGATCCGTAGATGCCCAGCGCATCAGATACAGGTCCGTGGTTGATTCCGTTTGTTTCAATAAATGCAGGATCTTCTTCATGAAGACTGATCGGAAGGTCAAGTGCCTTCGCCTCTTCCATGGCCTTATAGAGAAAGGCAGCATTCTTAAGAGGAATTCCGTCATCTGTGAATCCACAGGCACCGGCAGCGGCAAGTTCTTTCATAGAAGTCATTTCCTCACCTTTGAGTCCGCAGGAGACAGCAGCAGCCTGGAAAATATGGATGTCTTCCAAAGCCTCCCGTTCCATCAGTTCTTTGAGAACCGGAACAGAATCGATGACCGGTGAAGTATTTGCCATACAGATCACGGAAGTAAATCCACCGGCAGCAGCTGCAAGAGATCCGGTATGGAGATCTTCTTTATAAGTAAATCCGGGATCACGGAAATGAATGTGTGTGTCAACAAGTCCTGGAGAAATCATAAGTCCTGCAGCATCAAGCTCATCCTCTCCATTTTCAGGTGTCAGAGTTCCGGCATCTGCGAGTGTCTGGATCAGACCGTCTGTGATGCGAAGGTCGACAAGACGTTCTGTATCAGATGCAGGATCAATTAGAAAACCATTTTTTATAAGCATAATTCATCCTCCTTTTGCTGTTAAGTATACCGTATTTTTGATAGAGATTCAAATTTATTAGAAAATGTGTTATCATAAACGCACCGTAACATGAAAAAAAGAGGGCAGAAAGGTTATCTCTGAATTTTACCGGATCCAGACAATCGTTCTGCGGAAAGAAGGAGTAAATGAAAGAATACGATTATCTGATTGTCGGAGCAGGTCTTTATGGAGCTGTCATGGCACATGAATTAAAGAAAAAAGGGAAGAAATGTCTTGTGATTGACCGAAGAGATCATATTGCAGGAAATATTTACTGTGAGGACATAGAAGGAATCCATGTACATAAATATGGTGCACACATTTTCCATACGTCTGATAAAAAGATATGGGATTACATGAATCAGTTCGCAGAATTTAATAATTACATCAATTCACCGGTAGCAGTTTATAAAGATGAACTTTATAACCTGCCATTTAATATGAATACATTCAGTAAGATGTGGAATATCCGCACACCACAGGAAGCAAAAGAGATTATTGAAAAACAGCGCAAAGAGACAGGAATCACAGAACCACAGAATCTGGAGGAACAGGCACTTTTTCTTGGCGGAAGAGATATCTATGAGAAACTGATCAAGGGTTATACAGAGAAACAGTGGGGAAGAAAGTGTACAGAACTTCCGGCATTTATTATCAAACGTCTGCCATTCCGCTTTGTTTACGATAATAACTATTTCAATGACAGATATCAGGGAATTCCGGTTGGCGGTTATACAGCAATCGTTGAGAAGATGCTGGAAGGGACAGAAGTTCGCACAGGGATTGATTTCTTTGAATTCAGAAAAGAGAATCCGGAGATTGCAGAGAAGATTATTTTTACAGGAATGATCGATGAATATTTTGGATATCAGCTGGGAGCATTGGAGTATCGTTCTGTCAGATTTGAGACAGAAGTTCTTGATTGTGAGAACTATCAGGGAAATGCTGTTGTCAATTACACAGAGCGTGAAGTTCCGTATACAAGAATTATCGAGCATAAGCATTTTGAGTTTGGCAAGCAGGAGAAGACCGTTATTTCCAGAGAGTATTCATCAGAATGGAGTGTTGGCATGGAGCCATATTATCCGGTAAATGATGAGAAGAATAATACATTGTTTGAAGAATACAAGAAGCTTGCAGAAAAGGAAGAAAATGTAATCTTTGGCGGACGACTGGGAGATTATAAATATTATGACATGGATAAAGTTGTTGCCGCAGCTCTTGACAGACTGGAAGAATTCAATTAATATGAGAGTCACACTTCAGTCGTTCTGACTGAAGAATCAGGAGAGATTCTGAAGAGCAGTTCGTATCAGATTCTGATAATTTTCAATTGGACAGGTATTGTATCGTGTGCGGTGTGGGGCCGCACACGTTTAGATGACAGATTGCAGTAGAATTAAATATGGAAAAAATGTATGAAGTACTTCGCTTCGTGGAAAAAGGAACCGAATGCCAGTCAGGTATCGATTGCCTGCAGGGAGAACTGTTGATTTATTATCTGCGGGATAATACACAGTTGGATAAAGCGGTGTTGTTTGAATGGTTTCGACAGATTGCCGGAGAAATAAGAAAGTATCAGCAGTCGAGACGCGGGCAGAATTATCGTTGTCTGACCCCATATAGTATTGTTGTGACAGAAGAAGGAGAACTGCTGCTTTTAAATCCGGATGCACAGGAAAATGAATTTGTTATGAAGAAGATGCAGCAGAAAGCGGTGAGAAGTCATTTTATCCGCCCGACAGCGTCAGGAAGCAGGAAGAATTGTTCGGTAGATTTGTTCGGATATGGTAAAATTTTGCAGTTTTTACTGGCATATACAGAGCAGATCCCGGAACTTAGCAGAAGCGAAGAACGCAGATTGGAGAGGATCATTGAACGTTGTACCGGTGGAGGAAGGCGGCATTATGATAAGATCAGCCAGGTGATACGTGATCTTCCGGAGGAACGCGAGGAATGGAATCCGGAACAGAAGCTAAAATTTCGGAATGTCAAACTGGCGGTTCTTTTATTTGCTACCGGGGCAGTAATTGCGGCAGCAGGAATCGGGATGAGCCGAGGAAGGGAAGGTAACAATACAGTTTTGAAAAGTGAAACAGCAGTGCAAGATCAGAAACCAGACGATGCAAAAACAATACCGGGGGAACTCAGCGAAACTGAACAGGACAGAAAAAAAGCACTGGAAGATCTGAAATGGAAGAAAGAGATGGAAGAACAGGTTCAGGAGATTCTGGAATCGGTCAAAGCATGTGAAAAAAAGATAGAAGAAACGACGAAAGAAGAGAATAACGGGGAAAACAAGGAAGAAACAGAGCAAACGGCAGAACAGCAAACAGAGGAAACTGCAGAAAAATCTGTAGAAGAGGAAATACAACAGGAAACGAAACAAGAAGTGATAAATGATCCGGTTGTTCCGGAATAAGAAAAAAGTCTCCATAAAAGGGAGGATGCCGGGTAACCATTTACTGGTTCCCGGCATGTATTATGAAAAAGTTTATTCAAAGTTTTTTGTTTTTTCCTTTGATGCTTATAGTATATGTGAGAGAAATGAAGAAAAAGTGATAAGAAGATGAAAGATTTTTAAATGATAAATGAACAAATTATGAACGACAGATGTAGTTGAAAATAACGGTTTAAAAAAGAATAGCAGTGTGGTATTCTACATCTAAAGAGAACTTGGGAAGTTACTGTTCACTCCCGTGTCAATCACTCCGCTGATTGACACGGAGGATGCGTGT
>OLQO01001722.1_pt1 | contig 13520 bp, 10 predicted proteins | sample 1672281 | NCBI WGS metagenome assembly OLQO01 (sample SAMEA3136667, study PRJEB25190) | human gut metagenome | biome: human gut; feature: human-associated habitat; material: faeces | place: Austria | collected 2013
CCCCGCATCTGCTCTTCCAGCATGCGGCGCGATTTGGCCATGTGGCCGGGATACCAGTTGATCTTCTTCTCGTCAGCGCGGAGCATCACATCTTCGTTCATTGCGTCCTCCTTCATGGGGCGCCGCCCCATCCCCCGGCAGGGAACCCGTTCCCTGCACCCTTTCTTCGCTTCGCGCCTGTTCGATGTTTTTTGGCGCGTATATAGAATAGAAAAAGACCGTCGGACGCAACGCCCGGCGGTCTTAACAGCACAATTACTTCTCCTTAATCTTGGCGGCCTTGCCGGACAGATTACGCAGATAGTACAGCTTCGCACGACGGACTTTGCCGCGACGGAGCACCGTAATCTTATCAAGACGCGGGGAATGCAGCGGGAAGGTACGCTCCACGCCAATGCCGTAGGAAACACGGCGGAGGGTGAAGGTCTCACGGATGCTGCCGTTGCGCTTCGCGATGCAGATGCCCTCGAAGGCCTGCAGGCGCTCGCGATCGCCCTCAACAACCTTAACCATGACACGCAGGGTATCGCCCACGTTGAACTTGGGAAGGTCTTTCTTGAGCTGCTCGCTCTCAATTGCACGGATGATTTCGCTCATCGGTCAGTTTCTCCTTTCGTCAGGCGTTCATGCGTAACGCGACTTTGTTCGCAGCGGAGCGCCCGTTCATACAAAGGAGATTATAACACGGCTCATCCCCGTTTTGCAAGAGAAATTTTGCTTTTGCGCCGGAAAATCTGATTTTTTTGGCGCGTCACATCGCGTCCAGCGTCGTCTGAACGAGCCTGAGCGCGTCCTTGGGCGCGCTTTCGCCGCTCAGCGCGGATTCGATGGCCTCGCACATCAGCCGCCGCAGGGTCAGTCCCTTCTGCGTCGCGTCGATTTCGGGCAGCCACACCGCGTCGTCCTTCCAGATGCCGCGTTCGCCGAGCGCGCGCTGCACCTGCGCGTCCTCGTGCCAAAACGCCGCCGCGCGCATGGCCAGCGCACTGTTGGCTCCGGCGGCGACGCAAACGCCCGTCAGCTCAAACGAGCGGATCACAAAGCCCGTCGAGGACGGATACGGCATGGTGAGCAGCTCGACGCCGTTTTTCTCCAATTCGCGGGCGCAGCGCCGCTCGTCGCCCGTCCGCCAATCCATGAACAGGGCGGTTTCCCCGTTCAAAAAATGCGTCAGCGCTTCCTCCCTGCTCCCGACCCGCGCAATCAGGCCGCCCCGCACCCGGTCGCGCAGCCATTCCAGCGCCGCCTGCACGTTGATGTGATCCGCCTGTCCGGTTTCTCCCCCTTCGGTCAGCCACGCCCCGCCGTAGAGCGCTTGCAGCAGCGCCTCCAGCGCGCCGCAGGTTTCCGGCTCGGCCGGCCAGATCTCCAGCGCCGGATGATCCGCCAGCGCGAATTCCTCCAAAAGCTGATCGAACTCCATCGGGTACCAGATCGGGTGCTCGATCGTGTTGGCCATGTAGCCCATTCTCCGCTTTTCCAGCAGCCGCCGGTTGACCGCCATCTGCCGGTGCTTCGCCGTCAGCGGCAGCATGAACAGCGTTTCATCCTGCACGCAGGCGTCCAGCACGGGCTCGCTGATGCGCGGCGCATCCGTCAGGCAGCCGTCCAGCGCGATAAACAGCCCGTCGCTCACCCACAGGCTCGCTTCGGACGGCGCGCAGACGATGAGATCCGGCATGTCGTCCCCGAGGATCAGCGCGCGCAGGTCGCGCTCCCCCGTCGGCCCAATCGCCCGCCACTGCGCCTGCGGAAACGCCTGCCGCGTCAGCTCCATCAGCGCTCCGGCGGTCTCCTCGTCCATGGCGTTCGCCGCAAAATACACATTCATCTGCGTCTGTGCCGCCGCGTCCGCGCTCATCGTCACGGCGCAGAGCAGCAAAAGCGCCGCCAAAACTCGTTTCACGCGCATCCCCTCCCCTTGTCCTCATGCTCCATATATACACGGGTTTGGGGGAAAGCATGCTTCAAAGTTTTTCAATTCATTCTGTTTCTTGTCAAAATGGCTATTCTCCCCCCCTCCGGGGGAGAATAGCTTTTTGCCTACAGTCTGAAAGCATAAAAGAACGGCGGCGCTTTCGCGCCGCCGCATGTGAGCGATTCAATTACTCAGCGGGGATGAAGTCCGGGAGTTCGCCGGTCGCAACGACGATGCCGGAGATGTAGCCGAAGCCGCAAGCATCCGCATCCGCGTTGGAGCCCAGACGGTTGGTGCCGTGCACGCCGCCGGTGACTTCGCCGGCCGCGTAGAGGCCTTCGATCGGCTGGCCGTAGATGTCAAGCACGCGGGTCATGGTGTCGATGACCAGACCGCCCATCGTGTGGTGCACAGACGGGAACTGCGGCAGCGCGTAGTACGGGCCTTCCTCGATCTTGACCATGGTGGAAGCCATGACCTTGTGGAAATCGAGATCCTCGCCGTTGTCGATGTAGCCGTTGTGCTTCTCGATGGTGGCCTTCAGGTTGTCGCCGGTGACGGTCGGGAACATGCCCTTGACCTCAAAGCCGTTGATCTTCTCGGCCAGCTCGTCGAGCGTGTCCGCCTTCAGGATGCGGCCATCGGCGATACCGGCTTCGATTTCTTCCGGACGGACGTAGCCAGCGACGACCGGCTCGGTGAAGATGGCGTAGGTGGAGACGAAGCCGGTGTTGACGGCAGCGTTCGCGCAGACGTCGCGGCGGTCGCCCTCGTTGACGTAACGGTTGCCGTTGTAATCAACGTAGATGACGCCGTAGGACGGGCCGGTGAACGGCCACACCGCGTACTTATCCAGAACGCCGGTGTTCGGGTCCGCCCACGGATAACGCTGGATGTTGCTCATCTGGGTGGTGTTCGCGCCGATCGCCTGCGCAAGGTAGATGCCCTCGCCGGTGGACGCGGCCTTGATGTTGGTGGTCGGCAGTTCTTCCGTCAGGTACGGAACCTGCGTCTCACGCATCTGGACGTTCGCGGAGAAGCCGCCGGTCGCCATGATGACGCCCTTCTTGGCCTCGATGGTCTTGTAGCCGTCCGCGGTCGCAACGCGGATACCGACAACGCGGTTCGCCTCGTCGCGGGTGCGGTAGATTTCAACCATCTTGGTTTCCAGCTCGATGGTCGCGCTGGTTTCCTTCAGCATCTTGAGCTGCAGGTTGGTGATGTCGGAACCGACCTGATTCTCGGTGACGTAGGTGCGGTAGCCGTAGTGTCCGCCCGGACGAGCCAGCGTCTCGCGAATCTGGAGACCGTTGTCCAGCAGCAGATCAAAGTAGACCGGGGAAGCGTAGACCATCTCGCGCACCAGCGCCGGGTTGCTCATGTTGTCGCCGCCCTTGATGGTGTCTTCGATGTGCTTCTCGGCGGTGTCCGGCTCGAGACCCAGCTTCTGCTGGAGCTCGGCGGCGCGCTTGGAGGTGTAAGCGGCATACTGGCCGCCGTTGATGGCGCTGTTGCCGCCGGTGGTGGAGAGCTTCTCAACCAGCACGACGCTGCTGCCAGCCTTCTCCGCAGAGTAAGCCGCCGCGAGACCCGCGAAACCGCCGCCGACGACGACGACGTCATAGCTCTCGTCCCACTTCTCCGGCACTTCGACGGAGCCCATGGTCGGGAAGTAATCCGGCGCGGCGACTTCCTTCGCCTCGACCGGCTTCTTGAAATCCTCGACGTTCGCGCCGGCCTCGACCAGAGCCGCCTCAACCGCCTTGAGGATGCCCTCGGAGGTGCGGGTCGCGCCGCTGACGGTATCTACCGCCAGAGACTGCGCTTCCAGAATCGCGGCGGGCATCTTCTCCAGCGCTGGCCAGCCGGGAGCGGTCTCGTTGTAAGCGGTCACCTTGATGTCCTCAATCTTGCTCTCAGACACGGTCACATCCACCGTCAGGCCGTCGTACATGCCGCGGGCGACTTCCGTGTAGGTGCCGGGCTTCATGCCCTCGGCCACCGCCGCCGTGAAGCTGGAAGCCAGCAGGCAGACGCAAGCCAGAGAAGCGATCCATTTCTTGTTCATTCTTTTTTCTCCTTTCCGATGTAAACACGTTCGGAACTCCTGACATCATTGTACATGAATTTATGCGTTTCATCACTCGAAAGGAGGAAATGAATCATTCGAAAAACAGAAATTTAACGATCACGCCGTCCCGTTCGGCCTTATAATCCACCCGCTCGCGTCCTTTTTCACAAGTTCGTCGGCATAGACCGCGCTGCTCCGCGCCAACGCGCGGGCGGCGGGCTTGAGCGTTTCGTAGTTCTTGTAGACGATATTTTCCCACGCCCAGATCGGGTCTTCGTCCATATCCAGCCTGACCAGCCCGTAAGCGTCGTGGTAATGCTGCGCGGCGCAGTGCGGCGCAAGCGTCATCGCGCCCTCCTTGCGCACCTGCTCCACCACGAGCTGAACGCCGCCCAAAAACGTCGTCTTGCTCAGGTGAATCCCCATCTTTTCCAGCATCGGCAGAAACTCGCCGACAAAGCAGCATGTATCGTGCGGGTACATGAACTGCATACCCTCCAGCGCCTCGTATTTCAGCCCCTTCTTCTGCGCCAGCGGATGATCCCACGACACCATGATATACACCGGCTCGCGATACAGCGGCACCGCCCGCAGCCCGCTGACCACGCCGGGGCGCGTGGTGTAGAAAAAGCCGATATCCAGCATATCCGAGCGGATCAGCGCCGGAACGCCCGCGTTGTGCGTCATCATCATGTTCAGCCGGGTTTCGGCGTGCGCGGTATGGAATTGCTCAAACAGCGTGAGCAGGCTGTTGCCGATGTTGATTTCGCACCCGCCGACGCTGACCGTGCCCTCCAGCTTCTCCGCCGGGCAGACGCTGTCCAGCGCCAGATAATAGTGCTCCACCATGCGGTTGGCATGCACCAAAAACGCCTCGCCCTGCCGGGTGAGCGCGAGCTGGCGGCCCGTTTTGCAGAAAAGCGGCGCGCCGACCTCCTGCTCCAGCATTTGGATATGCTTAAAAAGCGTGCTCGGCGCATATTGAAGCTGCTCCGCCGCCTTTTGATAGTTGAGCGTCTGGGAGAGCGTAATCATGGTCAGAAGCTGTTTGATATCCATGCTTGTAATGTCCTTTTCCGGTCGATGGTGCACGATTCGTTAATAATCTGTCTATATACATTCTATCCTCCCGCTCCCCAAATTGCAACCATAAAGTGCCGAAAGGTCAGCCGACTTTCTTTTTTCGCGTCCGCCAAAGTCCGCAAAACGTCAAAAAACGGACATGTGTTCGTTCACCGCATGTCCGTTCTTATTCTGATTTACTTTCTGCGTCTGAGCATGAAGCAGGCCGCCGCGGAAACCGCCAGCGCCGCGCCCCAAAGCAGAACGGGGCTTTCGTCGCCCGTCTTCGGCAGGTTTTCCGCGCTGGGGAGCTTTTTCCACTCCGCCGTGAGCGTCATATCTCCCGTGACGGTGATCTTGACTTTTCCGTCTTCTCCGGCCGGATAGCTGTTGCCCTTCTCGTCCTTCCAGCCCTTGAACAGATGCCCTTCCTTTGTGGGTGCTTCGAGGGTGACGGTCGTGCCCTTTTGCACCGTTTGGCTGCTGCTTCCGCCTACGCCGCCGTTCGCGTCGATTTCGATGTGCACCGGGATTACTGTATACGAAGCGACGAGCGACAATCCGCCGTTTAGCAGCTTGTTTGCTTCCACCACCTGACCGCTTTCAGAGGGCGTATATCGCGGGTTGTCGTTATACCAGTTGTCAATGTTTATGCCACTGTCGTGATATTTCGCGCCCATGTTCGCGGCGTTGGGCAGTTTGATTGCAGAAGTACCCCCTTCCAGAAAAATATCTGCTCCTTGTTCTATTGCCTGATTGTTGTAAATCTGCTTTGTTCTGTCGGAAATATCCCATTCCACCTTTTCACCCAACCAAATACCGCCGCCGGTTTTATACGCTTTATTGCCAACGACCGTCCAGTTTCTTATCGGTTTTTCATCTGTAACCGTTGAGTCGGTCAGCGCCACGCCGCCGCCACGTGCTGCTTCGTTGTTTTCGATTGTGCCGCCGCTGATGGTAATGGTTGAATTCTCCGCATACAAACCGCCGCCCTTACCTGAATCTAACGTAGTACTACATTCGCTGATTGTGCCGCCTCTGATGGTGATTTTTGAAGAATTTGTTGCATACAAACCGCCGCCCGCACCTACCTTACATCCGCTGATTGTACCGCCGGTGATGGTGACGGTTGAATTATTTGCATATAAACCGCCGCCCTGTAACCCCGTACATCCGCTGATGGTGCCGCCACTGATGGTGATTTCTGAAGAATCTGTTGCATACAAACCGCAGCCCAGTTCCCCCTTACATCCGCTGATTGTGCCGCCGCTGATGGTGATGGTTGAAGAATTTGTTGCATACAAACCGCCGCCATTTTTTATCGCTGCCGTACATTCGCTGATTGTGCCGTTGTTGATGATGACAGTTGAAGAATTTTCTGCATACAAACCGCCGCCCGCACCTGCCTCACATCCGCTGATTGTGCCGTTGTTGATGGTGATGGTTGATTGATTTTTTGCATACAAACCGCCGCCCGCACCTAAACTTGCCTTACATTCGCTGATTGTGCTGCCGCTGATGGTGATTTCTGAAGAATTTGTTGCATACAAACCGCCGCCCGCACCCATACCTGCCGTACATTCGCTGATTGTGCCGCCGGTGATGGTGATTTTTGAAGAATTTGTTGCATACAAACCGCCGCCCCATCTTCCCTCACATCCGCTGATTGTGCCGCCGGTGATGTTGATGGTTGAATTGTCCGCATACAAACCGCCGCCATCATTCATGCTTACGCAATTTCGAATCTCACCGCCAGACATATTGAACGTTGCCCCCGAATCAGCCATTACTGCGCGGCTGCACTTTTCAATTACACCGCCATGCATGTTAAAAACTGGCTTCGAACGCGTATCTGGATCTGAACCCGTAACCAGTACGTAGGCGTTGCCCGTAAACATCCTATTTTGCAGCGTCACATTTTCGTACATATTCGCGGTTGCCTCTCCTGATACAGTTATAAAGGCAACCCCTGTATCTCCGTCAATCGTCAGCGTTCCCTTGTAACCTTCCGCGCCCAAATTCAGAACGTTTCCTTTTCCTGTCACCGTAATTCCTGCGTTCGGCTCAACGAAAATCGTATGACCTTCGCCCTTGATGGTCGTCGTCTTGATGGTCGTCGTCTTGCTGTTGGTCAATATATAGTTGCCTTTCAAGGTGAAGCTCTGCGTCAAAATGATCTCGTTTTTTGTGTCGCCGGATTTGTTAATTTCTTCAACCGCATCCTTAAATTTAGCCTCCGACTCGACCTCATGCGTCTCCGCCATGGCGCGCGGCGCCGCCAGCGCCAGCATGCAGACCGCTATGCCCAGCGCCTTCCAAATCCTCCTGTTCATCGCTTTCTGCCTTTCCTTCGATTCATTGTTTTCCTATATACAGCCGACAAAATGGATACGGACATCATAGCATATCGACATTCTTTTTTCAATCTGTTTTATTCGGTTTTTCACGAATCCGGAATTCGAAATTCCGTATAAATTCAAATAATGCGCCCGCATTTTATCCCCTCGTTTTGCGCGCCTGCGTTATATAAAAAGCGCCCTCCCGTTTTTCGGGAAAGCGCCGTGTATTCGCTTTTACAGCATACTCGCCAGAAACGCCTTGAGCCTTTCGGTCTTCGGCGCGCCGAGCACGTCCTTGGGGTCGCCGTGCTCACAGATCACACCCTGATTCATGAACACGACCTCGCTGGCCACCGCGCGGGCAAAGCCCATCTCGTGGGTGACGACCAGCATCGTCAACCCCTCCTGCGCGAGCGTCTGCATGACGGAGAGCACCTCGCCGACCATCTCCGGGTCAAGCGCGCTCGTCGGCTCGTCGAAAAGGATGACCTCCGGGTCCATCGCCAGCGCGCGAGCAATGGCGACGCGCTGCTTCTGCCCGCCGGAGAGCTGGCGCGGCTTGGCGTTGATGTAGGCGGACATGCCGACCTTTTCGAGGTACTTCATCGCGTTTTCAACGCTCTCCTCGCGGGTGCGGTGCAGCACCTTCATCTGGCCGGTGACGCAGTTGTTCAGCACATCCATGTTGCCGAACAGGTTGAACTGCTGAAAGACCATGCCGACCTTGGCGTGGTAGCGCGGCATGTTGACCGCGCCGGAGAGAATATCCTCGCCGTGGTAGAGAATCTGCCCCTCGTCCGGCGTTTCGAGCAGGTTGATGCAGCGCAGCAGCGTCGATTTGCCCGAGCCGGAGGAGCCGATGATGCAGGTCACCTCGCCCTTGTTGGCGGCAAAATCCACGCCACGCAGCACCTCGTGGTCGCCGAAGGCCTTTTTGATGCCCCTGACTTCAATCACACGTTCCATCACACGTTCCATCTCTTGACGGCCTCCTTTTCGTTTTCGACGGATACCTTGATATCCGCGCGGCTGTCGCTCTGCGAGCCGTGAATGACGTAGTTATCCGGGCCGTCCATCTTCTTTTCCACCGCGCGCAGGATGGCGCTGACGCTCAGCGTCAGAATGAGGTAGATCACCGCGATGATGAAATAGACCTCGAAGTAGCGGTAATACGTGCCCGCGGCGCTCTTCGCCTGAAAGAACAGCTCGGAGACGGAGATGACGTTGAGCACGCTGGAATCCTTGATGTTGACGATCAGCTCGTTGCCCACGGAGGGGAGGATGTTGCGGATGGCCTGCGGCAGAACCACCGTCGTCATGGTCTGCCAGTGGGTCATGCCGATGGCGTGTGCCGCCTCGAACTGCCCCTTATCGACGGAGACGATGCCGCCGCGGATGATTTCGGCCATATACGCGCCGGTGTTGATGGAGATGATGAAGATGGCCGCGAAGGTCGTATCCATGTACACACCCGCGTACTGCGCGCCGTAGTAGATCACGACGGCCTGCACGATCATCGGCGTGCCGCGAAACACCTGAATGTAGACGTTCATCAGGAGCTGCGCCAGCCTGAGCAGCCCGCGCCGGAGGGTCACGCCGACGTTCGAGCCGGTTTTCTTCTTCTCCGGCAGGGCGATGGTGCGGATGATGGCCACCAGCAGGCCGAGCGCGAAGCCCAGCGCCGTGCCCGTCAGCGCAATCAGCAGGGTCATGCCCGTTCCGCACAGGAACAGCATCCCGTATTTTTCCAGCAAAAAGGCCACCCAGCCAAAGAAGGATGTAGAAGCGTTCGGCATTTTGTTTTCTCCTTTGGGGTACGTCGAGGCGCCGCCCCGAACCCCGGCAGGGAACTGAGTTCCCTGCACCTTCCATTACCATCTGCTTCGCAGAGGGTTTATTTAATAAGAAACTTCTTTTCCTCCGTTTATCGCGCAGCGATAAACAAAGTGGGAAATCCAAGAACCTCAGGTTCTTGGCAGGGCTTGGGGCAGCGCCCCAACGTTCTCCCCCCCATGGCGCATAAAAGGCTGTCGGCTGACCGACAGTCCTTTATTCCTTTCGGTTACTCGCTCAGCGGCTGATCGAGCACAACCGCGTCCATGATGGCGTTGCGCTCCTCGGCGGAAATCCCGGCGAGGATTTCGTTGATCTGCGCCTTCAGCGGGCTGCCCTGCTTCACGCCGACGGCAATCTGCGCGTCGTCCGGGGAGACGGTGAAGCCCTGCCCCTCGTCGAAGGTGATGTACGTCAGATCCGCGTTCGCGGAGGTCGCGGAGACCGCGCCGGGGCGGTCGGCCACATAGCCGTCAATCGCGCCGGAGGAAACCGCGACGATCATCGTCGGGAAGGTCTCCATCGCGGGCATCTTCACCGCGCCCTCGATCTGGTCGATCATGTCATAGTGGAACGTGCTCATCTGGCCGGTGATCTTCGCGCCCGCCAGATCGGCCAGGCTCTTCGCGCCGGCAAACGCGCTGTCCTTGCGAACCACGACGGTCAGCTCCGTGTCGTAGTAGGAATCCGTAAAGTCAATGGTCATCCGGCGCTCGGCGGTCGGGCTCATGCCCGCGATAATCACGTCGATGTTGCCGGAGAGCAGCGCCGGGGTCAGGCCGTCCCACTCGGTCTTGACGATTTCCAGCTCCATGCCGAGCTGATCGGCGATGATCTTCGCGATGCGCACATCGTAGCCGTCCGCGTAGCCGCCCGCCGCAATCGCCACGGCGTTTTCGCTCGCGTCGCTCTGCGTCCAGTTATACGGCGCGTAGTTGCACTCCATGCCCACGCGCAGGGTTTCGCAAACGCCCGCCGCCGCGAGCAGAACCATCGCCATCGTCATGGCCAAAATCAGCATTTTCTTCATTGCGCTGTCCTCCCGACCCCATCGGGTCTATCCACAGGTTGTTCGTTGGAATGAGGATATCTTACACCTGACCCGCCGGAGAGTCAACGAAATTACAATAATTCCGCATCATCTTTGTATTTTTTACAAAACAAATGCGCAGCAAAGCGTTTTTCATCGTCCAAAAACCGATAAATTCCGTACAAAACGCGGGCGCGGAGCTGCGTTTTTCTCCTTCCGTCTGCCTTTCGGCAGCCAACCTTCGGCGTTTTCATCGGCTGATTCTGCCACAGGCGGCGCCGATTTCAAACGTCCCTCTAAGAGGGAGGTATTGTCTCTTCACCGCCGAAGCCTTAGAGAAATCCCTTCGACTTATTGCTTAGACGGAAAATAACCTGCCAAAGAGCTCCCTCCTCGAGGGAGCTGGCACGGCGCAGCCGTGACTGAAGGAGTTCAACGCGCCCATTGGAATTTGTGCAAATTTTTGGATTTGCTCTTTTCCTATTCATCCTTGACGCGCACGTTTTCCCGTCCGAACATATCGAATACCTTGTTCAGGCTGTTTTCCGCCTGCTTTCTGGCTTCCTCCTGCGCGCTGAGGATCGCCTTGTCCGATTCCTGCACCGTGCCCTCGATCGCCGCGCGGAATGTGCACGGGTAGCCCGCCGCCTGCGTCAGATAGCCCGCCACCTCCTCGTTCTTCTCCGGGATGCTCAGCATCTTCACATAGGCCGCGCCCATCGCCTTGGGATAGACCACGGTGAACAGCCCGTTCTCGCCGGAGACGAGCCGCCCGAATTTGAGCATGCCGAAGAGCTGCGGCTTCTGCTTGGCCTGCCGCATGGCCTCCTGCCAGATGCGTTCCGCGTCCGGCGCGGGGCCTTTCGGCGCTTCCTTCGCGGGGGTCGGCGCGGCTCCTCCCTGCGCAGCGTCCGGCGTATCGGCCGCCTGCGCGGCGGCTGCCTGCTTCCGGGCGGGCGCGGCCGCCACTACGCCCTCGCGCAGCTTGCGCTCCAGCTCGTCCACGCGGGCGACGAGCGCCTCCACCTGCATGCTTTCCTCCGGCGCGCAGGCGCGAAGCGCGGCCGTTTCCAGCGCAAAGCGCGGCTGTGCCGCCCACTTCATATCCGTTTCGCTCGCCAGAAAGAGATCGAGCATCCGCATCAGCCGCGTGTGCGACGTGCGCTTTGCCTGCGCGACGTATTCCGCCGCATCCTCCCGCGTGACCTCCAAAAGACCGCTGAGCTGTTCCTCGCCGCAGATATCCGCCAGCATCAGCGCGCGCAGATGGGCGCTCACGTCGCGCACAAACACCTGCACCTCGCGCCCCTTGCGCATCATCTCGTCAATCAGCGCCAGCGCGCCCGCCGCGTCCGAATCAATCAGCCGATCCGCGAACGCGAACAGGAAGCTCTTATCCGCCGCGCCGAGCACCCGAAGCACGAGCGCCTCCGTCAGCCCGCCGTCCTCCTCCTGCGCGTAGGAAAGGCACATGTCCATGATCGACCATGCGTCACGCATGCCGCCCTCCGCCGCGCGGGCGATGCGGGAAAGCGCCGCGTCCTCGGCCTGAATATGGCCTTCCTCCAGCGCGACGCGCAGCCGCCCGATGATCTGGTGCGCGGGAATCCGCCCGAAATCGAACCGCTGACAGCGGGAAAGGATCGTCGCCGGGAGCTTCTGCGGCTCCGTCGTCGCCAAAATGAACACGACGTAGGCGGGCGGCTCTTCCAGCGTCTTGAGCAGCGCGTTGAACGCGCCCTGCGAAAGCATGTGCACCTCGTCGATGATATACACGCGATAGCGCCCCGTCTGCGGCGGGTATTTCACCTTTTCGCGCAAATCGCGGATCTCGTCCACGCCGTTGTTGCTGGCCGCGTCGATTTCCAGAATATCGAGGCTGTTTTCCTCCGCCAGCGCCCGGCAGGTGTCGCACGTGCCGCAGGGATCGCCGTTCTCCGGGTGTTCGCAGTTGACCGCGCGCGCGAACACCTTCGCCGTCGAGGTTTTGCCCGTGCCGCGCGTGCCGCAGAACAGATACGCATGCGCGATGCGCCCGCTCGTGATCTGGCTGCGCAGCGTTTTAATCACAGCCTCCTGCCCCACAAAATCCTCGAACCGCGCCGGACGATAGCGGCGATACAGCGCCTGATAGCCCATTTTGTTGCCTCCACAATCCAATCAAGAATATAAAATAGAATATCACAAAAAGAAAAACTTTACAACCGTTCCGGACGGGTGTACAATAAGCGGCGCTTCATCCTCCTTCAGTCTCGCTTTGCTCGACAGCTCCCTCAAAGAGGGAGCCATTATGTCGGTCCGAACCATCAAACGCGCTTATTTCCTCTTTTCTCTATGAAATGAGCAGCTTATTCGAACATCTGTGCCTCCCTCTTCGAGGGAGGTGGCACGGCGCAGCCGTGACGGAAGGAGTTACCAACATCTACGGAGGAATATTCTATGGCTGTTTCCGGCATCATTTTTCAAATGATTACGTTGTTCATCATGATGTTTGCGGGCTATGTTTCCGCACGGGCGGGGCTGATTTCGCCGTCCTTCCGGCGCGGGCTCTCCTCGCTGGTGCTGAGCACGGCGTTCCCCTGCTGCATCGTTTCGTCGGTGCTGCAAAGCGGCGGCGCGCCCGGCAGCATGCTCGTCGCCCTCGGCGTGAGCGTCGCGTTTTTCGCGCTGATGATCGCGCTGGCGGCGGTGCTCGTGCGCATCGTGCCCACGCCGAAGGAAGAACGCAACCTCGATCAGCTTCTGCTCGTGTTCACCAATCTGGCGTTCATGGGCATCCCGATCATTCAGGCGCTCTATGGCGTGGAGGGCGTGGCGATGCTCTCGATGTTCCTGCTGGTGTTCAACTTTCTCGTGTTCACCTACGGCGTCATGCTGCTCGATGGCAGCGGCGACATCAACCTCCGGCAGCTGGTCAACCCCGGCGTGATCTCCGCGCTGATTGCGCTGTTCTTCGGTCTGACCGGCTGGCGGCTGCCCGACCCGGTGGAAAGCGCGCTGGCCTCCATCGGCTCCATCAACACCCCGATGGCGATGATGATTATCGGCGCTTCCCTCGCGCACAGCGATATCCGCGCCGCGTTCACCAATCCGCGCCTGTACCGCGTCACCTTCCTGCGCCTGATCGTCATGCCGCTGGTGTTCATCGGTCTGGCGCTCGTCATGCCGATCAACCGGATGCCCGCGAGCATGTGGATCTCCTGAATGCGGGCGGTGACATCGTCGGGCACCACCAAAGAGGCATCGCACCAGAGTACCATGGCTCCG
>OLQO01001756.1_pt1 | contig 13319 bp, 10 predicted proteins | sample 1672281 | NCBI WGS metagenome assembly OLQO01 (sample SAMEA3136667, study PRJEB25190) | human gut metagenome | biome: human gut; feature: human-associated habitat; material: faeces | place: Austria | collected 2013
TTCATGAAAATCCCGTTCCGGGTGGGCCACTGCAGAAAAGAGTCCCGTCTCAATGGCCTCCGGAATGCTTTCAATCAGTTGATGATAAGCCAGCGCTTTTGGAACATCTATATCAAATGTATATCTTCCATCCGGCATGGATGTGTGGTGCTGCCCCAGAAGCAGCAGATCAAACCGTTCATGCAGCATCTCATAATAGCTCCTATACTCCGGGAGATATTCGATTTCCAGACCAATACAAATATCAATCCGTCTGTCGTACTGCTTCCTGAGTGCTTTTAACTCTTTCTCATAATCATCCAGTTCCTCTATTCTCATTCGCCCGCTGAATGGATTTCCCGGAAATGGCCCATGATCTGTGAAAGTTATCCTTTTCAAACCTAATCGGCATGCCGCCTGTACATAAGTCTCCGCTGGGTCAGCCGAAGCATGACCGCAGCGCACCGTATGTATATGAAAAGCCTCATCGATAAAGATTTTTGCACTAGGTATCCTATTCATCGTCATCCATATCATAAGGCTGAACCGGCCAGCTGCCGCTCTCTGTCACCCGATAGTACCGATCTGTCTTTGTATCCACCATCAACACAGGAATTCTGCGGCTTTTCAGCACCGTTCCATCTATGTAATAATGAGAAGCACCATCATAATAAATATCATGGAAAGATGCATCTCCGACAATGTCTGAAGTTCCTATATGCCCTGCAACCACCTTCTTGTCCAAACCCTCGATTTTCCCTGTTTGTGCCGGAAATTTTCCTGTGAAAATATTCTCCCCGGTTGCCCAGTCCCAGAGATCTCCGGCATCTTCCTCAATCCCTGCATGGACAAAAATCGTATTGCCCTCCACATAATATCTCGGAAGATTCTCAATCCATCTGATATAAGGCTCATCCCGCTCATCGCTGTCTTTTTGATCATCGTCCATGGTTCTGATCATATGATTAATGGTTGACCCGTATAAAACAAACTCTTCGTGATTCCCCATCAGCGCAATAACTTTGTCATAGCCGTATTTCTGCTGCATAGCCATGATCTTATCCAGAACACCATAGTTATCTTCACCGCCATGGATATAATCTCCCAAAAGCAGCAGTCTCGTATCCTTCTCTTCAAGATGCTCTTCGAACAGATCCAATGCTTCTTCAAATGCAGCTAAACAGCCATGAATATCACTCATACAATAAATTTTCATATGCGGCACTCCTTCTTATGTCATTCATTAATACAGTCACTTTTCGTTTACAAGCTATATTATACGAATTTATTAGTACAAGAACTTACACTTTAATTGTCCATGTGTCAAAAAATCCATATATCATTCGTTTTATTCAACAGATTCCAACAAACGAGTGTGATGTCTCATTGACTTTCAATCGCATAACGCCCACAAGTCCCAATGGAAATGCCACTGGGACTTATTCGCTTCGCATCTGCCAATGCTAAAACGCTTTTTAAATTTTTTATTCAAGTGCTTTTTCGACTGCCTCGTATCGTTTGTCATTAATCTGCTTCAACAGGCACTGATAAGGATCAGTCTCATTGGAAAGCACCATATTGTAGACAGCCGGATTAAATCCACTGACCAGTGCAACTCCCGCACGGCTTTGCTGAATCGGGATTGTATTCGTTCTGGAGCATACATTCCAGAATACAAGTCTCGGCATTTCATACCCATAAAAGGCATACTTATTCTGGATCACTGCCATCAGCGACTGCGTATAAACATTAGAAGCTTTGCCGTACTCCCCGCTGGGTTTATATATGGCACGGTCAAATTCCATATCTGAAATGATCAAAATATTATCCGGCAGTTCTTCCTGAGACAGGTGATGATCAACAGCTGTATACAGAATCAGTTCAAAAACATCCTGAAGATTTGTATTGGTACAATCCCTATAGGTTTCACAGATATCGATTTTATCCCTCAGACTCTTTGCCTCAGACAGATCAATCATCTCCGGCCTGCTGCTGAAGGTAATAAATTGATTGTGAAATTCACCTCTGGCATGTTCTGCAAAATAAATCGCCAAGGCTGTGGATACATTTAACGCAGTCACCTTTGTATTGCCGACATTTACCTGCATGGATCCCGAGCCATCCCTGACAACCAGTGTAAATGCATCTCCCTTCACATAATCCGGCAGCGCTTTCCACAAACCTTCCAATGTCTCATCTTTTTCTGCCAGCTTGCCATACCCCCATGCAAACCTGGACTGTTGATAATATTTCGCCACAATATCACTTGGAAATAATGTATCGGCATTAATCTTCGCTTCACCTCTTGTCAGCTTGTCAAGAAATGCCCGCCTCCGAACTTCATCCCGGTGCAGAAAAGCACTGCCATAAATCAGATTGGCTCTCGACGGCACTTTGCTATAATCTATATCTCCCCAGGATTCAGAGGACATCTTAACTTCTACGACGTCAATATAAGCACGCAGGGATGCCAGTATCTTCCGATAAGTCCGTTCTGTAAAACCAAGGGACTGGCAGACAATCTTTCCCAACTTTCTTGTACTGGCTGAACTGGTATTGCAGGAAGGCAGCCATTTGGCCAGAAGAGAGGCCGGACGTTCTTCTCTAATAGCCTGCAGATCCTGCTCAAGTTGATACATGATTTTTGAAATGATGATATCTTTTGCTTTTGTATCCAACAGGGACAGCCAGTCATCAAATCGACCGTATTCCGGAATCAATCCGATAATACCGGATACTTCCTCAAAATGATCCTCCATCAGCCAGTGCATACAGATTTGGAAGACATGTCTTTCCCCCATACCAATGCCTCTGATATCCCGCAGATAAAAAAGCCATTTGACAGCCAGAAGCGGCTGCTCATAATATGCTTTCTTGTATTCCCGGAGGATTCTCTCATCCCCCCAGTTTCTCATACTGCCTACTGCAAAATTCAGATCAAGCAGATGTCTGCCGGAGGTTCTGTAACCGATCGCACCATTTTCTGTCTGCTGTTTTTCATCATTTAACTGTTCTTTCAACGCACCCATTAATGCCATGCTTTTGCCTCCTGTTCTGCTTCATCTCAAGTTTCTAATGACCGACTGCAGGAATCGAACCTGCCTTCCAGGTCTCACACCAAATAACCTTGCTGCACGAACCTTTATCAAGATTCTGTTTTGTGCCTGTCTTCTGCCACTGAAATAAGTCGGTCCGTGGAGAGGGCGGGATTCGAACCCGCGACAATCAGCTTACCTCTTGTACATTTTGCTGTTCAAGCCTTTATCAAGACTCTTTTCTCTGGTGCTCTACCATCTGAGCTACCTCCCCATTTTAATCAGGATATCCTTCTCAGTTGATATCCCATTTTCATTCCTTTAGGAACAATTGATTGTCAATATAGAAACCGCATATTGAAACCCCAGGCAAAAGCTTTCTTCCTGCCCCTCAGCGATCGTCCCAACAATCGGTCCCTTTGACTTTCCAGTTTCCGGACATCCGTTTCGCCGATTACCTTCTCAAGAAGATTTTGCAGTTCCCGGTCAATCCGCTTATTGCAGTCCGACAACAGATGCTTCTCTGCCATCAGATACTGATAAAAATCCTTCACTGAAAATTCCACATCCGGCTTCGCCATCCTTTATTCTCCATCTCCTTTTCTCTGAATTAGAATGTCTTCATTGACTATGCATTCAGTATATACCAACGCTTTTCCCTTTACAGGACAAAAAGTAGGACAAAAATGCTGCCGCTCCAATGTTTCTTACATTGAAACGGCAGCATCTTTCACTGCTTTTTCTATTCACTTTTTTTAGAATTTCTGTTTAGTTCCAGTTTAGCCAATACATCTTTGCATCGCGCTTCAATGGCATTTTGAACGCTCGGCGGTCCAAGTACTTCCACCACATCCGAATACTGCATGGCCCAGTTGATCATGGCTTGCTCACTGCAGGTGACAGTTACCACATCATATTTCTCATCAAACTCCCGTCGTTTAACAAAATTATTGCCGAACCAATCTACCATCATGGTATAATATTCATTTGAAACTTTTAAACGAACATTAGTCGGCGCATCATAAGACATATGCAAATGCTTTTCCATGTATTCCTGTCCATTCCATGTATCTGACATGCCTTTTATTTCACGTTTTGGCCGCCCCTCTTCCTCCAACAGTTTCACATCACTCATCAGGTCTATACGCCAAACAGAAACATTCGAATACGGTTTACAATTGGCCAGCATATAGTACTTGTCATTATAAATCAGAATGTGGTACGGTGTAACTTTACTCCAAATAGTCTTGCCACTATCATCTATCTTCGATGGCACAAGCTCCCTTTCGGCATTATAGACATTCATAATGAATTGAATCTTCACCTTCTCATCAATGGCCGACTGTATCAGTGCAATATTCTTCTTCAATTCTGTCCTGCTGGCATCATTATTATTGACAATCCCCTGAAAAATATTTTTGATAACCGGTCTATCGTTGTTTTCAGAAAACCATTTCTTCTGATATCTCTTACTGGACAATTTCGCCAGCTTATAAATCAGCCGATCACGTTCTTCTTCATTCACTGTTTTTGAAAAATAAAGCGCATTAATAATCGTATCCAATTCATCAAACCTGAAATCATGCACATATCTCAAGTTCGTAATCGGCGGCACCCGCTTCAGCAATGCATCATACTTTTCACTTTGATCAACGTTATCCTCATCAGACTCGTCAAGCTCCAAATCCAGCTTCGGCATGCCCTCTTTCAGCTCTTCATCACTGATTTCCGGCTTTTCTTTTTTCATTTTACGTCGATATGCAGCCTTCTTCTGTTTCAAATTTCTGATGGCCGTCCTTATCCTTATCGGATCCTCTTCATATCCCTCAAAAATAACTTTGTACTCATTTTTCAAATCTTCATCATAATACTCCGGATTCACTGCCATTAGTACCCTGTCCACCGCACTGGAAACCGTCTTGGCATTACCATTATCCTCTTTTTCCTTTAATTTTTCACGTAATTCCCCCAATGACATGGCATTTTCGCTGTCCGATTCGGAATCAGTCTCCTCCTTCAGGATCTTCAGAATATCCAGTGCACGCTTGACTGTATCGTAATCTGCATTCGAATTGTCCGGTTTTGACTTTTTGTTCGTTTTTTCCTCGCTGCTCAGTTCTCTCTCGTTATTCAGTTCTCTCTCGCTCATTGTATCACCTCATAAGGACTATTATACAGGAAACAGCTAATATATGGAACTTGTTGTTGTAAAACTCTTCAATATATCAATGACTTCTGCTTCTTGTTCCTCTCTTTTCAACTTCTTAATTATCTGCCATTTGCAGAGTCAGAAACTTTAAAGGCTTCTCAAACGATAATAAAAATAAACTCCCCTCAAGCAAGCATTCGCTTGACTTAAGGGGATATCTGTTCATCTACTGTTTCGTCAGTTCAAATAAACTGCTTTCATGTCCCATCCCTTTCAGAATGTCATCATCAACATACAAAACAGCCGATATATCATGCAGCGGACCAGACAAGTGCTTTTCAGGCTCATCAATCCAGTCACCTGCTTTCATTGCTATAGTTAATCCCTCTGGGACAAATTCACCTTCCACTTCATAGCTTCCGGGTTCATCCCATTTGCTCGATCCATATGGTGTATAACTATAGGTTCCCTTCATATTATTGCCATCCACTTCTGTAATATTAAGATTAACGGTTCCATTTCCGCCACCTTCTCGATATGTTCCCTTCCACTCGCCCTGCAAATCTGCAGAAGCAAATGTTAACTCCGGTTCAATCTGGCTACAGTTCCATGTGCCATTCTCAAAGATATAATCTGCATTGATGGATACATTGAAAATCGCATGTCCTTTAACCAGCTTCGCGCTGCATTGAAAGGACTGTTCTGTCCCTTTATACTGGGATATCTGCTTGTCAACACTGAAATCCTCCATCTGATCTTTTGAAATTGTTATTTTCTGAATTGCCCCTGAAACTCCATATTTTATTTCCGGGTATTGAATGTCATCCACCACGCGCTCCATACTGACATCTAAAGCTTTATCTTCTTTAACCTCTGGCCTTAACGAATACTTTTCGGAAAGGCTGCTGAGATTCCAGGCCTTATCAAATGTATAATCAGCTACCAACGTTCCACTGACACTTTCAATTTCTCCATCAAGTACAATATCCATCGTTATCTGATCGGTCTTTTTCTCTAAATCCGTATTCTGACTTTTGATCGTTAACTGCGAAATTTCACTGTCAAGAATCTCCCAGGCCTGGTTATCTACCGTAATTGTCTTCCCTACCAAATTCGAACGAAGATCAGTCTCTTTCACTCCGCTTAAAGGAATGATATTCCATTTTCCCTGGTCTGCAACCTTATAATCTTCCAATGTCCATCCGGCTTTATCATACAGATAATATGACAAAGTCACTTCCTTCTCGTAAGACACATCATCCTTTTCCGTAACAATTGTACACCACACCAGATCACTCTTATTCTTCTTATCCGTATCTCTTTTCTCAATAGTCAGACTGTCAATTTTCTCCCCATCGTCTAAAAATGCCTTGTCTGAAAATGATTCCAGGTCTTGCTGGATTTCTTCTTCCTTTGGCACACTGCTGCATCCCGCCAGCATCAGCGTCACTGTCATTATCAGGATTATCATTAATATGCTTTTTTTCATTAACCTTCTTCTCCTATATCTGACCTTATTTAATCGTCAGCGACGCATGGTCATTGTACTCACTGAAAAAGTCTCCACCTGCCTGAAACATGAAAATGTGATATGCACCAAAAGAAGTTGTTCCCACTTCACTGGCATACTCCGGATGCATCTTATCATATACGGACTCCGGTATACTATCATCACTCATGTCAATCACATAAACTTCTGCCATACCGCCATAGCTTTCCTCATCCGGATGATAGTCAAAAACATACTTCCTGCACAAAATTCCATTGGTCGACTGATCTTCCTCTGTCATCTTCCAGTCCCCAATCCAATCTGATGATGTATCCACTGAAAAATAATCATTTTCATAATGTGTCTCTTTGTATTCTTCTTCTGCTGCTTTTTGAGCTTCTTCCTCTGCCTTCTGTTTCTCTGACTCTGCTGCCGCTTCGGCTTTTTTCTTTTCTTCTTCCGCTGCTTTTTCTTGTTCAGAAATTTCGTTCAGCCGTTTGCCATAACTTTCCGTCAACTTCGAAATTTTACCCTGATAATCTTTGTATGCTGCCTCATCTGACAATGTATAATCTTTTTCAGTATCTATCATTGATAATAACTGAGTCAGATTTTGTTTTGCCTCATTTATTTTTTCTGTGTCTTCCGATTCATCCACATGCTCTAACGTATTCTCTTCAAGAATGGTATCATATTCTTTTGTAAATATCCCTTGCATTCCTAAAATAACAGAATCATATTTTCCTGACACTTCAGGTGTATTATTTTTACTTTGGATATAATCATTTCTTTCATTAACCGTTTTTTTCAGTATATCAAGCTGTTCTTCTCTGCTTTTCGCCGCTGAAAAATCCGTCCCAATTGCATAAATTTGATTAAACTGCTCCTCAACAGCCGCCTGTTCTGCCGCTCTTTTCTGATACATCAGATATCCGATAATACTAACCAAAAGGATAGCAGCAATACCAATAACCACAACCACTTTTTTCTTATTTTTCATTCAGTAAACTTTCCTCTGCATTTAATTACTTTTTTCTCTTTTCCCATTCAATTTCAGCACTTGTTACTTCTCTTCCTGTTCGTCTATCGTATATATGAAATTCCCCTTTTTCAAACTCACTTAAACGACATATATTTCTCGTAACAACCCCATTATCCAGCATAATATAGTCATTCATAACTCCATGCGTCTTATAAAGCTTAATGCCTCCAATACAATTTAAATCTGTAATATATGCGCAATTTTCCCTTTTCTCTTCTTTTTTATCCATCTTCTTCTCCTTCCTGCCTGCAGAATCATCTGAAGTTCTTTCCCTTTTTGAACTGTTATCTTTCCCACCATGGATACTTTTTGCTGATGCAGATGTTTTTCCACCTTCAGTAATACCACCCGCAAATGCCATAAAGCATCCTACAATAATAACTACCATCAATATAACCGCCAATACACTTGATAAGAGCGGAACTACATTTTGTAAAAATAACAAAACCAAAGGCACCAGAATCATCGAAAATGCAAATACTAATGCCGTATTTTTCACTACACTGCCATTATTTTCGATACGACAAATCAAAAAAATATTTGCCCAGGCATAAAGCACTGCAATAATAGAGATCACGGCATATACAATAAAAATCGCGATTGTTGGGACAACCGAAACCACGCGATACAATAGTGTCAGTATTTTTTCAGAACACGTTTCAAAAATAGTCTGATTTATATAAAATGTACTAAATCTGCTTCCGAACAAACAATCCGTCATAAACACTTGAAAAAGAAGCAAGATTACACTAATCATCAAGGATATTACAAGTCCTTTTTGATTATTTTTTACACATTTATAGAATATAAGGATCAATTGCATGCCAACCAAAATAAAAATGACTCTGCCAAAAAAACCATGCACAATCAATCCTGTAGTTCCCGTCGTAAATTTCTCACTATATCCATCAAATACGCCATATGTTTTTATGGCATCCATCTGTGCCCCATACCCCCCATTATGTGCAAAGGCGTACTGAGTCACGACTCCATTAATAATTCCAATCAGAAAAATAACAATAGGGATCAAATACTCCAAACTATTAATCGGATCCACTCTAAAATTCCTGATTGAATCATTTACTTTCCGGCAAATGTCTGCAATTTGTTCTTTCATTTCTTCTTTTCTCCTTCTTACTCACATCTTTATTCATTTATTAACTCTTAATTTTTGAAAGCAGTTTTCCCTCCTTTTCATTGTCTTGTAAGTATATTTTATATAGTTACAAATAATTATACTATAACTATATAAATATTACAATCAGAGATATTAAAGAAAGGAGCCCATCATGAAAGATCTTGATTTTGCGCATATTGCCAAAAAGCTCAAAGATACACGTATTGCCAAGAATCTGACACAGGAATATGTTGCCAACATCGCCGACGTCAATGTAAGTCATATCAGCAACATTGAAAATAACCGTGTCAAAGTCTCCCTCTCTACCCTTGTCCAGATGTGCAATGCCCTGGACACCACCGTAGACTTTATCCTCTCTGATGAATACAATGATTCCGTTTCTCCTATTGAGAATGAAATCCTCCACGAACTGCATTCCTGCTCACCAGATACAAAGACAACGATTCTAAAAATCGTCAAAGCACTCCAGTAATATGTTTTTCACCGGGGCTATTAATCTAATAGCCCTATATAAGTGAAATACTACAAATCATTGTTTTTACCTCCAATCTGTAATTTCCAATTTTATTATCATACCCTACAATCGTTTATTTCGTATGACAAAAAGTAAGACAAGTTCAAAACGCTATTTTCATCAAAATTAAATGTTTTTCTATCTACACGTTGCGACAAACTTTTTACTTCAATCGATATATAATAGTTGCACCACCGGTGAGTTTTGAGTACAATTAAAGGAGAATCTATAAATGTCGCAGGAAAATACCTATTACAACCGTAAATACAAGGACAGCCTTTTCCGATTTATTTTCAATAATAAAGAAGCTGCGCTTTCGCTTTACAATGCCATTAACGACAGTGATTATCAAGAGACGGATGCCATGGAGTTTTATACCATGAACGATTTCCTATATATGGGAATGAAAAATGATTTGTCATTCCTGCTTGACTGGAATCTGAATATGTTTGAGCATCAAAGTTCTTATAATCCGAATATGCCGCTTCGCGGATTGATTTACACCAGTGCTGCATTAAAGAAATTTATTGAAAAGAATCGTCTGGACATGTATTCCAGTAAATTACTGACTATTCCTGTTCCGCGCTATTATGTCTTTTATAACGGATTAAAGAAAGCCGCAGACGAAGTAATCCTCAAATTGACAGACAGCATGGCCGGAACAAATGCTTCTAAAGTTTCATCCGCAGAATTTACTGCCCATATGATTAATATCAATGCCGGACACAGCGCTCAAATCATGGAACGCTGCCCGCTGCTCCATCAGTATTCATTATTCGTGGCTGCGCTTCGAAAAAAGATTTCTGATGGGCTTTCACTGGGTGACGCAATAGAAGAAACAATTACTGAATGCATTGAAAAGGACATCCTCGCCGATATTTTACGTGAACACAGAGCGGAGGTTACCGATATGTTATTCAAAGAATATGATAGTGCCGCACACATTGCTTCCGAGAAAGAGATTAGTTATGAAGAAGGGTTTGAAGATGGTTTACGTCAAGCAGAACAAGATATTACTAAAGAAAAGGAACGTGCTGACAAACTTCTCACTTCCCTAATTCTTTCCTATCATGCACAAAACAAATCACCAGAAGAAATTGCTGCTCTCTGTGAGCAATCCATAGATTTTGTACTGGATGTCCTGAAAAAACATAATCTATAATTTTTAAAAGTCAAATATAAGTTTATAAAACTGTTGTAAAACGCTTACATTTCCAAACAGGCCATCACATTTCCACATGTGATGGCCTGCTTTGGATATTTCATTCATTATCTGCTGAGCCTCGCCGTCTGCTGTCATTTTCAACTAATAGTTCAATGTTTTTCCCCTTCATCCATGCTATACTCTGTAATCAAAGAGCACGCAACAATTAGATTTAACCAGCCAGAAGACTGTTCCTTAACTGGCCCCCGGAGGAAAATACCATGAGCAAATACAGAGAAACACCATGCAAATTTTATATCTGCCGCGGCGAATGTTCAAAGGGTCGTGCTGCCGAGCATAAGACATACTGTCAGCACTGCAGCAAATATTATCCAAGAGCAAAAGTTCGCCATATTAACCAGAAGAAACGCTATAATGAACAGCAGCGCAGTCAAATCACTGCCTAAAACAACACCAGAAAGAGGATTCTATGAATTTACCAATTACTGTCACACAGGATGACCTGCTGGAAATATTGCTCAATGTTGCTCCAAGCAGGCCTGTATTTATCTGGGGTGCACCGGGTATCGGAAAATCTGCACTTGTGGAACAATTTGCAGCTGAAATCGGCTTGCCCTGTGTATCGCTTCTCGGCAGTCAGCTAGCACCGGAAGATATTATCGGTATTCCGCAGATCAAAGGTGAAACTTCCGAATTTCTTCCTCCGAAAATGATTGCCCGCAAAGAGCCTTATGTCTTATTTCTTGATGAACTCAATGCCTGTTCCCAGGAAGTTCAGAAAGCTTTCTATTCTCTTATTCACGAAAGAAGAATCGGCGAATATCACCTCCCGGAAGGCAGCATTGTCGTTGGTGCCGGAAACCGAATTCAGGACTCTGCCATTGTCAAAACCATGTCTTCTGCCCTGATCAACCGAATGTTCCACGTTCAGATGAAGGCTGATGCAAGACAGTGGATCAAGTGGGCACAGCGCAGTCAGCTTCACCCATGGGTCATTGATTACATTATCCAGCGGCCTGACCATCTTTTTTCCGAAGCACCCAAAACAGAAGAGCCTTTCTCTACACCAAGATCATGGCATATGCTGAGTGATGCCCTGACAGAATACGGTGCCGGTAAAAGAGAACTTTCAAGCCACGTACTGAAAATGCTTGTCTATGGCTGTCTTACCCCTTCCCATGCCGGCATGTTTCTTGCTTACATAAAGAGTCTTGCCAATCATCATATGCTTGACGATATTATTGCTGAAAAAACAAAATGGCCTTCAAAAGCTGAAGACCGGGATATTCTTTATTTTCTTGCACAGTCCTTCCGTGCAAGGCTCATTTCCGAACTGCCAAAAAGTAAACAGGATATTTCCGGCAATATGCTCTCTTTCGTTTATCGTGCCAAGCGTATGATCAAAGATTTATCTACTATCAATTTCGAAATTGCCCAGATGGTGGTTGCTTCCGATGACAACGCCGCTCTCCCTGACTGGTTTATGATTGAAGTCATCCGTGATCTGCCCCGACTGGTCAACGGCAAATAATTTTTATTCCGCAATCAATATGCAATAAAAAGGTATCCTTATGGCTTATTTTAGAAGAAAATTTTATTACAATGAAAACAATATGCCGGATGGCTTAAAACCCATTTATGCCGGCTTTGACCTGCTCCAATCACACCCGCTGTTTTCCCAGTTAGATGGAACAATTGCAGTCAGAAATGCACATTTATCCAATCATAGCAGTTTGGCCTGCGTCACCAAAAACGGAGAGATTTCTGTCAATATACATGCCCGCCTGAATGCCGCTGAATGGGCCTATGTCATGGCCCATCACCTTCTCCACCTCGCTTTTGGCCATTTTGACAAAAACAAAATGCCTTCTGCCGCAGAAATCTATCCTCTTGTATGGAATAAAGCCTGCGATATCTATGTAACAAGATTTCTGACGGACATCGGTTTTAGCGGCAGTCTCTTTCAGGACCCGTCAGCTTTCTATCCCATCAAACTGAATGACGAAAGAAAGATTTACGAATACTTGCTTGACACAGAAGGCATATCCCCAAAACAGACATACGGTTTAAATACATCCAGCACATGTGATATGTTTGGCATCTCCTCACCCATCGTCTATAAAAAAGGTGAACAAAATGAATATACCGAAACTTTTGCAGCTGCCATTAGTCACTCCATCAAAAAAGTAGTCATCCATGCCGGCGGACACGATGCCTCAAAAAAGAAAGACACCGTAATTTCCAAAGCCTCTGAATGGTTCTTATCTCACTATCCGCTTCTTGGCGGCCTGGCCTCATCTTTTAAGATTATTGAAGACATTGATTTATGCCGCAGATATGAAATACACATTGCTGCTGTAGATGCAGTACACGGAGAAATATATACCAATCCGTCATGTTGTCTGACACTTGAGGAATGGAAATTCGTCCTCGCCCATGAATATCTGCATGCCGGACTCTGCCACCATGAACGATGCCAGGGTCGGAATCACTATCTTTGGAATATTGCCTGCGATTATGTCATTAATGATTGGCTCCTTGCCATGCATATCGGCAGCATGCCGGAGGAAGATCTTCTGTATGATGAAAGCCTGCACAATATGTCTGCAGAAGCCATTTATGACCTTATTGTCAAAAAAATGCGGAAATTCAAAAAGCATGCCACTTTCAGAGGATACGGAAAAGGCGATCTGTTTGGCGATCAGGGTCCCAGATTTGAAGGCCTGCACAAAGGCATCAGTCTGGATGAATTTTTCAAGAACGCGCTGCGTGAAGGACTTGACTATCACACCACCCACAGCAGAGGCT
>OLQO01001763.1_pt1 | contig 13278 bp, 14 predicted proteins | sample 1672281 | NCBI WGS metagenome assembly OLQO01 (sample SAMEA3136667, study PRJEB25190) | human gut metagenome | biome: human gut; feature: human-associated habitat; material: faeces | place: Austria | collected 2013
CTACTTACTTCCATGCGCCGCCGTATACAAGCGAACGTGCAAAACAAAAAGTTGTGGATCTTGCAAAGAAAGTGGCAAAATATTCCGGACCGATCAAGCTGCATGTCGTCAACTTTACGGATATCCAGCTTTATATCTACGATCAATGCCCGCATGATGAGCTGACGATCATTATGAGAAGATACATGATGCGTATCGCAGAACATTTTGCAAAAGAGGATGGCTGCTTAGGTATGATCACAGGGGAAAGTATCGGACAGGTGGCAAGCCAGACCATGCAGAGTCTTGCAGCAACAAACGATGTATGTACGATGCCTGTATACCGTCCACTGATCGGATTCGACAAGCAGGAGATCGTGGATGTATCAGAAAAAATCGATACTTATGAGACCTCGATCCAGCCGTTCGAAGACTGCTGTACGATCTTCGTGGCAAAACATCCGGTAACCAAGCCGAATATTGATGTGATCCGCCGTTCGGAAGAGAATCTGAATGAGAAGATCGATGAGCTGATGAAACAGGCGATTGAGACTGTTGAGATCATTAAAGTAAAATAAATGGAGTAAAAAAGAGGGCTGAACCCTTAAACAGGTCAGCCCTTTTTCTAAGTAAATCATTTACTTTTATTACTGATTGATTAGTCACAAAGATATGGTTTTAACATTTCCATAATCTCTTCTACGTTGTCATCAGCGTGGATGTTCAGATCGATCGGTTTAGAAAGATCTAAGCTGAAGATTCCCATGATTGATTTTGCATCAATGACATATCTTCCAGATACAAGATCAAAGTCATAATCAAATTTTGTGATGTCGTTTACGAATGATTTTACTTTGTCGATTGAATTTAAAGAAATCTTTACTGTTTTCATTGGAATACCCTCCTTGATTCATTTCTTGTTCTATAGATATATTAAGAGTCAGAAGAAGAAAAGTCAAGGAACAAATTGCCAAAGAATTCAGAAGATTTTCGTTAGATGTTACAACAATGTGTTAAAATAACGTTTTAAAAAGAAAGGAACAGATATATGAAGAAAGTAGCATTGCATAATCTCGGATGCAAAGTAAATGCATATGAGACGGAAGCCATGCAGGAACTGCTGGAAAAGCATGGATATGAGATCGTGCCGTTCCAGGAAGGTGCGGATGTCTATATCATTAATACCTGTACCGTAACGAATATGGCGGACCGGAAGTCCAGACAGATGCTTCATAAAGCAAGAAAGATGAATCCGGATTCTATTGTTGTTGCCTGCGGCTGCTATGTACAGGCTAAGAAAGATGATATCCCGGAAGGTATTGATATTGTCGTTGGTAATAATAAGAAGCAGAATATTGTTGAAATCCTGGAAAATTATGAAAAAGAAAAGAATCAGGATGGTCAGCGGGAAACATCAGACGAACAGGAAAAGGAAACAGAGACCTATCAGGAGATTCTGGATATCAATCATGAAAAAGTGTATGAAGATCTGCATTTAAGTACGGCGGCGGAACACACAAGAGCTTATATCAAGGTGCAGGACGGATGCAACCAGTTCTGCTCTTACTGCATCATTCCGTTCGCAAGAGGAAGGGTAAGAAGCAGAAGCCGTGACAGTGTGCTGGATGAAGTGAAGACACTGTCGGCCAATGGATATAAAGAAGTGGTACTGACCGGAATCCATCTGAGTTCGTACGGAATCGACTGTGACGACAACCTGTTGTCACTGATTCTGGCGATCCATGAAGTGGAAGGAATCGAAAGAATCCGTCTTGGATCACTGGAGCCGAGAATTATTACGGAAGAATTTGCACAGACGATCGCAAAACTTCCGAAGATGTGTCCGCATTTCCATCTGTCATTGCAGAGCGGATGCAACGCAACATTGAAGCGCATGAACCGCAGATACACAGCAGAAGAGTATTATGAGAAATGTCAGCTGCTCCGCAAATATTTCGACAACCCGGCACTTACAACGGACGTGATCGTCGGTTTCCCGGGAGAGACGGAAGAAGAGTTTGCAGAGTCGAAGGCATTTGTAGATAAAGTAGATTTTTATGAAACACATATTTTTAAATATTCCAGAAGAGAAGGAACAAAGGCAGCGGCTATGAAAGACCAGGTGCCGGATCAGATCAAGGCCGCAAGAAGCGCCGAACTTCTGGAACTGAACCGTAAGAAGCAGGCGGTTTATGAAGAAAGACTGCTTGGAACCACACAGGAGGTCCTGATCGAGGAGAAAATCGTGCGTGATGGAGAGGAACTTCAGATCGGGCACACGAAGGAATATGTGAAAATTGGTGTAAAAAATCCGAATAATCTTATTAATCAGCTTGTAAATGTAGAAATTGAAAACCAATTACAAATATTGCATTGAAATTTGAGATTTAATCATGTAGAATAAAATTGAAATATTTTTGGAGGACGTGATTATATGAAAAATATGACAAATACCCAGTTTTTCCAGGTAGAAAGTGGACCACAGATCAGCGCAAAGGACATTCTGGAGATTGTATATAAGGCATTAAGTGAAAAGGGATATAACCCGGTAAACCAGATCGTAGGTTATATTATGTCCGGAGATCCGACCTACATCACAAGCCATAACGGAGCCAGAAGTCTGATCATGAAGATGGAAAGAGATGAACTGGTAGAAGAGATGCTCAAGACGTATATCGAGCATAATGAGTGGGAATAATGACTATGAGAATCATGGGACTGGACTATGGATCTAAGACGGTAGGCGTTGCGGTCAGTGATCCGTTGGAAATTACTGCTCAGGGAGTAGAGACAATATGCAGAAAGGACGAGAACAAGCTCAGAAAGACCTGTGCGCGTATCGAAGCACTGATTGAAGAGTATCAGGTTACGAAGATTGTTCTCGGACTTCCGAAGCATATGAATAATGATATTGGAGATCGTGCGGAAAAATCAATGGCATTTGGTGAGATGTTAAAAAGACGGACCGGCCTTGAGGTCGTTATGTGGGACGAGCGTCTGACCACGGTAGAAGCTGAGCGGACTTTGATAGAGAATAAGGTGAGGCGTGAAGACCGCAAGAAGTATATTGACCAGATTGCGGCTGTTTTTATATTGCAAGGATATCTGGATTCACTTGCGCATACGCCCCTGGATTAAGAGGTGGATTATAGATGGAAAAGATTAAATTCATGTCCGAAGAGATGAATGAAGAAGTAGATTTTTATGTACTTGAACAGACAAAAGTTGGTGGGGTGTCTTATATTCTGGTGACAGATTCGGAAGATGATGATGCAGAATGTCTGATTTTGAAAGACACATCAGGAGAGAACCAGTCAGAGAGTGTATACGAGATCGTAGAAGATGATGTAGAGCTTTCTGCTGTTCTGAAAGTATTTGAAGAACTACTTGAAGATGTAGAGATTGAAAGGTAGTTTGGAATGTCTATCAGTAAAGAGAAGTTTAAAGAAATGCTGAGAGAAAAGGGGTTGAAAGTTACCAACCAGCGTATACTGGTACTGGAGGTCCTTGCAGATCATCGTGATAAGCATCTGACTGCAGAAGATATTTATGAATTAGTAAGAGAAGATTATCCGGAAATTGGGCTGGCAACAATTTACCGGACAGTGCAGCTGTTACTGGAAATGCAATTGGTGGATCGTATCAATCTTGATGATGGATGTGCACGTTATGAGATCGGAGAATTCTTCGATGGAGAAGAAAGACATCATCATCATCACCTGATATGCAGAACATGTGGAAAGATCATTCCGTTCAAGGATGATCTTCTGGAAAATCTGGAAGATAAGATCGAAGAGACAACGGGATTTCATGTGTTAGACCACGAATTAAAGTTCTACGGACAGTGCAAGGAGTGCCAAAAAAGAGGCAGAAAAATAGTACGGTAAGCACGTGGAGGTGTAATTTTGAAGAGAGAAAACAAAAATGCGTATCATTCCACTCGGAGGTCTGGAAAAGATCGGAATGAACATCACAGCTTTTGAGTATGAGGACAGTATTATTGTTGTAGACTGTGGATTATCTTTCCCGGAGGAGGATATGCTCGGAATCGACCTGGTCATTCCGGATGTTACTTATCTGAAGGATAATATCCAGAAAGTCAAAGGATTTGTGATCACCCATGGTCATGAAGACCATATCGGTGCACTCCCTTATATATTAAGAGAACTGAATCTTCCGATCTATGCGACCAAGCTTACGATGGGAATCATCGAGAAGAAGCTGACGGAGCACAATCTGCTTCGCAGTACAAGAAGAAAAGTTGTAAGACACGGACAGTCGATCAATCTGGGTCAGTTCCGTATCGAATTTATCAAGACAAACCACAGTATCCAGGATGCTGCGGCACTGGCAATCTATTCACCGGCCGGTATCGTTGTGCATACAGGAGACTTTAAAGTAGATTATACACCGGTATACGGTGATGCGATCGATCTGCAGAGATTTGCAGAGATCGGAAAGAAAGGTGTACTGGCACTGATGTCGGACAGTACCAATGCGGAGAGACCGGGATTTACCCAGTCTGAGCGTACGGTAGGTATTACATTTGACCACATTTTTGCAGAGCATAAAGATACACGTATTATCATTGCAACATTTGCATCAAATGTAGACCGTGTACAGCAGATCATCAATACGGCATGTAAATATGACCGTAAGGTAGTCGTAGAAGGACGAAGCATGGTGAATATCATCCAGGTTGCACAGGAACTGGGATATCTCAATGTTCCGGATAAGACATTGATCGAGATCGACCAGCTGAAGAATTATCCACCGGAGAAGACAGTTCTGATCACAACCGGAAGTCAGGGAGAATCAATGGCAGCACTGTCACGTATGGCAGCAGATGTGCATAAGAAAGTAACAATCATGCCTGGCGATACGATCATCTTCAGTTCAAACCCGATCCCTGGAAATGAAAAATCCGTATCCAAGGTCATCAATGAACTGACTGCGAAAGGTGCCAATGTTATCTTCCAGGATGCCCATGTATCCGGTCATGCTTGTCAGGAAGAATTGAAACTGATCTATTCTCTGGTAAAACCGAAATATGCAATTCCGGTCCATGGAGAGTACAGACATCTGAAAGCAAATGCAGGAATCGCCAAGATGCTTGGTATTCCGAAAGAAAATATCTTTATTCTGAAATCGGGTAATGTACTGGAACTCAGCGATAAGGAAGCAAAAGTTGTAGACAACGTGCATACAGGAGAGATCCTGGTAGACGGCCTCGGTGTCGGAGATGTCGGTAATATCGTACTCCGTGACAGACAGCATCTGGCAGAAGACGGTATCATGATCGTTGTACTGACACTGGAGAAGGGAAGCAACCAGCTTCTTGCAGGTCCGGATATTGTATCGCGTGGATTCGTGTATGTAAGAGAGTCTGAAAGTCTGATGGAAGAGGCGAGAAAAGTCCTTACAGAAGCGGTAGAAGACTGTCTGACACACCAGCGTAATGCGGACTGGAGCAAGATCAAGCTTGTGATTCGTGATACGATGAATGATTTCATCTGGAAGCGGACCAAGAGAAGACCAATGATTCTTCCGATTATTATGGACGTATAGAAAGTATAATTATAATTAAACGGGAAATGAGCCGCACATTGTATAAAACAGGCGCCTTCGAACGCAGTGGGCGAAGCCTGTTTTGTGCAGTGTACGGCTCATTCCCTTGTAGAAACTCAAGATGAAAAAATGTGTAACAGATAAAACCGTAACAAATAGAACAGAGGTAGGAATACTATGATCGTAGATGAACGTATGGTCACATACATCCGGTCGCTGGAACGTCCGGAGAATCCTGTCATAGAAGCAATCGAACAGGAAGCGTTAGATAGTTTCGTGCCGATCATCCGGAAGGAAACCCAGAGTTTCCTGAAAGTCATGATGTTGATGAACCGCCCGGCGAGAGTCCTTGAAGTCGGTACAGCAGTCGGATTTTCGGCGATTTTAATGAGCGAATATCTTCCGGAAGGAAGCCATATCACAACGATAGAAAATTATGAAAAAAGAATTCCGATCGCAAGAAATAATTTCAAACGGGCAGGGAAAGAAGAACAGATCACCCTGATCGAAGGGGATGCCCTGAAAGTGATGAAGACACTGGAAGGCCCGTATGATTTTATTTTTATGGATGCGGCTAAGGGACAGTATATCCACTATATGCCGGAGGCAGTGAGACTGCTTTCGGATGGTGGCATCTTAATGTCGGATAATGTATTACAGGATGGAGATATCATTGAATCCCGGTTCGCGGTTGAACGGAGAAACCGTACGATCCACAGCCGGATGAGGGATTATCTCTATGAATTAAAACACAGTGATGTGCTGGAGACATCGATCATCCCACTGGGAGACGGTGTGGCACTCAGCGTTAAGAAGAAAAAAGAAGAGAAGGAGAATCGATAAGATGAGAAACAGACATCCAGAATTACTGATTCCTGCAAGCAGTCTGGAAGTGTTGAAGACTGCGGTTATGTTTGGTGCAGATGCAGTATATATCGGAGGAGAAGCGTTCGGACTTCGTGCAAAGGCAAAAAACTTCTCCATGGAAGACATGAAAGATGGAGTGCGGTTTGCACATGACCATGGCGCAAGAGTCCATGTCACCGTGAATATTCTTGCACACAATGATGACCTGGAGGGAGCAGCAGAGTATTTAAAAGAACTGAAAGAAATCGGTCCGGACGCCCTGATCATTGCAGACCCGGCAATCTTTATGCTTGCCAAAGAGATCTGCCCGGAGATTGAAAGACACGTCAGCACGCAGGCAAATAATACCAACTACGGTACATTTAACTTCTGGTGGAACCTGGGAGCAAAACGTGTGGTAACAGCCAGAGAGCTTTCGTTAAAAGAGATCAAAGAGATCCGTGCACATATCCCGGAAGAGATGGAGATTGAAAGCTTTATCCACGGGGCAATGTGTATCTCTTATTCCGGAAGATGTCTCTTGAGTAATTTCTTCACAGGAAGAGATGCCAATCAGGGAGCCTGTACACATCCGTGCCGCTGGAAATATTCCGTGGTAGAAGAGACGAGACCGGGCGAATATATGCCGGTATATGAGAATGAAAGAGGTACCTACATTTTCAACTCTAAGGATCTGTGTATGATCGAGCACATTCCGGAGATGATCGATGCCGGAATCGACAGCTTTAAGATCGAAGGACGTATGAAGACGGCCCTGTATGTGGCAACAGTTGCGAGAACGTACCGTAAGGCAATTGATGATTATCTGGAAGATCCGAAGAAATATGAGGCAAATATGCCGTGGTACAAGGATCAGATTTCAAATTGTACCTATCGTCAGTTCACGACAGGATTTTATTTTGGAAAACCAAGTGAAGAAAGCCAGATTTATGACAGTAATACGTATATCAGAGAGTACACATATCTTGGTATCATAGGAGAGATTAAAGATGGACTGTACAGGATTGAACAGCGAAATAAATTCTCGGTAGGCGAAGTGATTGAGATCATGAAACCGGACGGACAGAATGTAGAAGCAACTGTAGAAAAAATCATAGATGAGGATGGAAATGAACAGGAAAGTGCACCACATCCGAAACAGGTGCTTTATGTGGCACTCAGTGCAGATGCATCGGTATATGATATTTTAAGAAGAAAAAGAAACAGAATAATCTTATGGAAAAGAAGACAGTGATTCAGTGCAAAAATGGAAAAGCACAGAATCACTGTTTTTTGCATAGAATATAATAAAACTGCCGGGGAGGGAGCCGTTGTATTGAAATCATTTCCCCAACCCCTCACAGCAGCAGAAGAAAAGTATTATGTGCAAAAATATACAGAGGGTGATCTGGAAGCAAAGCATATTTTGATAGAAAGAAATCTGAGGCTGGTTGCCCATATTGTAAAAAAATATCAGCCTCCGCCGGAGGAAATGGAAGATCTTCTGTCTATTGGGACAATAGGACTTATGAAAGCTGTTGTTACGTTTGATCCGGAAAAAAGTGCAAGACTTGCAACATATGCAGCTCGTTGTATAGAAAATGAATTATTGATGCATTTCCGCGGAAAGAAAAAATCGTCAAAAGAAGTCTCTTTGTATGAACCGATCGGAACAGACAGGGAGGGAAATGAGATACAGCTATTTGATGTGATCGAGATGGGAGAAGAAGATGTTCATCACAGGCTCGAAAAAAAAGAAGATGTCATACGATTATATCAGAAAGTTGAGTCAGAACTGTCTGCAAGAGAACGCATAGTATTGAAATTGCGGTATGGATTATATAATGAAGAAGAATATACACAGCGCGAAATCGCCAAAATGTTGGGAATTTCAAGATCATATGTTTCAAGGATTGAGAAGAGTGCAATTGAAAAACTGAGAGCCTTTTTTCCTTCTTAGAAAAGTCTTTAAGAAATCTTTAGAATTATATGGCAATTATTTTAAGAATCAAAGTCTATACTTAACACCATAAGAAAGAGACATATCAGAAGGTATGTGAGAAAGGGTGGCAGTTATGAAAGTACTGGTGTTAAGTGGAAGATTTGGAATGGGACATGAAATGGCAGCCAATGCAATCTGTGAACAGTTCCGTAAGCTTGATAAAGATACAGAAATTGTAAAAAAAGATCTCCTGGAAGAATTATATCCACATATCAGCAAACTTATTTTTGGGGGATTTCGTCTGATGGTGGAGCATTGCCACGGAATATATAACTTTATTTATAAAATGTCTGGAAAAATGAAAGTAGAAATGCAGCCGAGAGGAGCTGCGATTTATAAAAAGTTAAAGAAAATCCTGGAAAAGGAACAGCCGGATGTTATTGTCTGTACACATCCGATGTGTGTAAAGGCAATTGCATCATATAAAGAAAAGACTGGACTTTCGACACCGCTGGTTACATGTATTACAGATATCAGCATGCATCCGGAATGGAAAGCAGATCAGACAGATCTGTATCTGGCACCTACCAGGGAGATTAAGGAGCATCTGATCTGTGAAGGTACAAAAGCAGAGAATATTCTTGTAACAGGAATTCCTGTACGTCAGCAGTTCTTGAATATGGACAGGAAACATCTGGAAAATGAAAAAGAAGTTCGCAGAGTTCTTGTAATGGGAGGCGGACTTGGCCTCATGCCAGATTTGAGAAGATTACTGGGAAAATTGCATAGTATGCAATCTGTTCAGACCATTGTTATTACGGGAAAGAATCATAAAATGTACGAAGAATGGGTGAACCGGTATGAGGATGTCAAAGTATTGGGATATACAGAAAATATCAGTAAATATATGCGGTGGGCAGATCTTGTGATCACAAAAGCCGGAGGGATCACGTTGTTTGAAATTCTTCACAGTCAGGTACCGTTATTTGTGATTCATCCATTTCTGGAGCAGGAAATGAACAATGCAAGGTATGCGGCAGAAAAAGGATTTGCAAAAGTGGTATGGGGAAAACACGAGGATTATATTTCGGAACTGGAAAAACTTCTGAATGACAGAAAACTTCTGAAACAGATGGATGAGAATGTAAGACATGCCCGGAAGGAAATGATAGATGTTTCTCTGGATAAGGCGGTAGAGATCATGGAAGAGAGGATGACGGCATAATGAAGAAAGCAGTAAAGGCAGGAATTATAGGTGCAGGAGCACTTGGATATAGTATCATTCCAACATATCTGATGAAGTACCACTGGATTATCAGAGACAAAAAGATGGCGAAAAAAGAAGAAAAGGTTTTATATCTGACATTTGACGACGGACCTGATACCGTATATACGAACAAATTACTGGATCTTCTGGATCAGGAACAGGTTCCGGCAACCTTTTTCATGGTAGCGGAAGCTGCACAGGGACATCCGGATATTGTGAAACGGATGAAAAAAAGTGGATATTCGATAGGAATACATTCTTTGAGTCATCAAAGTGCAATGCTGTTCGGACCTGGAAGGACGAAAAGGGATCTGAAAGAATCCAGGAAGATTATGGGAAAAATGGGAATTGACGTAAAAGAATACAGACCACCATGGGGACATTTGAACCTGATGAGTTTATACTGCATCAGGAAAATGCATTTGCAACTGATTTTTTGGGATGTAATGGCGCAGGACTGGTCTGCAAAGGAGACGGCAGACAGTATCTGCAATAAAATTCTTAGACGTGTATTTCCGGGAGCAGTGATATGCCTGCATGATGGAAGAGGAGAAAATGGTGCACCGGGAAGAACAATTGAAGCACTGAAAAAAGCAATTCCAATGTTAAAGGCACAAGGATATGAATTTAGAAGGATTGAAGAAAAGTATGAAACAGCAGGAAGGTCAGAGATCAGTTAAAAAATATATTGTGTTATTTATATTGCTGGTGCTCGTAGTCATATTTATTGTATTGAAGGGTGCGGATATAGAATCTGTATGGAATGCAATGAAAAATGCGAATCCGAAATGGCTGACGGCAGGCCTTGGTCTGGCAGCAGTGTTTAATATTGCAGAAGGTATTAATCTGAGAAAAGTTTTAGTATCTTTTGGATATCGGGTAAGCTTTAAAGAGGCTATGAAATATGCATATATTGGCTATTTCTTCAGTTCGGTAACACCATCGGCGACCGGAGGACAGCCATTGCAGCTATATGCGATGAGCAAAGATAAGATCCACGTGGCACATGGAACGATGGCGCTTTTAACAGAGCTTACGAGTTTTCAGATTGCAGCATTTCTGATGGAAAACATTGCAGCGTTCTGGATTCTGACAGGAAGAATACACCTGAATAAAATTATGCTGATACTGGCATTGGTTGGTTATATTATGAATCTGGTTTTTATTGCCGCACTGATGATCGTGATCGTATCTGACAGACTGAAAAGAAAAATCGTAAAAGGGATTCGCTTTTTGGTTATGAAACTTCCATTTAGACATAAAGAGAAAATGGAAAGTAAAATCAATGATATATTACATGATTTTGAAAATTGCAAAGATTTTTTTAAAAAAGATCCAAACCTTACATTACAGGTAATTGGGGTGAGCCTGGTACAGATTATCTGCTGGTTCAGCGTTCCGTGGGCAGTATATCATGCAATGGGAGAAGCAGGCAGTACATTTGGAAGTCTTTTTTTACATCAGATTATATTATATATGACAACAGCGCTTCTTCCGTTTCCGGGAGCGGAAGGAATCAGTGAATTTTCTTTTGTAAAATTATTTGCCGGTATGTTTTCTTCGGTACCGGTTGCTGCTGTAGTATTGGTGAATCGTGGGATCAGTTTTTACTTCCTGTTGATCTTAAGTGGAATACTTGGTGTGGTGTTAGGACGTTTTAATGGAAGAAGTGCAGATCAAAGTGGAACGAAATACAAACTGCAACAGGAAACAGAAAATGGAACTGGAAAAATATTGACATAACAGAAAGAATAGGATATGATGATTGCACATTTAACGAAGATGAGGAATCATATATTCTGTTCTTTTTTCGTTTTATCCTATGCAGCAATGCGATGAGCAGCTGCTTCTTTAACGGCTATTTCGGCCGGAATATCAATTGTAAATTTAATTTAATAAGCTTGTACCGAAAAAAGCCGGGTGCAGGAATCACGATCGAACCTGGTGGATACGGATACAGAAAGGAGTATGTAGATGTCGTTTTGTACAGTTTTATCTGCAGCTGTTCAGGGACTGAGTGTAGAAATGATCAGAGTGGAGGCTGATGTCAGTAACGGACTTCCGATGTTTCACATGGTAGGATATCTGTCTTCGGAAGTAAAAGAAGCATCAGAGAGAGTGCGTACAGCAATTCGCAATTCGGGAATGAAATTACCGGCTAAGAAGATTATTGTGAATCTGGCTCCGGCAACAGTTAGAAAAAGAGGAGCGTCGTTTGATCTGCCGACTGCACTGGCGGTTCTGGCGGCAATGAATTATGTACCGGAAGAGGCACTAAAAGGTGTGGCAGTGATTGGTGAGGTGAGTCTGGAAGGGAAAATAAGAGGTGTGTCAGGTGTGCTGCCAATCGTTATGGAAGCTAAGAATCAGGGCTGTACTGCCTGTATTTTGCCGGAAGAAAATGAAATAGAAGGCAGGCTTGTGAGCGGGATAAAGATTCTTCCCGCTGATAATCTGGAAAAACTCTGCGCATATCTGAACGGAGATGAAAAAGAGATACATAGAAAAAAACAGGGAAGGTCCTCCGCACAAAGAAATATTTTCGAAAATAAAAAAGAGGATTTTTCAGACATATGTGGTCAAAATGCGGTGAAGAGGGCAGCGGAGATTGCCGTGGCGGGAGGACATAATTTATTGATGGCAGGACCGCCGGGATCCGGCAAGTCGATGATTGCAAGAAGGATTGCGACGATTTTACCGGAATTGTCATTGGAGGAGAGCCTGGAGATTACCAGAATATACAGTGTACTTGGAATGATAGATAAAGAGCAGCCTTTGATCACCAGGCGTCCGTTTCGAAGTGTTCATCATACCATAACGAAGACTGCATTAGTTGGAGGTGGAATGACACCAAGACCGGGAGAAATCAGTATGGCTCACGGAGGTGTGTTATTTTTGGATGAACTGGCAGAGTTTAAAAGAGAAACGATCGAAATCCTGCGGCAGCCTATGGAGGAGCGAAGAGTCCATATTTCAAGAGTGTATGGGAGCTATGTGTTTCCGGCAGACTGTATGATCGTTGCAGCCACCAATTTCTGCAAGTGTGGGAATTTTCCCAATCTTGAGAAATGTATCTGCAGTGAGGCGGAGATACGCCGTTATCAGAGCCGGATCAGCCGCCCGATCCTTGACCGCATGGATATCAGTGTGGAGGCCGTAAGAGTAGATTACGATGCACTGATCTGTGAAAAGAAGAGTGAAGATTCCAAGACGATACGAAAAAGAGTTGAGCTGGCGGGGCAGATCCAGAGAGAGCGTTATCGGGATACCGGTTATCGCTATAATGCCGATCTGGATGCGGCGGGGATTAAAAAATATTGTAGGACCGGAGAAAAAGAAAAGAAAGTTTTACGGGATGTTTATGAGAAAATGGATCTTACGGCAAGAGCGTGTCATAAGATTTTGAAGGTAGCCCGTACTATTGCGGATATGGAGCAGAAAGAACAGATTGCCGAAGAACATCTGTATGAGGCGATCGGTTACCGCATTTTTGAACAGCGGCAGATCTGGAGGTGAGACAGAAGGGATGCAGGAAAAAGAAGAAAAAACAGAGGATGAAAAACGGAGAGAAAAATGGTTCTGGCTTTGCAGTATCTTAAGCTTTGGAAGAAAAGAAAAACAGATGCTGCTGGATTTTTTCGGTACGCCGGAAGAAATATGGCAGGCCGATGAAAGA
>OLQO01001777.1_pt1 | contig 13138 bp, 9 predicted proteins | sample 1672281 | NCBI WGS metagenome assembly OLQO01 (sample SAMEA3136667, study PRJEB25190) | human gut metagenome | biome: human gut; feature: human-associated habitat; material: faeces | place: Austria | collected 2013
TCAAGTCCTACAATTTCATCATTATCGGCTATTCCAAAGATTAATGCTCCACCAAGTGTATTTGCAAAAGCACTTACGCTCTTACACCAACTTTCTGCACTCAAAGTGTTATTTCTTGCTTTCCATTCGTTCTCTAAGATCTGTTAGTTTTTCCCCCTGATAGGTAAAATAATGGTTTTTGTTTTCGGATAGGAGAAATAGCATATATCAAGGACATTTTGAGTGGGTAAAGGAGAATCTATTTATTTAGAGGATTTTCTCCTTTGGAGTATTCTGCATTATATTCTTTTAGTGACAAAAAATTATTATCTGTTGGTTGTGCAGAGTACGTTTTGTTATAACTTGGAATTGATAGGTAATCTTGAGAATTTGTTTTTAGAGGATTCTCTCCATTGGAGTATTCTGCATTATATTCTTTTAGTGACAAAAAATTATTATCTGTTGATTGTGTAGAGTATGTTTTGTTATAACTTGGAATTGATAGGTAATCTTGAGAGTCTGTTTCGTGTACATATGTTGTCATGGCAGATGATAGAAGTAATAAAAATGCGGAAAATAAACATATAACCTTTTTCATATAATTTCCCCTTTCAATAAAAAATTTGATTTGATTTTTTATAACTTCCAGTGGATTTACCTCTCTTTTAATAATAAAATGTTTATTTGAACAATTGAAAACTGTTTATATATATAATAATAGTAGTATTTTCTGTGAATTGTCAATGGGATTTAATACATTGAATATAGCAAAAATAATGTAGCAAGGGGAGAAAGAATCCTTCCGCTAAATCTTTATTCCCCCTGTTTTACTTTCTGCCAACATGTGCTATAATCGTAAAAGCATGAATGTTGCTTATCATTATCTATACGCAGCAGACAAATAAGAAAAAGAACTAGAACAGAATAAATCATTTAAGGAGTATAAAATTATGAAAATCATTGTATTAGCAGGAGGCTTAAGCACAGAACGTGACGTATCACTTTCTTCTGCTGCCGGAATCTGTCGTACATTAGTTGAAAAAGGACATGATGCATTCCTTCTGGATGTATTCATGGGATTAGAGAATGCACCGGAGAATCTGGAGGATGTCTTTACTCTTCCGGATCACGGACTTGAGATTGTGAAGAATATCAGCACAGAGGAACCGGATCTTGAAGCTGTTAAGGCTTCCCGTCCGGATCAGTCTGACTGTTTCTTTGGCCCGAATGTAATTGAACTTTGCCGTCTGGCTGACATTACTTTCCTCGGTCTTCACGGTGGAGAAGGAGAGAACGGAAAGCTTCAGGCATCTTTCGATCTGCTTGGTATTAAATATACAGGACCTGACTCTCTTGGATGTGCGGTTGCAATGCACAAGGGTGTTGCAAAGCAGATCTTCCTTGAGTCTGGCGTAGACACTCCGGGAGGTGGAACGATTTATAAGAACTCTGAAGATCAGTCTTACCAGTCACTTGGTCTGACACTTCCTGTTGTTGTTAAACCTTGCTCAGGTGGTTCCAGTATCGGAGTTTATATTGTAAATACAGATGAAGAATATGCAGAGGCTCTGAAGAAATCTTTCCATTACGAAGATGAACTTGTTGTTGAGCCATACATCAAGGGTCGTGAGTTTGCATGCGGTATCATTGACGGAACAGCACTTCCGCCAATCGAGATCATCCCGAAGACAGGATTCTTTGATTATGCGAATAAATATCAGGACGGAGCTACTTCTGAAGTATGCCCGGCTGATATTCCGGAAGAAGTTGCAGAGCGCATGAAGGAACTTACTGTAAAAGCGTTCAATGCACTGAAACTTAATGTTTACAGCCGTGCAGACTTCCTGCTTGACGCTAAGGGTAATCTGTTCTGCCTGGAGATGAATACCCTTCCTGGAATGACTTCCGCAAGCCTTCTCCCGAAGGAAGCTAAGGTTTATGGAATCGAATACGGCGATCTTTGCGAACTGATCATTAAGAAGTCCATGGAGGCAAGATATTAATGAAACATATGACATTATCTGAAATCGCAGATGCCTGCTGCGGAATTTATTGCGGTGATCCTGCATTCTTAGACTGTGAGGTCTCAAGTGTTGCGATTGACAGCCGTAAAGTAGTAAAAGATACTCTTTTCGTTGCGATCAAAGGTGCCCGTGTTGACGGACACAGTTTTATCCCGCAGGTCATGGAAGTAGGTGCACTCTGTTCCCTCTCTGAGCAGGATCTTGGTGACGTTGATTATCCTTATATCCGCGTTTCATCCTGCACAGAAGCATTGAAAGACTTAGCTGAACACTATCGCCGTTCCCTTGATATCAAAGTTGTAGGTATCACCGGAAGTGTTGGAAAGACAAGTACAAAAGAAATGATCGCATCTGTACTTTCTGAGAAATATAATGTATTGAAAACAGAGGGAAACTTCAACAATGAGATCGGACTTCCTCTGACCGTATTCAATATCCGTGAGGAACATGAGGTTGCAGTTCTTGAGATGGGAATCAGCCACTTTGGAGATATGAAACCGCTGGCTAAGATTGCCCGCCCGGATGTGTGCGTGATCACTAATATCGGATATGCACATCTTGAGAATCTTGGAACAAGAGACGGAATCCTGAAGGAAAAAAGTTCCATGACAGACTACATGAACCCGAAAGGTTCTGTTATCTTTAACGGTGATGATGATAAGCTGAAAAGCTACACTTCCCGTGATGGAAGAACTCCTGTTTACTTCGGTCTTACCTCTTCCTGCCCGTTCCATGTGGAAAATATTGAACGTAAAGGATTAAAAGGAACATACGCAGAATTTGTTACACCAACATCCCGTTTCCATGCACATATCTCAATCCCGGGAGATCATATGATCTATAACGCTTTAGCCGGAGTTGCTGTCGGATATGCGCTTGGCATGGATAATGATGAGATTGCACGCGGAATTGAAAAGCTCGTTCCGATTGCCGGACGTAACAACCTGATTGAAGCAAAGCATTACACGATCATTGATGACTGCTACAATGCCAATCCGGCATCTATGAAGTCCTCTCTTGACGTACTTGCATATGCAGACACAAGAAAGGTCGCTATCCTTGGCGATATGGGCGAACTTGGTGCCGATGAGCTTGCGATGCACCGCGAAGTCGGAGCATATGCAGCATTTAAAAACACTGATGTTTTGGTCTGCATCGGAGCACTTTCCAAAGATATGGCAGAAGCTGCAAAGGAAACTGTTCTTGCAACAGAGAAGAATATGAAAGTTTTCCATTTTGACACAAAAGAAGACTTTTACCAGAACATGAGACAGATTCTCAAAGATAATGATACAATTCTGATCAAAGCTTCCCACTTCATGGAATTCCCTGAGATTGTGAAGAAACTTTCAGAAGAAGTATAATCTGAAACCACACCGAAAATATAAGTCCGTCTTGAACAAAGAATGTGCCTCGGCACATTCTTGCGCCTGCGGCGGTCGCTTGCGACACCTACCTTGTACGTCGCAGTGCGCATCCTGAGCGGAGCGTTTTTTATATATTAGGAAAGAACTTTCCTAATATATAAAAAAGAGTTGAAACTTCTGCCCGGATCATTCTAGCTGATTCAGGCAAGTGGTTTCAACTCTTTTTCAGATTCTATTATCTTATTCTACTTTTCACTCTATCCCGAGCGCTTTTCCTACCATCTGAAACTCTCCTTCATAAATGCAGTTCGGCAGGATACCATCCACAATCCCCTTCCTGCATTCTTCAAAATCCATCCAGATCACTTCTTCCACTTCAGATTCCTGTAATTTCAAATTTTTAATGTCCACCGGTTCTCTATAAAGATATACGGTACTGCGTTCATTGTCACGGAATGGTTTTCCATGAAATTCAGCTTCAAACTGTCCTCTGTGTGTTCCGATAAACTGAAGCTGATCTTCTCTTGCATGAATTCCAAGTTCTTCTTTCATCTCACGCAGTGCACTTTCCATCAGTTCATCCCCGGCACTGACATGCCCTGCGGAAGAAATGTCATACGCTCCCGGGTTCGAATCTTTACATTCACTTCGTTTCTGAAGAAGTACATCATAACCACTCTCCTGATTCGGACGTACGATCCAGATGTGTACCGTTGCATGCAATGTGCCATCTCTATGTGCAACACCGCGTTCTTTCACCTGACCTGTTTTATTTCCATCTTCATCAATCACATCAAAAAGTTCCATCGGCTTTCCGTTGAGTGCCACATACTCTAACACATCTGACTTATTGTACACAAGTTTTAAAGAGAAAAATTCCTCTTCTTCGTCCATCAGACGGAAGAAAATCTTGTCCCCTTCCCATAAATTCAGATCCTTTATCTTTTCTTTCTCCACCCATTCAAGAATCCCCTCGTCACATTCGATCGGATCACCTGTAAATCCGTCTGCTGTATACAGTGACATATATTCCGCCACATCTTCTCCATATACAAATGTCACGATTCCTCTGTATTTCCAAGAAGTCAACGTATAACCAGTCTCCTCTTTCACTTCACGCAAAAGGCATTCCTCCGGACTCTCTGCATATTCAAAATGTCCGCCGACGCCGATCCATTTATCTTTATTCACATCATTTTTCTTCACTACTCTGTGAAGCATCAGATATTTTCCGTCTTTTTCAATATAACATAATGTGCTTTGTCTGTTCATCGTACTTCTCTTTTCTTTCCACTTTCTTTATGTCTGATGCAGGTACACAATTGCTTCACCTGCAGTTTATGTTAAACTCAACAGTTATAGTATAGTATAACATATTTCTTCATGAATCGAACCTTATCTTGTAAACCGTGCGCAACTAAATTATAATGATGTTATCTATGGAAACGATGCGTTGCTGATTGCACGCATGTGAACCGCAGCAACAATTCAATGGGGGATACTATTTATGTGGTCAAGAAAAGAGCTCAAGAAAAAGGCGCGTATTTTAATAAAATCAAACTATTGGCGAAGTGTATCTGTCTGCTTTCTGATTGCAATGCTCACAGCTTCGTATCCAATTTCCCGTTCTTTATTTTTGAACTATTTTCCTGATAAGATTCAGACAAAGACAGCGCTTATTTTACCTGTTTTTATTTCTGCCGAAAGCTTCAGCAGTGCATTTCTCGATTTTATTCCTGATAATTTCATAGCTGCTGCCTTTTTACATACAGTTCAAAATTACCTGAAGCGTCCGGACTTTATTGTCACTTCGTTTCTTACACTTGGGGTTATTCTTTCACTTTTATATAAGTTTTTTGTCAGTAATCTTTTGATTGTCGGTGAGAAACGTTTTTTTGTTGAATCTTATAACTATGAGGATACGAATATTTCTAAAATATTCTTTTTATATAAGTTGCGTTACCTGGCAAATCCTTCCTGGGTGATGTTCTGCTACACACTTTTTCAGAAACTTTGGGATTTAACAATTATCGGTGGAATTATTAAGCATTATGAATATAGCATGATTCCATATATCCTCGCTGAGAATCCAAAAATCAGTCAAAAGAATGCCTTTTTTCTCTCTAAACAGCTTACAAAGGGAAATAAATGGAAACTCTTTTTGTTAGATTGTTCTTTCCTCGGCTGGGAGTTTTTCTCTCTCTTTACACTTGGAATTCTGGACATCATTTATGTCCGCCCGTACAAAATGAACTGTAAAGCATCCTTATATCTGTTTTTACGAAGAAACTATGTGCTTTCAAGAGCTCCTAAATATGAGCAGCTCAATGATTCTTATCTTGAGCATGTTCCTTCTGAAGATGAACTTCTGATTAGTAAAGCTCTTTATGACGATTCTGAAGGTCCTTACACAAAGATCTCTTATTTTGCACCGCATCAGTATCCGGTATTTCTTTTTTCTGTGCAACCACCTATTGCCGCAGTAAAATCACCGGTCAATCCGGCGCAGAATTATGACTTTCTGTCCTGTGTATTTTTATTCCATGCCTTTTCTATTTTCGGATGGCTTTTGGAAATCATTTCCGAACTGCTCAGTTGCGGCACACTGGAAAATGTAACCCTTCGTACGCTTCCATGGCTCCCGTTGTACGGAATCTGTGGTCTGCTTATACTGTTGCTGTTAAAGAAATATATCAAAAAACCGGCTACTATGTTTATCATCAACTTTGTTGTATACACGGCTCTTGACTATCTCGTTCAGCTGCTTCTTGATCTTGGTTTTGGAATTGAACTTCCGAAATATCATTCTTACCTTACTTTCATGAATGGAGAAGCATATTTGGGAGACGGAGCAGTATTCGCACTTCTTGGCTGTGCATTTTTCTATTATTTTGCTCCACGCTGGAATAGTCTGTTCTTAAAATTAAAGAAATGGATGAGAATTTCAATTTGTATTCTTTTGACAGCAATTTTTGTATTTGACCTTCTATCAGGCATAATCCAATATTGATTTTACTGCTAAATAATAGTAAAATCTTAATTATCAGTAAGGTTGGTTTTACTGTTGCGATTTTTTCTAATACAGTATGAACCTGTTCCCCCTGACAAACTATCACAGCTTAGAAGAAAGGGAAATATTATGAAAAAAAGAGTCGTTGTTGCACTGGGACACCGTGCACTTGGAACTACACTTCCAGAACAGAAAGTAGCCGTTAAAAGCACTGCCAAATGTATTGCTGATCTGATTGAAGCAGGCTATCAGGTTGCTATCACACACAGTAATGCTCCGCAGGTTGGTATGATCCACACTGCATTGAATGAATTTGCAAAGAACCATCCGGAATATACAGCATCCCCAATGTCTGTATGTACTGCCATGAGCCAGGGATATATCGGATATGACCTTCAGAACGGAATCCGTGAAGAGCTTCTCAACCGCGGTATCTACCGTACAGTCAGCACAGTCCTCACGCAGGTGATCGTAGATCCTTACGATGATGCTTTCTACACACCAACAAAGGTTCTCGGCCGTTATATGAACGCTGAGGAAGCGAATGAGGAACGTAAGAAAGGCAACTTCGTAGTGGAAGAACCTGGTAAAGGTTTCCGCCGTGCTGTCTCTGCTCCGAATCCGGTCAAGATTGTTGAACTCGATGCAGTAAAAGCTCTTCTTGATGCAGATCAGATTGTTATCGCAGCAGGTGGCGGCGGTATTCCGGTACTTGAGCAGGATAATCATTTACGTGGCGCAAGTGCTGTTATCGAGAAAGACCTCGCAGCCGGAAAGCTTGCAGAAGGAATTAATGCTGATCTTCTCATCATTCTTACAAATGTTGAGAAAGTATGTATCAACCTTGGCAAACCGAATGAGGAACCACTGGATACAATTACTGTTGATCAGGCAAAAACTTACATGGAAGAGGGACATTTTGGAATTTACAACATGCTTCCAAAATTCCGTGCAGCAGTTGAATTCGTAGAAGGACACGAAGGCCGCAAAGCTTACATTACTTCCTTTGATAAAGTCTCTGATGCTCTGAATGGTAAGACCGGAACAGTAATCGAATAGGTTGACAGATTGAACTTATTAGAAACATAACCTGGAACAGGCTGTGATTTCACATTTTAATTTTGTGAAATCACGGCCTGTTTTTTACTTTTCATCACAGATTTCTTTCATCCTGTTTTTTTGTGGAATAAGATACTTTTAATTTCAAAATATCTCTTGATTTTTTACAAATGTGTGCTATAGTATATACATATTCGAGATGTAGTATTAAAAACTATGTGTTATTATATAGACGAATTGGAGGTATATATTATGGAAAAAAGACTTTATATCAAAGAACCCGGAAGCGCAATTACACATTTTATTGGAATGATCATGGCAATTATTGCTGCAATACCACTTCTATACAGAGCAGCTCGTGAACCGAGCAAACTTTATATTGTATCTCTTACAATTTACGCAGCCAGCCTTATCTTGCTTTATGCGGCAAGTACCACTTATCACACATTTGATATTTCCGAGAAAGTGAATACGGTTTTAAAGAAGATCGATCACATGATGATCTCCGTTCTGATCGCCGGAAGCTACACACCTGTCTGCCTGCTGGTAATCGGTGGACGCAAAGGTATCACACTGTTATGTATCGTATGGGCATTCGCGATTGTCGGCATCCTTATCAAAGCCTTCTGGGTATTCTGTCCGAAATGGGTATCTTCCGTTTTATACATTGGCATGGGATGGACTTGCGTGCTTGCATTTTCTACAATCCTTGATAATCTGTCAACTGCTGCTTTCGGATGGCTTTTAGCCGGTGGTATCATCTATACAGTTGGCGGTGTTATCTACGCACTGAAGCTCCCGATTTTCAACAGCAAGCATAAGAATTTCGGAAGCCATGAAATCTTTCATCTGTTCGTAATGGGCGGAAGCATCTGTCACTTTGTGGTAATGTATACATTCCTTCTACCGTAAATATAATTTATTGAAACGAAAAGAAGAAGGCTATCAACTACGATTTATACTGTTATCGTAGTTGATAGTCTTCCTTTTTCATTTCGTTACTATTTACATTTTATGCGACCTGCAACGTATCCCACTATCTCGCATCATACCTTATCCTACATTGAAAACTGACTCTCATACAGATGATGATAGAAACCTTCCTTCTTCATCAGTACTTCATGATTTCCCTGTTCAATGATTTTTCCATCTTTCATTACGAGAATCACATCAGCCTCACGGATGGTTGACAGACGGTGTGCAACAATGAAAGTTGTTCTTCCTTCCATCAGTTTTGCAAATGCCTGCTGAATCTTGATCTCCGTTCTTGTATCGATGGATGATGTTGCTTCATCAAGAATCAACATCGGTGGTCTGCATAACATAACTCTTGCAATACAAAGCAGCTGCTTCTGTCCCTGTGAAAGCCCGCCACCATCTTCTGTGATCCATGTATCATATCCTTTTGGCAGACGACGGATATAATTATGGATATGAGAAGCTTTCGCTGCCTCGACAATCTCTTCTTCCGTTGCATCCGGTCTTCCCATAGCAATATTTTCACGGATTGTACCCGTTTTTAACCAGGTCTCCTGAAGCACCATTCCGTACCCTGCACGCAGACTTTTTCTTGTCATTTCGCGAATATCTATATCTTCTACTTTAATACTTCCTGCATTCACATCATAGAAACGCATCAGCAGATTGATCAAGGTTGTCTTTCCACATCCGGTCGGTCCGACAATCGCAATACGCTGTCCTGGCTTTACTTCCAGATTAAAATCTTCAATCAGATGCTGACCTGGCAGATAAGAGAATGAAACATTCTCTACTTTCACATTTCCATCAATATCCGTCAGATGAACTGCATGTTCCGGTTCCGGTATCTGCGGATCTTCATCAATCAATGTAAATACTCTCTGCGCACATGCAATCGCATTCTGAAATTCTGTCACGACTCCGGAAATCTCATTAAATGGCTTTGTGTACTGATTTGCATAGCTCAAGAAACTGGACAATTGTCCTACGCTCATTGCACCGCGTACAACTGCAAATGCTCCGGTAATTCCAACTCCTGTGTAAACCAGACTGTTGACAAATCGTGTCGCCGGGTTCGTGATGGATGAGAAAAATGTTGCTCGCAAGGATGCCTCCTGCAATCTTTTATTCACTTCGTCGAAACGCTCTGTTGCATCTTCTCCGCGTCCAAATGCCTGAACTACTTTCTGGTTTCCGATCATTTCATCAATCAAGCCTGTCTGCTCTCCACGTATTTCAGATTGCAGACGGAACATACGAAATGTTTTCTTTGCAATAAAATTTGCTACAACGAATGATACCGGTGTGATAAGAACCACAACAAATGTAATCGATACATTTACGGATAACATAAAACAAAATGTTCCGACAATCGTGGCAATCCCGGTGAAGAGCTGTGTAAATCCCATCAGAAGTCCATCAGAAAACTGATCAACATCCGCGATTACACGGCTTACAACATCTCCGTATGGATGGCCGTCAATATATTTTAGCGGCAACTGCTCTATTTTATGGAACGCTTCATTTCTGATATCCTGAACCATCTGATAGGTCATTTTGTTATTACACACATTCATCAGCCACTGTGCCAATGCCGTAATCAGTGTACACACACCAATCTGAATCATCACCTGGATTACTCCCGGGAAATTCACTTCACCTTTTCTGATCACATAGTCAACTGCATGTCCTGTCAGCTTTGGAATATAAAGTGTAAGCGCAACAGATACAGTTGCAAGCAGAATTGAAAACACGAGAAAAATTCTGTATCTTCCAAGTCGGCGGATTACCTTTTTCAATGTTGCTGCCTGACTTTTCTGTTTTTTCTCACTATTTATCTTTATTTTATCAGCCATTGACTACCGCCTCCTTTGGAAATTGTGAATAATAGATTTCCTGATAGACCGGACAATCCTTCAGCAGTTCTTCATGTGTTCCGATTCCTGCCATTGCACCATCATCCAACACAATGATCTGGTCTGCATACTGAATAGATGCTGCTCTCTGAGATACGATAAATACGGTCGGCTGGTTTTTCATCTCTTTGATTGACTTGCGAAGTGCCGCATCTGTAGCAAAATCCAGCGCTGATGCACTGTCATCGAGAATCAGGATCTCCGGTTTCCGAACCAGTGCGCGTGCAATCGTCATTCTCTGTTTCTGACCTCCGGAAAGGTTTCTTCCTCCCTGTTCAATCTGAAATTCTAATCCGCCTTGTTTCGTATCAACAAATTCTCTTGCCTGAGAAATGTCCAATGCTTCATACATTTCCTGCTCTGTTGCATCTTCCTTTCCCCAGCGGAGATTGTCCGCAATACTCCCTTTGAAAAGCACTGCTTTCTGAAGAACGACACCGATATGTTCTCTTAGGTTCTCTGTCTGATATTCTTTGATATCACGTCCATTGATCTTCACTGTACCGTCTGTTGCATCATAAAATCTCGGAATCAGATTCACAAGAGACGATTTTCCTGAACCTGTTCCCCCGATGATTCCTATCGTCTGTCCTTTCTCGGCACAGAAATTTATATCAGATAAGGATGTATCTGAAGTTCCTTTATAGGTCAAAGATACATGAGAGAACTCTACGACCGGAATTTTATTTTTCAAATCCCGATCTGCTTCGGAAGAATTGCTCTTCCATCTTACATCTCCCTCATTCATATCTGGTTTCACAGCAAGCACACTCTCCACACGGTTCAGACATGCTGCTGCCTTCGTCACGGAAATAATCAAGTTCGCTAACTTCACAAGTTCAACAAGAATCTGTGACATATAATTAATAAGTGCCACAACCTGTCCCTGGGTCAGATCTCCGATATCAACACGGACTGCACCGACATAGATCAATGCTATGATTGCTCCGTTTACAATAATATATGTCAGCGGATTCATCATTCCAGAAATGCGTCCCACATATTTCTGTGCATCTGTAAGAATTTGATTCGCATTTTCAAACCGCTTCGTCTCATCCTCTTCTTTATTGAATGCACGGATAACTCTTGCTCCTGTCAGATTTTCCCTCGTTGCAAGAAGTACCTGATCAAGATCTGCCTGCACTTTCTTATACATCGGCATCGTCACAAGCATGATTCCAAACACAATAAGTGAAAGAAGCGGAATCGTCACAACAAATACAAGTGCTGCTTTCACATCTACTGTAAATGCCATGATCATTGCACCAAATACAATGAACGGCGAACGCAGGAACAATCGTAAAACAAGATTCACACCTGACTGGATCTGATTGATATCACTTGTCATTCGTGTGATCAATGTAGATGTTCCTAATTGGTCCATTTCCGTAAATGTAAATTTCTGGATATGTTCAAATAATCCATGTCTTATTCCCGTTCCGACTCCTGTTGCTGCCTTCGCTGCAAAATACTGTGCTGTAATGGAACAGACAAGTCCGATGATTCCCAGCGCGATCAGTACAAAACACATTTTCACAATATATGGCTTATCCTGATTTGCAATTCCAACATCAATAATTGCCGCCATTACCAACGGAACAAACAGCTCAAAAGATGCTTCCAGCATCTTGAACAGCGGAGCAAGTATTGATTCTTTCTTATATCCTTTCAGATATGCAAGCAATGTCTTCATAATACCCTCTCTTTCCTTCCTGTTGTTCTAATTGATTTGTTTTAATCTTACTCGATTATTATTTTTTAACTGTTTTTCCAATTGTTATTTTTTTAACTCTTGATAATAATCTATCTCTTATATTATCATAGAATAAAGCATACGAAAAATCTTATTTTTATATAGAAAGCATATATTTTTCATATATTTTTTTATTCTCACGAATCAATATATATTATTTCGTGCATTGCACCCTATATTCCTACATGATATCAAATATATAATTGGAGGTTTCACATGGATTTAAAACAATTGGAATATTTTGTCACAGTAATAAATGAAGGAACTATTTCCTCAGCCGCGCGAAAATTAAATCTCTCCCAGCCGCCATTAAGTGCACAAATGAAATCTCTTGAACAGGAAATCGGTTCTCAACTCTTTTTCCGCGGACCTCGTCAGATTGAATTAACAGAAGCCGGGCGTATTCTTTATGAGCGTTCCAAGGATATTTTAGATCTTTCTTCGCGTACTTTACAGGAACTTTCTGACTATCGTGAAGGAAAATCCGGCGTACTTCGAATTGGTATTGTTTCCTCTGCTCATGATCTGATGGCACAGCGCGCTTTTCGTCCATTTCATGAGCAATTTCCTGAAATTCGTTTTGAATTATATGAAAATGACACTTATCGTGTCATCAAACAACTACAATCCAAAGTTCTGGATCTTGCAATTGTACGTACCCCTTTCCAATCAGATAATTTAACCTGTTACACTTTGGTTAAAGAGCACTTGCTTGCTGTCGGAAATAAAAAATATTTTTCTTCCGATACTTCTTATAATACAAAACATACGCTTTCCACGGATAGAAAAATAGCTACCGCTGAACCCGACCAAAATGTAACAATCTCTCTTAAAGAGTTAGCAGAACATCCCCTGATTGTCTACCATCGCTGGCTTCCTGTTTTAGACCAACATTTTGAAACACTTAAACTGCAGCCAAACTATTTATGTATCAACCATGATTCCCGTACAGGAACTGCATGGGCGAAAGCCGGAATGGGAATTGCAATTCTCCCTGCGTCAGCTGCTGAATCACTCACATCCAAAAATATCATTAAAAAATTGATCACCGA
>OLQO01001791.1_pt1 | contig 13051 bp, 8 predicted proteins | sample 1672281 | NCBI WGS metagenome assembly OLQO01 (sample SAMEA3136667, study PRJEB25190) | human gut metagenome | biome: human gut; feature: human-associated habitat; material: faeces | place: Austria | collected 2013
GGATTTCCTTATTCCGATATTTTAACGAAAGATAGAGCGAATTGTAGGAAAGCCGATCGGTCAAAACCATCGCCTCGATCTCTTCGCTCGTGTAGTGAACGTTTCCCTCGACCGAAATATTCTGCACCCGAAACACGGACACCACGACGAGGGCAGCCGCCGCCAGACAGACGATCGCAATGCTGGCAATCAGTACGCCGAGATTTGCGCGCAGCCACTCGCCCGGCGTTGCCACTGCATAGGAATACCCGGCAGCTTTGCCGCTGCTTTTTTTCTTTTTTTTGCCGGAAGCTGATTTCTTCCGACTTTTTTCAGATTTTCCGCCGTCCAGCAGCTTATATTTCTGTTTCTGTGCCAATGTCTGCTCCCAACTCTCTGAAATCCCTTACGATATCTTCATATCCTCTCCGGATAAAATGACAGTTTTCCACGACCGTCTTATGCTCTGCACACAGCCCCGCCAGCACGAGTGCCGCACCACCCCGCAGTTCTTTTGCAAAAACCCGTTCTCCGTGCAGTTTCCTGCCTCCGGTGACCTCCGCGCTTGTTTGTCCGGCGACGATCGCAGCACCCATACGGTTTAACTGCTCGTGCACACCAAACCTTCCATTAAAAACGCGCTCCGACACCATACAGTTTCCTTCTGCGCAGCACAGTGCCGTCAGCATCGGGGACTGCAGGTCGGTCGGATAGCCCGGATATACGTCCGTTTCCAGCAAAAGCGGGGAAACCAGCCTGCCTGCACGTTTTACCAACAGCCCCTTTGGGGTTTGGATAATCTGTGCGCCCATTTTTTTGGCAACTGCAATCACCGCTGTAAGCTGCCCGATCGGCGCCTGCCGCAAAAAAGCTTCCCCGCCTGCCGCGAGTACACCGATCAGACAGGTTCCTGCCACGATCCGGTCCGCATCGATGGAAAATTCTGTGCTGCAAAGCTTTTTTACGCCCTCAATTCGAATCGTTTTGCTTCCGGCTCCTTCGATCTTTGCCCCTGCACCGTTTAAAAAGCGGCATAGCGAAACGACCTCCGGTTCCTTTGCACAACCTGTCAGCACTGTTTCTCCCTTTGCACAGACCGCGCATAAAATCGCATTCTGCGTCGCACCGACGCTCGAAAACGGAAAAGGGATCTGTACGCCGTTCAGTCGCTTTGCAAATACCGTCAAAAAATTGTCATCCTCCCGCCTTATCTGACAACCGAAGCGCGCAAAGGCTTTCAGATGCAAATCGATCGGGCGGTCGCCGATGACACAGCCGCCCGGATCGCAGAAGGACGCCTGCCCCAGCCGCCCCAAAAGCGCGCCCGTCAGCACGATGGAGGAACGCATCCGAACCACTTCCTCTGCCGGAAGCCTGCTTTGCAGCGCACCGGAAGCGTCCACGCAGATCTCGTGACCGGTTTTTGTCACTGTTGCGCCGATTTTCTGCAAAATGCGGCACATGCAGTCCACATCCGAAATATCCGGGCAGTTTCGCAGTGTCGTCTTTCCGGCGATCAGAATGGTCGACGCCAAAATCGGCAGCACGGCGTTTTTCGACCCCTGCACTGTCATTTCCCCATAAAGAGGTCTTTTGCCTCTGATCCAGATTGAATCCACAAAACCACCGTCCGCGCTGCCCTTACCCTATACTATGGCAAAGATGCCGCACACGTGACAAATGCAGCTGCACTGCTGCCCCGTGTCCAGATAACACGCTCGTCTTTTTTGCTCCCGGTGAAAGCACGATACACGCATACCCCATTACACATCCCGGACCTTGATGCCGCGGGCAACGCTCATGACGAGCCCCATCTCGATCAGCAAAAACAGGATCGATGAGCCGCCGTAGCTGATAAACGGCAGGGACACGCCGGTGTTCGGCATTGAGTTCGTTACGACCGCAACATTTAAAATGACCTGAATCGCGATATGCCCCAGCACGCCGACAACTAACAGCGCACCGAACAGATCCGACGCGTTGTTCGCAATAATCATCAGACGCCAGATCAACAGCAAAAAAATCAGGATCACAGCAATGCCGCCGAACAGCCCCAGCTCCTCACAAATGATTGAAAAGATCATATCATTCTGCTGCTCCGGCAAAAAGCCCAGTTTCTGGATACTCTGCCCGAGCCCCTTTCCAAAAATACCGCCGGAGCCGATCGCATAGAGTGCCTGCAGCGTCTGGAAGCCCTTGCCGGACGCATAGGCTTCCGGATCGAGCCACGCCATGATACGGGCGAAACGGAAATCCAGCCCTTCGATGCTCTGCAGCTGCTTGACACCGAAAATTACGCCTATAACTGCGAGTGCTCCAATTCCTCCTATGATGAAAAATGGTTTGTATTGCGGACTCGCCACAAACAGCATCAGGGCCGCAATTCCCAGCACGATAATCGCAGAGCTCAGGTTGTTGGTGATTTGCCAGATACAAAAAACGTGCGGCAGGGAAACTCCAATAACCGTCAAAAAGCCTTTCGACGTCCGAATGTTTCTTCCCATCTTGCAGATAAACGTCGCCAGAAACAGAATCATCGCCAGCTTTGCGATCTCCGCAGGCTGAATCGACATACCTAGATTCAGCCACCTTCTTGCACCGTTGACATCGACGCCCAGCGGCGACAGCACGAGTACAATCAAAATCAGGGAAACCACATAGCCGATTACCGCAAACCGTTCCCAAAAATGATATGGGATGTGGGAGACGAAAAACATCCCCACCAGCCCCAGCGCCGCCGCAAACGCCTGATGCATCAGATAATAGTCCTCGTTCAGATTCTGCGTCGTCGCATCGTAAGCGCTGGCGGAATAAATCATAACCAGTCCGAAGCCTGTCAGAAACAGGATGATGAACAGAAGACTGTAATCAAAATAGTATTCTGTTTTCTGAGATCTTCTCCGTCCTGCCACTTGCTCACCCCTTCAGGCTGTTTACATATTCCTTGAACATTTTACCGCGCACCTCATAATTCGGGAACATTCCCCAGCTCGCGCATGCGGGGGACAACAGCACCGCGTCGCCCGGACACGCTGCCTTTACACAGGTATCCATCGCTTCTTCAAAGCTGTCCGCCAAAACGATATTTTCCATTCCGTGCTTCTTTGCGCACTCCGCGATCTTTTCCCGCGTCTGACCGATCAGCACAAGCAGCTTCACCTTGCCGTCAAACGCTTCAATCCACTCGTCGTAGGTGTTCTGCTTATCATAGCCGCCGCCGATCAGCACGGTTGGCCACTTCATTGCGCGGATCGCCTGAATCGCTGCATCGGGATTGGTTCCCTTGGAATCGTTATAGTAAACGACGCCGTTTTTGGTCGCTACATATTCGATTCTGTGTTCTACTGCCTGAAAATGTTTTACGGTATCCAGAATTGTTTCCATCGGCACGCCGTATGCTGCTGCAATTGCAATCGCCGCCATCACGTTTTCAAAATTATGTACGCCGATCAGCTGCATCTTGTCAACATCCATCAGGACTTCTTCCCCATTTCCGAGATTTCTGCAGATTTTGCTGCCGACCAGATAATAGCCTCTCTCCAGCTTTTCTTTGGAAGAAAACCAGATGACCTGGGCCGGGCATTTCGGTGCAAACGCCTTTAACCAGCTGTCCTCGTGATTGAGCACACAGAAATCGTCCTTTGTCTGGTTCTTCGTGATGGATTCCTTGATCGCCGCATAGTTCTCCATCGTATGATGACGGTTCAAATGATCCGGCGTGATATTTAAAATCGCGCTGACAGTCGGATGGAAATGCACTGCAGTTTCCAGCTGGAAGCTGCTGATCTCCGCTACCGTCACGCTGTCCTTATCTGTTTTTAAAACCTCCTGCGTATAGGGGGTTCCGATATTGCCGACAACAAACGTATTGTCCTGATAACGCTTCAAGATCTCGCCCACCAGCGTTGTCGTCGTGGTCTTTCCGTTCGTGCCTGTAATTGCGAGCACCTTTCCCTTTTCATAGTTCCAGGCGAGCTCAATTTCGCCCCATACCGGAATATCCGCCTCTTCCAGTGTAGAAACAAACGCTTCTTCAATGGAAATACCGGGGCTTAAAACCGCCAGCGAAAGCTCGGAAAGCAACTCCTTCGGAAGGCTTCCCAGTACCAGCGCAGTGTCTTTTGGATAATCCTCCCGCGCGCAGAGCGCCTTCCCATCCAGCTTTTCATTTTCATCAAACAGAACGGGAACGGCTCCCGCTTTCTGCAAGAGTCCGGCGGCTCCGAGTCCGCTCTTTCCGCATCCGGCTACCAGTACCTTTTTCCCCAGTAAATCCATGTTGATTCTCTCCTTTCGCTGCCATAGACAGCACTTTCGTTCTATGTTTCCCTGCAATTAATTGCGGTTTATTGTTTCATTCTTCTCATAATACCCTATTTCATCCAGATAGGGAAGAATATTTTCAAAAAGCTCGCGCACTACCGGCGCCGCCACCAGTCCGCCATAATAGACGCCTTGGGGGTTTCGGATAATGCACAATGCCAGCACCTTCGGATCGTCCGCAGGTGCAAAACCCAGAAACGAAGAAATATACCGACCAGTACCGCGAGGAAGTGTCTCGCTGGTCGCCGTCTTGCCGCCCACCTGATAGCCTTCGACTTTTCCATTTTTTCCGCCGCCGTTTTCCACGACCTGAAACAGGATGCTGCGCAGCCGGGCGCTCGTTTCTTCCGAAAGAATCCGTTTTTGCTCCGTTTCCTTCTGCACCGAAATGCGCTCCGAACCGTCCGACTTTTCGCAATACAGTCCCAAATGCGGTGTAATCCGCGTCCCGCCATTAATGAGGGAGCTGACCGTCGCTGCAAGCTGAATCGGCGTGATCTGAAAGGACTGCCCGAACGAAATCGTCGCAAGCTCCACCGGACCGATCTGATCCTGTGCGTGCATGATTGTACCGGCTTCCCCAGGCACATCGATTCCAGTTCTGTTCAGCAGCCCGAACTGCTTCATGCTTTGGTAAAACGTATCTGCACCCATCCGAAGCCCTACCGTCACAAACACCGGATTGCAGGAATTCATCGTCCCCTGTACGAAATTTTCAGTTCCATGACCCCGAACCTTTGCACACCGGATTTTTCTGCCCTCTACGACAATATAGCCCGGGCACTGAAAAGAATCCTCTTCCCGGACAACGCCGTTTTCCAGTGCGGCTGCCGCCGTAATGACCTTAAAGGCAGAGCCAGGCTCGTAGGTATCGTTGATGCAGGCGTTTCTCCACATTTTATTCAGGGCTTCCTGCTTTTCTTTTTCGGTCATGAGCTGTTCTTGCTGCCCCTCCGGAAGTGTGAACGGGTCATTCAACTGATATTCCGGCACATCCGCCATCGCAAGGATTTCTCCGTTATCGGGACGCAGCACCAGAATCGAAACGCTTTCCGCTTCTTTTTCCAGGCAGACCTGCTCCGCCAGCTGCTGTGCGTACAGCTGGATGTTGGCATCCAGACTAATGTATAAATCTTTTCCATCCACCGGCTCTACCCGGCTCTCTCCTTCATCCAGAAGCCGGACGCCGCGTGCGTCCGTCATTTCCAGAATCAAGCCCTCCTGCCCGGAAAGCACTTCCTCATACCGGCTTTCCAATGCCAAAATTCCCTGATTATCGCCTCCGGTAAAGCCGATCACTTTGGAAGCGAGATTCTCATACGGATAATATCGTTTATAATCCTCGTCCACCTTGATGCCGTCCAGCCCTGTCCGGTAAATTTCCTCCCCGGTTTCCAGATCGACATTGCTTTTGATTTTTTCGATGGACGATACCTTTTCCACTCTTTTTCGAACGGTCTCTTCCGACAGTCCAAGCTTGCTGCACAAAAGCGCAATCACTGCGTTGGGATCGCGAATCTGGTTATGGATGACAGAAATCGTACAGACCGGCTGGTTATCCGCCAGCACGATCCCGTTCCGGTCTAAAATTCTCCCGCGCTTTGCCTTGATTTTGCGCTCTCTCTGATGCAAATCCAGCGCGAGCTCAGAATAATGTGCCGCCCGAAATACCATCAGATATACCACTCTGGCGGACAGCCCTGAAAAGATCAGAATGCACGCCAGAAAAATTACGACGATCTTTTTGCGGTGAAACGGTTTGCTCAGTTCCATAGGTTCCCTGCAAAGCAGAAATTACTATACCTTATGAAACCGCTGCCTAAAATATGCACACGCTGCCGCTGCGCGCTGTGACCACAGCAGACAGCGATCGTACTCTTTTCGTAACTGTTCCGTACCCTCGCAGTTACGCGCAAAAATCCATTTCAAATCGGCTATGCCGATAGGATTTTTGCCTTCTAGTCTAAGTTTTCTTACGGTCAGCGCAGTAAATGCGCAGACCTACTGAGCAGTTACCTCTTTTCTTCCATTATTCCATAGGATTTTGCGTATCCCCACCAGAGTCGCCTGCTGCACCATTTTCCAGAATGCCGGAAACCGGCACATCATAGCCGTCCGAATCCTCCGTGATCACCTCTCCAGTCGTCGGATCGATCAACTGCCCGTCGCTGTTGACATACGGATTGTCCGCTTCTGCTCCATTTGCAGTATCTCCACCTGTTGTAGACGGGTCGTCGCCCGCAGGCTGCGCAGCACTGCCATCCTCCCCTGCCGTAGTATCCCCGGCAGACGGATCCCCGCCGGTATCGGTTGTATTTCCACTGACATCATTCCCGCTGACATCCGACGCCGGCGCGTTTGCGCTCAGCTGCTCGCGGATTTCAATCTGCATCGCTTCCAGCTCTGCGCGCTCTTCGTCCGTCAGCTCCTGTGTCATGAAGATATTTAAATAAGGAAGCACTTCGGTCAATATGTTTTTGGCGATGATACATGCTTTTCTCGTTTCCAGATCCTGTTCCCGGGCGTTTGGTCTGTTTAAAACCACATAAATTGCGATCTGTGGATCTTCTGCGGGCGCATAGCCCAGAAACGATACGACGTAATCCTCCTTTTCACGAGTACCGCTGGCGCTGACAGTTTCTGCTGTACCAGTCTTACCGCCGATGCGATAGCCTGCAGGCTTTGCACGTTTACCGGTACCATTTGCACCTTCCACAACCTGAACGCAGTATTCACGGATTTTCTCCGAAGTTTCCGCGGAAATGGTCTGTTTTAACAGTCTCGGCTCAATATTTTTTACCACAGATCCATCTGCTGCCGTAATCTTGCTTACCATATGCGGTTCATAATAATAGCCTCCGTTGATCAGGGAGCAAAAACCTGTGATCATCTGGATCATCGTCACGTTAAAGCCCTGTCCAAAGCTCGAGGTTGCAAGCTCCGTAGGTCCCATCGTTGAAGAATTGAATACCAGGGAAGCCGTTCTTGCCTCGCCCGCCAGATCTATATTGGTCTTTAAGCCGAAATTATATTCCGACATATATTTCAGAAATTCATCGATCCCGATAACCTGTGCCATCCGGATCAGCGTGACATTACAGGAGCGTTCAATGGATTCTCCGATCGTCAGCCACCCCTCCGCACCGTTTGTGTAGTTATGACAGCGGATTTTGTAGCCGCCGATCTCGATGATACCGGTGCATTCAAAGGATTCATTGCCTTTGAGCCTGCCGTCCTCCAATCCCATCGCTGCAACGAAGGGCTTCATCGTGGAACCCGGCTCGTAAGTGCTGTTAATGCAGTAGTTTTTCCAGAGGGCATTTAAGTTCTGTACAAGCAGATCGTTATTTTCCTCCTGCTTCATCGACGCTGCAATCTCTTCGTTGATGACCGTATCCGTCGAGTTTCCACTGACATCGATCAGTTTGCTGCCGATCAGTGCCTCCGGATTTCTCGTATCGTTTAAGTCAAACGTCGGATAACTCGCCATTGCGAGCACTTCCCCACTGTGGACATCCATCACAATACACGCTGCATCCTGCGCACCGTTACCCTCGCGGGTGCTGTCTTTGTTTTCGTCGTTATATTTTTTGAGGTACTTTTCCACAATGCCCTGAATCGTCGCGTCGATCGTGGAATAAACATTGTAGCCGTCTACAGCAGCCTCCGTCGTCCGCTGCAGATTATCGTCCCCGTCTATATATCCATACTGTCTGCCGTTTACGCCGCTCAAAACATCGTTGTAATACTCTTCCAGTCCGTAGGTTCCGGTTCCGTCCGTCCGCGTAAAGCCGATGACATCGCTTGCGAGAGAGCTATTCGGGTAAACTCGCTTATAGCTTTCCTCAAACCAGATTCCCTTGACATACTGGTTATATTCTTTCTGGCTCGTATCCGCCATCATCTGCTGATAATCACTGATTTCATTGTAGGACATTCTCTTTTTGAGGACATAATACTGGGAATCTGGGTGTTCCTGCGCATAAGCGCGCACCTGATCGCCGTCAATGCTAAAATAATCCTCCAGTGCCTGGATCGTAGGCTCCACATAGTCCTCTTTGTTATTCATCTGTTTGATATCCAGCACCAGATCGTAAACCTTTTCACTCGATGCCAGCTTCGTTCCCTTGCTGTCCAGGATTTCTCCCCGTTTATAAGGAATCGTCGTACTGGAATACTGCTGCTGGGAAAGCACCTGCTTTTTGTAGCTGTCGCCGTTATCCCGGTTAATTAAAATCAATCTGACGCTCAACCCTGCAAAAGCCAGCAGTACCAAACAAAACAGTACCACCAGCTTTCTCTGCATTCGTATTGTAAACTTATTTTTCTTATCCAATCCGGCACCTGCCTCACTTCTTGATGTCTGCATACTGTCTTACATAATCGCTTCCATCATCCGGGATTTCCACGATCTGTCCCTGTCCTGCGTAGGTCATGCCAAGCTCCGTAATTGCAATTCTTCTGATTTCCTCCAGATTGATGGAGCTGTCAATCCGGTTTTTCATTTCGTCATTTTCCGTCTTTAAGTTATTTAGCTGACTCTGCAGCGCTGCAACCTGCTTTACGCTCTGGGTGATCGAGGATTCCATCCGGATATAACTGATCAGCATTACGCTCGTGACTGCAAACGCCACAGTCAGAAACAGCACATAGGCTGCATTTCTGTAGCGCAGGCGTTTCATTTCCTGCTTCTGCTTCTCCAGCTCACGTCTCGGAACCCGTCCGGAGACCTGATCCAAATGGCGTTCCAGCCCTTCGCCTACCTCAGCGTGTCTGACTGCCGTACCGTTTACATATGCTGTTTTCTGATAAGGCGTTCTTTTGTACGCTGCCGATTGGCTTCTTCTGACTGAATTCGATGTTCTTGCCATTTGCTCTCCTCACCGCCGTCTGTTCCGGCCTCTGGTACAGCGTTTCGTAAATAACGATACCAATCGGATTCACAGGCAAGTGAGTGGTGTCGTTATTTCGAAAACGATGTATTAGCTCTCTATTTTTTCGAAAATGCGCAGCTTTGCGCTTTTCGCTCTGGAATTTGTCTCCATCTCTTCCTCGGTCGGAAGAATCGGTTTGCGGGTCACAACATGTCCCCGGCTCGTTTTGCCGCACACGCACACCGGAAATTCCGGTGGGCAGGTACAGGGATTTTCATTTCTGCGGAAGGCATTTTTCACAATTCTGTCTTCCAGCGAATGGAAGGTGATGATGCAGAGCCTTCCACCCGGAGCCAGCCGGTCGATAAAGGCGTCCAGGGAATTTTCCAATACCTCCAGCTCTCTGTTGCAGGCAATCCGAATCGCCTGAAACGTTCGTTTGGAGGGATGTCCGCCTTTTTCCCGCATCTTTGCCGGAATCGCCGCCCGGATAATGTCGTTTAATTCCCCGGTCGTCTCAATCGGCTTCTTTTCTCTCGCCTGCACGATGTGTTTGGCGATATTCTGTGCAAATTTATCTTCTCCGTAGTCCCGGATACACCGAAACAGCTCTGCCTGTGACCACTCATTGACGATCGTTTTCGCCGTCAGGGTCTGGCGCTGATCCATCCGCATATCCAGTGCGGTATCATAACGATAGGAAAATCCTCTCTCGGCGTTGTCCAGCTGATAGGAGGATACGCCAAGGTCTAACATAATGCCATCTACTTTATCGATGCCGAGGCTGTTTAATACTGCCGGAAGGTTACAGTAATTGTCGCGCACCAGCGTCACATGCTCCTGCCACGGCTCCAGCCGTTTTGTCGCCGCTTCGATCGCCTCTGCATCCTGGTCGATACCGATCAGCCGGCCGGTCCTAAGGCGCGCTGCAATGTGGCTGGAATGTCCTGCCCCGCCCAATGTGCCGTCCACATAGATGCCGTCCGGTTTGATTGCAAGTCCTTCAATTGTCTCCTCCAACAGGACGGATGTATGTGCAAATTCCATCGATTTTTCCTTTCTTTGTTACAGCAATTACAGTCCGAGGTCGTCCATGCGCTCTGCGATATCCTCCATGGATTCCTCCGCCTCTTCTTCCAGGGCATCCCAGCGCTCCTGGCTCCAGATTTCAATATGTCCTGCAGCGCCCACCAGCACAACGTCTTTGGTCAGCTCTGCAAATTCTCTTAATTTGGAAGGGATCAGGGCACGTCCCTGCTTGTCCACCTCCACCTCCGCGGCGCCTGCCAGAAAGTGACGGACAAACATACGGGTGTCTTTTCTGCTGATGGGCATTGCCTGAAGCTTTTCTTCGAAAGCAGTCCAGCCGGCATTGTCGTACACAAATAAGCAGCCATCCAGTCCCTTGGTCACTACAAATTTCTCACCGAGCGTCTCTCGAAATTTGGAGGGAATGATCAACCTGCCTTTTGTATCCAACGTATGATTGTATTCACCCATAAACATGTACAATCACCTGCCATTCATGGAAAAGGTCTGCCACCTTACTCCACTTCGTACCACTTTCTACCACTTTGAAACCATTTTAGTATAAAATGCCCTCCTTGACAAGCGATTTCAGAAAAAAAAGACAGCCGGACCGTGAAAAGTCCAACTGCCTTTTTCGTCATTCGTGACAACAAAATGCCCTAAAAGCGTACCTTTTGTTGTATTTATAATTTTTTTGCGCTTTTGCGAATGGCGCGAGTGAACAGTAACGATTTTCTCAGACATTGAAGCGGAACAGGATTACATCGCCGTCCTGTACCACATATTCCTTACCCTCCATGCGGACAAGTCCTTTTTCTCTCGCTGCCGCAAGGGAGCCGTTCTCCAGCAGATCTTTGTAATTGACAACCTCAGCCTTGATAAAGCCGCGTTCGAAGTCGGTGTGAATTTTGCCGGCCGCCTGCGGTGCCTTCGTGCCCTGTTTGATCGTCCATGCTCTCGTCTCATCCTCGCCGGAAGTTAAAAAGCTCATCAGGCCGAGCAGATGGTAGCTTGCGCGGATCAGCTTTTCCAGACCGGATTCTTTTAATCCAAGGTCGTCCAGAAACATCTGACGTTCTTCATCGTCCAGCTCGGAAATTTCTTCCTCGATCTGTGCGCAGATCGCAAATACCTCACTGCCGGTTTCTTTTGCATATTCTCTGACTGCCTGTACGCCTGCGTTGTCTGCGCCATCGTTTGCCAGATCTTCTTCCCCGACGTTCGCCGCATAGATCACCGGCTTTGCAGTCAGCAGGTTCAGGTTCTTGAAGTATTCTTCCTCGTCTTCATCCTCTGTCTCGAAGCCGATTGCAAGCTTGCCGTCCTCCAGACGCTCCTTGACACGCTCCAGCATCGCCAGCTCTTTTGCCTGCTCCTTATCCATTCTCGCGCCCTTTGCCACTTTGGCGATTCTGCGTTCCAGAATTTCCAGGTCGGAGAAGATCAGCTCGAGGTTGATCGTCTCGATGTCGCGCAGCGGATTCACGTTTCCGTCTACATGAACAACGTTGCTGTCCTCAAAACAGCGAACGACGTGCACGATCGCATCCACTTCGCGGATATTGCTCAAAAACTGGTTGCCAAGGCCTTCGCCCTTAGAAGCACCTTTTACCAGACCTGCGATGTCTACAAACTCGATCACAGCAGGCGTTACCTTTTTGGAATGATACAGATCACCCAGAAGCTTTAAGCGCTCGTCCGGAACGGCTACCACACCTACATTGGGGTCAATGGTACAGAACGGATAGTTTGCAGACTCCGCACCAGCTTTCGTCAGAGAATTAAATAAGGTACTTTTACCAACATTCGGGAGACCAACGATTCCTAATTTCATTTTATCTTTTACCTGTCCGAAAACCCTTGATTTATCGGGGTTTTCGCCTTTCTATGTTTTTGTACTGCACAATTACCTGCACATTTTCAGGACGCTTTCTATTTTCTCCAGCTCTTTTATTTTCTCCCTCTCTCTGCCGTGTAAGCAAAAAGTTGGATACAATCTAATAATATATCATATTTGTTTTCTTTTTTAAACCTCAAAAATCAATTTTCCAAAGATCATAACGCATAACACACCGTCCCAAAATCCACTTCCGTCATTCCAAATCCGATGGCTTGTTTTTTTTTATGCTTTCCGCTATACTTCTCTCTACAGGCTCTGTTTTTCTCCTGGGCAGAGCTGTATTTGGGAAAAAGAAAAGAGGAAAATCAACAACAATGGAAAAAAGGGAACAACTCGGCAGCCGTCTCGGATTTATCATGATCTCGGCAGGATGTGCCATCGGCTGCGGCAATGTATGGAAATTTCCGTGGATGTGCGGACAAAACGGGGGTGGCGGCTTTATGCTGATCTATCTGATCTGCCTGCTCATTCTCGGTCTGCCTGTCATGACGATGGAATTTTCCGTCGGGCGCGCTGCCCGGACAAGTCCGATCTACATGTACCAGAAGCTCGAAAAGTCCGGCCACAAATGGGGGATTTTCGGTATCGTCAGTCTGATTGGCAATATTACTCTGATGGCATTTTACACCGTCGTATGCGGCTGGCTGATCTATTACTTTGTGAAATTTTTAACCGGGCAGAATCAGTCCTTCGGCTTTACACAGATGATTCAGAATCCGTCCGTCAACGTGTCCTATCTGCTTGTCACGGTCATCGTCGCTTTTCTGATTCTGAGCTTTGACTTACAGGACGGGCTGGAACGCATCACGAAATATATGATGACCTCGCTGCTCGTTTTGATGCTGGTGCTGGCGGTCCACAGCCTGACCCTTTCCGGCGCAGCAGACGGGGTGAAGTTTTATCTGGTTCCGGACTTTTCCAAAATCAACGGCTCCGTCATCGTCGG
>OLQO01001794.1_pt1 | contig 13029 bp, 15 predicted proteins | sample 1672281 | NCBI WGS metagenome assembly OLQO01 (sample SAMEA3136667, study PRJEB25190) | human gut metagenome | biome: human gut; feature: human-associated habitat; material: faeces | place: Austria | collected 2013
TAAAAAGAGGAATAAAATTATTTTTATCTATAATATTTAATTTTATTATTTTAATGATTATTTTTTACTTAATTGCTCTTGGACTAAATCCTATAATATGTTCTTTAATAGGATGTTTTATAATAAGTTATATAATATTATATTATGTAAATGAAAAAAACATAAAAACAGAATCTAGTTTAAAATCAGTTATTATTGTATTAATTATATTATCATTTCTCATATTTTTTGTAACAAAGATATCAAGAATTGCTGGTTTTGGATATGAGTCTTATGAAGAGATAAATATGTTTTCTTATGATGTAAAAATAGATTTTACTAACATTGCAATTTCTATGATATTAATTAGTTTAATTGGAGCAACTGTTGATTCTTCTATAGCAATTTCCTCTGCATTATACGAAGTTTATGATAATAATAAAAACTTATCAAAAAAAGAGTTATTTCTATCGGGAATGAACATAGGAAGAGATATATTATGTACGACGAATAATACCTTAATGTTTGCTTTTTTAGGAGAATTTATGACATTATTGATTTGGTTTTATAAAGGAGGTTATTCATCTTTAGAAATTGTAAATGCAAAGACATTTGTTTCAGAAATGATTAAAATATTATTTAGTGCACTAGGCTGTATTATAGTTATACCTATAACAGCATATATTACAACGGAAACACTAAAAAAAGATAGCGAAAATAATTAAATAAAAATTATCATATGATTTCATGTGGTAATTTTTTTAATTATCGAAAATGAAAAAGCTTTTCAAATTCTATTGAGCAAAATGAAAAAATGTTGTAAAATGAAAATAATTTTCAAATTGAAAGAAGTGATAATAAATATGTCTAGAAATGAAACTTATAAAACAAAACAAAAAGAACTAATTTTAGATGTAATTAAGAGTTTTAAAAATGATTTTACTATAAAGAAATCTATGAAAAGTTAAATCAAAATGTTGGTTTAACAACAATTTATAGAACAATGCCAATATTATTAACTTAATAACTAAAATTCATGAATACAAAGGTTTAAATAGATTTCTTAAAGAAAATCAAATGGAAGATATATCGAATACAAGTGGAATAATTAATTATACGTGGAGGTAGTATTATGAATATTTCTTTAAAGAAAGTTAATAGTAACAATGATATAAAAACATTTGGAGAATACAAAGTTGAGCTTATTAAATTTCACCAAGAATATACTGAAAAACTAGGATTATTTGATAAAATTGTTGATAATTATAATTTTAACGATGCAATACGTCATATTAAACAAAAAGGATATTTTCAATTTTTGATTCAAACAGAAAATAAAACAGTAGGGATTTTAGAGTACCAAATTACTGAATCAGATATTGATCAAAAGAAAATATTATATATAAAAAACATTTATATTGATAATAATTTTAGAGGAAAAGGTGTTGCCAAGGAAGTAATAAAACTAATAAAAGCATTAAATTATAGAATTGAGCTTGAATGTTGGTACGGAATACCTGCTAATAATCTATACAAAAGTTTAGGAATGAAAGAAATAAAAACTCGATATATGATGAATTAAAACTTTAAACTTACATTCTAAATGATAAAAAAAACAAGTATAAGTTTTTATGCCTATACATGTTTTTTATTTGGTTGATTATCATTAATTAACTTACTATTTATATCATTTATAATTGATGCTGTAACTGTATTTAATCTAGTATCATCTTTGTCCATTACTAAACCATAAATAAAATCATTATCATAATTATAAAATAATTTTTTATCGATAAAATATACTGCTCCATCAACATTAACATAATATTTCTATTCATAAAGACATATATTTCTACATAAAGTTAAAATGAATAAAAGAAAAAGGTGAATATATGGAAAAATATGAAATCATTAAAAATATAGCCCAAAGAACAGGGGGTGATATTTATCTAGGAGTTGTTGGAGCGGTTAGAACTGGTAAGAGTACTTTTATTAAGAAGATGGTTGAAACTTTAGTAGTACCATATATTGAAGATGAGTATGAGAAAAAAAGAACACTTGATGAAATTCCTCAAAGTGCTGCTGGTAAAACTATTATGACAACAGAACCTAAATTCATTCCTAATAGAGCAGCTAAAGTGAAAATTGATGACTTTGACTGTAATATTAGATTAGTAGATTGTGTCGGATTTGTTATTGATAACGCTAAAGGTGCTACTGATGAGAATGGTCCAAGAATGGTTAAAACACCTTGGTATGATGAAGAAATTCCTTTTACAGAAGCAGCTGAAATTGGTACTGAAAAGGTTATTAAGGACCATTCAACTATTGGAATTGTAGTAACTACTGATGGTTCTATCGGAGAATTTAATCGTAGTGATTATTTAGAAGCTGAAAATAGAGTTATTGAAGAATTAAAAGATATTGGAAAACCATTCATTGTCTTATTAAATACAACACACCCTACTCTGCCTGAAACTGAACGTCTAGCTGAAAGTCTAAAAGAAGAATATAGTGTTCCTGTTTTACCTATTAATATTGATACAATGAATGAAAGAGAAATGACTACTATTTTAAGAGAAGCTTTATATGAATTTCCAATTCTTGAAGTACAAGTTAATATGCCTGAATGGATTGCTATCTTAAATCATGATAATCCTATCAAGAAAGTTTATATTGAGGCAATCAAAAATAGTGTAATTGAAGTTAATAAATTAAGAGATATTGAACACATAACTGACCATTTCAAAGATTATGAGGAGATAGAAAAAGCCTATTTATCTAATGTAGACCCTGCTACTGGTATTGTTACTATCAATCTTGAAGCTCCTAGTGATTTATACAATCAAGTTTTAAAAGAAATTGTTAAAATAGATGTTACTAGTAAAGCTAGTTTATTATCATTATTTCAAGAATATGAAGAAGCTAAAAGAGAATATGATCAAATTAAATATGCTTTAAAAATGGTTAAACAAACTGGATATGGTGTAGCTACTCCTTCTCTTAATGATATGAAACTAGAAACACCTGAAATTATCAAACAGGGTCCAAGATATGGTGTTAAACTTAAAGCTATCGCTCCATCTATTCATATGATTAGAGTAGATGTTAATTCTACTTTTGAACCAATAATTGGTAGTGAAACACAAAGTAAAGAATTAATTGACTATCTAATGCGAGATTATGAACATAATCCTAGTGAAATATGGAAGAGTGAAATCTTTGGTAGAAGTTTAGATAATATTGTTCAAGAAGGAATCCAGTCTAAAATAGCAATGATGCCTGATAATATTAGATATAAACTACAACAAACTCTTACTAAAGTAGTTAATAAAGGTTCTAGCAATATGATTGCTATAGTTCTATAAGACCAATATAGGTCTTTTTTGTTTTTCATCACCTAAAAAACACTAACACTTTTATTAGCTAAAAGAAAAATAGAGAATTAATCTCTACTTAAATACTTAGTAACGTTCCTTTACTTAAAACCTCTTCTTGTTTTTTAGAGAAAACATATTCACCTTGTTCAACAAGAGTATAGAAATATTTCTTAATAAGCTTATTATCAAACAAATAATATTTATCTTGATAAAAATAGACTTTATCAAGAGGGATTATATCATCTTCAAAGGAAAATCCTATATCCATCTCATTCATAATAGTAATTCTAAGATTGATATGGTCTTCCCCAAAAATAAAATCTTCTTCTTTCTTTATTATAAAAATTGTTCCTATTAGTTCATTATATCCAACACTAACTTCATAAAATCCAGTCTTTAGAAAGGAAAAATAATTATTATAAGTTAATAAGAAGTTCTTTAACTCTCTTATCATTTTATCTTTCTCTTCTAAGTAAAGATTCTTTGGAGTTATTAGGATAAATCCATCACTAATAGAAATAATCTTCATTATCTATCACCTAGTGTATGTTATGCATAATAGATTAAATGGTGTCTACTAGTAACTCTTCAATTTGCTTTAATACTTCGTCTTTACCTTCCTTAGTAACACTTGAGAAAACGATAACATTATCTCCCACTACTAAGTCTAATGTTTCAAGTAGTTGTTTTTTACTTTTTTCTCTTTTACTAGTTCCAACTTTATCAGCTTTTGTTGCTACTATTGTAACAGGAATTTGATAATATTTTAGAAAATTATACATCATTACATCATCTTCTGTTGGTTTATGACGAAGATCTACAAGCATAAAAACCCTTTGTAATTCATCTCTTTTTTCCAAATATTCTTCCATCATTTTTCCAAACTTGGCTTGGATATTTTTACTTACCTCAGCATAACCGTAACCTGGTACATCTATTAAATAAAATTCATCATTTATATGATAAAAATTCAAAGTTTGTGTCTTACCAGGATGAGATGAAGTATGAGCCAAATTTTTCCTGTTTAATAAGGTATTAATGAAACTACTTTTTCCAACATTACTGCGTCCTACTAATAAAAACTCTTTTTGATGATTATTAGGATATTGACTTCTCCTAGTAACAATCATTTCTAATTCTACATTATTTATCTTCATCATTAAGCTCGCTTTCTATATATTCTTTAGTTGCTTTATCTAAATCATTAATTAATTCTTTAGCTAAATCAAAGTTGGCAAGTCTTGCTCCACTAGCATAAGCATGTCCTCCACCATTATATTTTTCAGCTACTTTATTAATAACTGGTCCTCTTGATCTGATATTTACTCTTATATTATTATTTTTTACATCTTCTGTGGCAATAACCCAAACAAGGACTTCATCTATGTAATTGAAAAAATTAATCATATTTCCAGAAGAAGCACTATCTGCTTTAAATTTAGTTACAATATCATCAGTTATTAGAATAGATGCTACTTTGTTTTCTGATACTGTCATATTTTCTTTAATATAACCTTCTAGCCTTATCTCTTTTAAAGGTCTAATATAAAGATTTTTATAAACATCTGATAAAGTAAATTGATATTTTTTTAGATAATAACTAACTAAAGCAAAGGTTTTATAACTTGAACTATCAAATAAAAATCTATTAGAATCACTAACTAATCCACAATATAAACGCATTGCTATTGTTTTATTACAAATTAGTTTTGAGGACTTAAAAAATTCCATTAATATTTCTGATGTACTAGAAGCCGTAGTATCTATATATTCAATTCCTCCAAAATCATCAATGAAGGGATGGTGATCTATTTTAATTATTTCTTTTGCTTTGTCGAAAAATTTAAAATCTACTCTTTTTTTATCTGGTGTATCTAAAATAATCAACAGAAAATTGTCAATCTCATCATAATGATCTAATTTTCCAAGATAAGAAAATTTAGCACTACCATTTCCTACTGCTAGTACATTTTTTTTAGGAAATGTTAAAAGAATTGACTCTTTCAAAGATATTTGACTAGCTAAAGCATCAGGATCAGCACCAACGTGTCTAGCAATAACTATATTGTCATATTTTTTTATTTTACGATAAATTTGATTCCACATATTTATTATCCATTCTGATGTAAGAAAAATAGTGTATCTCTAGCTATCATTAACTCTTCATCTGTTGGAATAACATATACTAAACAACTAGAATCATCGCTACTTATCTTAGCTGATTCTCCCATAATATTGTTTTTATCTTCATCTATTTTAATACCTAAACATCTTAAATTTTCACATACAGCTTTTCTTACTGGAATACTATTTTCACCTACGCCAGCTGTAAAGCAAATTACATCAGCACCTTCTAATAAGACATAATATTTAGCAATATAATCTGTTACACATCTTACATATTTATTAAATGCTAGTTTTGCTTGTTCATCTCCTTCATTTATTAAAGAGATTACATCACGCATGTCACTGCTTTTTCCACTAAGACCTAAAAGACCAGATTTCTTATTTAAGTCGTTAACTACTTCACTAGCATTTAATCCTTCTTGTTCCATAACATATGGAATAATTGATGGATCAACATCTCCTGATCTTGTTCCCATCATTATACCAGCAAGTGGAGTAAATCCCATTGATGTATCAACACATTTTCCATCTTTAACTGCAGTTATTGAACCACCATTTCCAATATGACAGCTAATTATCTTTAAATCTTTTCTTCCTAATTCTTTAGTAATTGTTTCTGTTATATAACGATGACTTGTTCCATGAAAGCCATATTTACGAACTCCATATTTAGTATACCATTCATAAGGTACAGGATATAAATAAGTTTCTTTTTCCATTGTTTGATGAAAAGCGGTATCAAATACACCTACCATTAATACGTTTGGTAAAACTTCTTTAAAAGCTTCTATTCCTAAAACGTTAGCTGGATTATGAAGTGGTGCAAAGTCTTTAAATGCTAATAAATCATTTACTACTTCATCTGTAATGATAACACTTGAAGCATATTTATCTTTACCATGAACTAAACGATGGCCAACACCGTCAATTTCATCAAGTGATTTAATTATTTCAAGTGATATTAACTTTTCTAATAAAATCTTAACAGCATCTGTATGATTTTTTAATTCTACTTCTTCTTTTATTTTTTGTCCTTGATATTTAATTGTATAAACTCCATCAAGTCCAATTCTCTCAAATAGTCCACTAGCTATTACTTCTTCATTATTCATTTCAAATAAACTAAATTTTAGAGAACTACTTCCTGTATTGATTGATAAAATTTTCATAATATTCCTCTTTTCTAAAACAACTTTATTATATCTAAAAAAGATAGAAATGTAAACTTTCTATCTTGGTATAAGTAATTATCAAGAGTAATTCAAGTACTATTTTTTATCTGTGTCCTGTTCGTTGATAATTTTCTTCTTGATTCATATTATAACAATTAACTGGCCTAAGACCATTTTCACTTTTGGCATAAACATTAGTAAAGCGATAGAAATTGTCACTCACATTATCATAAAATAAAAAGTTAATATCACCTGTGCTTGTAACTAAACAACTGGTTAATTCAACTTGTTTATTTCTAAATACAGAGTTATTCTGATTCATCTCTATATAAGAAGCAAAATCACCAAGCGAAAAGTTTTCATGAAAATTACTTTTTGCTGGATGAGAATGACCATGACAAACTACAAAGTCAGTATTTAAATTATTATTAACTCTTCTTTCTAAATCATCAATCATCACCTGATTAAAAACCGCTTCTGTACTTTGTCTATTATTACTATTACTATTTGTAAAAAAATCATCAAATTCAATTACATTATTAGCTGTTTCTCTTCCATATATAAAGAATGGTACTTCTTTTGTTTCTTCATTAGTAACATCTTGAATAGCTTGAAGAGAACCATATACCTTTTCACTTAATATGATTGTAGCACTTGGCATATTAGTAATTGTATCAGAATTAATTGGTGTATTTTCTCCATAATTATATGTATCAAAGTTGTATTTATGATATCTACCATATGGATTTTTATTTATCATTATATCTTTTGCTTTTTGAACACACTCTTCTCTTGTCATAATTTTCTGCTAACCTTTACTCTTCTACCGTTATATTATAAGTATCTCTTGCAATCATTAACTCTTCATCAGTTGCTAATACATAAACTGGTATTTTAGATTCATTACTAGAGATAATTCCTTCAACACCTTTTCTTACGATAGTTTCTTTATTTTTTTCTTCATCTAAATAAATTCCTAATGGATAAAGTTTATTAACCGCCTCTTTTCTGATGATGTCATCATTTTCGCCACCACCAGCTGTAAAGCAAATAGCATCTACTTTACCGCCAAGTTTAACATAATATTTTGCAACATAATCAACTATTTTATCTGTGTACATATCAAGTGCTAGTAAAGCCTTAGCATCTCGTGCTTCATAAGCTCTATCAATATCTCTCAAATCACTCATTCCAGCAATTCCTTCAAGACCACTTTTTTTATTTAATTGACTATCCATCCAATCTAGATTTCTTTCTTCTTTTTTCATTATGTAGGAAAGAATTGAATAATCTATATCACCTGATCTTGTTCCCATCATAATTCCAGCATTTGGTGTAAAGCCCATTGAAGTATCAATAGATTTACCATCTTTAACTGCAGTTATAGAAGCTCCATTTCCAATATGACAAATGATTAAATTAGGATTTTTACCTAATATTTCTTTCATTTTTTCTGTAATAAACTTATGACTTAGTCCATGAAAGCCATATTTTCTAACATCATATTTAACATACCACTCATAAGGTACTGGATATAAATATGTTTTTTCTTTCATTGTTTGATGAAAAGCAGTATCAAAGCAAGCTACTAATTTAGCATTAGGAATATTTTTTTTAAATGCATAGATTCCTTTTAATGCAGCTGGATTATGAAGTGGTGCTAAATCACTAATTTCTTCTATTTCCATAAGTACTCTATCAGTTATTTCAACTGATTTTGAATACTTATTCCCCCCATGAACAACACGATTTCCAACTGCTTCTATTTCTTCTAAAGATGCTACTACTTTATTACTTATTAATTCTTCTAATAAGATTTTAACTGCTTCATTATGATCTTTTAGTGGTACATCTTTACTAATTTTAGTATCACCAATTCTGATACTATAGCAACTTCCAAAAAAACCAATTCTCTCAAACATTCCTTTCATTAAAAGTTTTTCTTCTGGCATTTCGTATAAGCGAAATTTTAAAGAACTACTCCCAGCGTTAACTGATAATAATTTCATTTTTTCTCTCTCCTTTTACTTATTGTAACAGAACCTCTTTAAAAATTCCAATTATTTTTATTTTATGTGATAGCCATTAGAGTTTAGCCCAATATTTTTTAAAGTTTTAACCTTATTTTCAACATTCATACTATCTATTTCTGGAATAACTTCTTTTATTTTATAAGATGAGGCATAAGCAATAACCATTTCTACTACATAGTCATTATTTTTAAAATCATCCGATAATTTTCTAAAAGGCAAGAATTCATTATCATCATATGTGGACCATAAATAGTTATCTTCATTCACATATAAAACACTATACAATTCTTTTTTATTCATTAATAAAAATAAATGTCTTTCTATATCCTCCTTTTCTTTTAAAAAGTCAAAATTAGTATCTATAAATGATAGAATTATTTTATCTTCTATCTCATTATTTTTAAACACTTTAATTACTCCATTAAATTCTTCTAACACTCTTTTCTGTATCATTTTTAATACTACCTCCTTGATACTCTTTATCCATTATAGTTGCTAATTTATTATGGTGATAATCAAATACATTGTAAATGTAACTTTCTAAATTATCATTCATTTCTAAACCATTTCTTAAAGAAACTTCTTTTATTATCTTTTCTAAGTTCTCAGAATTAATAGTGCTAAATAGTGGCCTTATATACATAAGAGAACTACTACCTGTTTTTCTTATAAAATCTCTAAACATTTCTAGTGATGTGTCTTTTATATTATCGTTAGAAAGAGTAAAGATAGGACTTGCTTTATAAATAGCATTGTCTATATTATGATAATCTCTAGAGAATCTAGCATTCATAAATTCATTTTTGAAATTAGTTACTCTTCTTTCCATAAAAGGATAACCAAGGCCAAATGATGTACTATTATCAAATAATGGACTAGGTTTATATTTACCATTTGCTGTTTTAACCACTCCCCAATTATTAGGATGTCTATCAGCTTGTAAAGTAAAAATATCAAACAAAAACATCCTTGTATAACTATTAACTAGAGTAGTTAATTCTTCGTCACTTATGTCCTTTCTAGTTGCTAATATATCCCAAACCTGTTCTAAATTATTTAATCTTTTAAATACCGAATTGCTTTGTTTAAATGAATCATAATTACGTATTTCTTTAGGTATTTCATAAAGATCAAATTTTTCTTTTAATGTTTTTTCTTGATTGCCATTTCTTGTTTTTTGATTAAAAAAATCTTGAAATATTTCACTACCAAGTATTAATGTTTCATCACTTTTTAACATTTGTTTAGAAAGTACTCCTTTTTTGTTACCAAAGTAAGCAGCTCTATAAGATGCACATGGTATATTTAATCTTTTTGCAAATTCTTCAGATAGTAATTCACCCCAAACATTATATTCAAAGTCTTTTAATGATTTAAATAAATAACTATCACCTTGATATTTTATCCAACATAAAGCATCAGTTCCTTCTCCTTCTAATTCAATAAATGGTTGTAAATATAAATCTTTTAAGTTACCAGTAAATGTATAGTTATATTCATCTTTCAAAACCATTTCGAGATTTATAATTCCTTTATATTTGTCAAACATTTTAACTCACCTAATTATATTATAAATAAATTAAGCAAAAAAAGATAGGCTTTTTCAGCCTATCGACTAAGTTATCTATAATTACTTGTTAGTATAACTTCCACTTACTTGATTAAGTCCATTTTGAACTAAACGTTTTGTGATTTCACCACCAACTGATCCGTTAGCACGAGAAGTAGCATCTGGTCCTAAATTAACACCGAATTCATTAGCAATTTCGTATTTCATTTTATCGATAGCTTGTTTAGCACCAGGAACACGCATTTTCATTGAACTGTTGTTACTTGAATTAGTCATTGTTTCACCTCCTACATTAGTAGAATGTGAAGTTTTTCTAATTTCATACATCTTTTTTTATGGTAATTTTTTCCTATAAAAATTCTTTTAAATTTTCTTCTTGTTCATTTTTAATTTTTAAGGTAAAAGTATTTTTTACAGTATCTATAAGAAGCTCTTGATAATCTATTTTTTCTTCTTGTTTAATACATTCATCCAAACTTGGATTAATTACTGGATGTTTTGGTACAAACACTGTACAGCAATCTTCATAAGGTAAAATACTGGTTTCATAAGTATCTATTTTTTTAGCTATATCAATTATTTCTAATTTATCAAAACAAGCAACTGGTCTAATAACAGGATAATTAGTTACACTATTGATAACGTGCATACTATGTAATGTTTGACTTGCTACTTGGCCAATACTTTCTCCATTGATAATAGCATAAGCTTTATTTTTCTTAGCTAACATCTCCATTATGCGGTACATCATTCTTCTCATTATAGTAATAACATAATCTTCTTTAACATTTTTATATATTTCTTCTTGAATTTTAGTAAATGGTACAATGTGAACTTTTACTTCGTTTTGATATTTAGCAAGTTTTTTAGCTAAAGTTAGAACTTTTTCTCTAGCTTCTAAACTAGTATGTGGTATAGCTTCAAAGTAAACTGCTTCTACTTTTATTCCACGTTTCATAGCAAGATATCCTGCTACTGGTGAATCGATTCCTCCACTTAACATTAATAATCCTTTTGGTTGTGTTCCTATTGGATAACCACCAAGTCCTTTAAAAGCATTATAATAGATTAATGTTTTTTCTTTTAATATTTCTATATTAATAAGTACTTCAGGATTATGAACATCCACTTTTATATTATCTTTATTTTTTAAAACTATTCCACCAAAATATGGTGCTAACTCTTCACTTGTCTCTTTAAATGATTTATCACTTCGTTTAACTTTTACTTTAAATGTTTTAAAATCAACTTTTTTTACCGTTTCTATTAATAAGTCAGTAATTTTTTCTTTTGTTGACTCGCAAGTATATATCATATGATAAGAGTGAATACCAAAAGTTGTATTAATAGCATCTATTACTGGTTCTTCTTCTGTTTCATCATAAGTTATATACATTCTCGCTAAATCCATGGTAATACTTGCATTATATCTTTTTAATTTTGTATCTAAATTATTTTTTAATGTTTTAACGAAGAAATTTCTATTACCTTTTTTAGTAGTTAATTCTCCATATTTTATTAGTATCATTTTCTCCATTATAGTATTTCCTCCTTTAAAACTTTTATAAATTTATCTATTTCTTCTTTGGTATTATCTTTAGAAAAACTAACTCTTAAAGAACTTTTACTTATATCCATATTATTATTAAGAGCATAAAGTGTTTTTGAATAATTTTCTTTTGATGAGCATGCTGTTTTACTAGAAATATAAATATCAAAAAGTTCAAAAGTATGTAAGACTGTCTCTGGCTTTTTTCCTATTATACTGAAATTTAAGATATAAGGAGAAGCATCAACTGGTGAATTAATTATGACATTTAAGTTAACTAATTTTTTTCTTAAATAGTCGTTAAGTTCTTGTACTTTTAGGGTGTTTTCTTCTTCCTCTTCTAATATTAAGCGAAGAGCTTTTGCAAGGGAAGCTATTAATGGTACTGATGGTGTTCCAGCACGATAAATAGTTTGACTATCTCCTCCGGCTATTAATGGTGAAAGATTTATTTTTTCTTTTTTAATTAGACAAGCTATTCCTTTTATACCAAAAAATTTATGTGCACTAAAACTAAATAGGTCTACATTATCTAGGTTTACAGGTATTTTACCAACACTTTGAGTGCCATCTACATGAAAAATTGTCTTATGATATTTCTTTATTAATTTTCCAATCGTATTAATATCTTGAATAATACCTGTTTCACTATTAACATGATGAATAGTGACAAGTAATGGTTCTTCTTCCAACAGCTCTGTTAAATTTTGTAAATCTACATGGCCTTTGTCATCTAGTTTAACATATTTGACAGTTATTTCATCATCTAGTTGTTGTAAAGTTTCCGTGATTGAAGCATGCTCTAACTCGGTAGTAATTACTAATTTATTACGATGTTTATAGTAATCTATTACTCCTTTTATAGCCATATTATTAGATTCACTAGAGCTAGATGTGAAAATAACTTCATCACTCTTTACCCCCATAAGAGTTGCCACTTGACTTTCAGCTTTCTTCATAAGTTTTTTACTCTTCAAACCTAATTTATGTAAAGAGTTAGGATTAGCAAAAAACTCTTCACTTACTTTATAAAAAGTATCAAGAACTTCTTTTCTAGTTTTTGTTGTTGCACTATTATCAAAATAAATCATAAGGAACCTCCTTTTTATAACAAGCTTATTATACACTGTTTTTAATTATTTAAAAAGAAAAAAAGGAATTAACTTTGATATGAACCCCGTTTCTTGGACAAAGTAGAAACGAGGTTTTTATATGGGAA
>OLQO01001797.1_pt1 | contig 13019 bp, 10 predicted proteins | sample 1672281 | NCBI WGS metagenome assembly OLQO01 (sample SAMEA3136667, study PRJEB25190) | human gut metagenome | biome: human gut; feature: human-associated habitat; material: faeces | place: Austria | collected 2013
CAAGAACCAGTGAGGGTAACGGACTGGGACTTGCAATCGTAAGTACCTATGCGAAAGCACTGGGAGGAGAATTTGATATTAAGATCGACTGTGATCAGTTCAAAGCGATTGTTTCGATATAAGAAAATGTAATAAGAAAAAGAATCAGGATAGGTTCAGATAAGTTGAGAATGAAAAGGATGACATAAGTAGAGAGTCATCCTTTTTTTAATACCAAATATGCAAAAATATAAAGATAAATTAGGAAAAATCTGACGAAAATTCCGGATGAAGACATTCTAAAAAAGGATTTCGTTGACAAATAAATAAGTTTAAACTAACATTGGTTATATGAAGGTAACTGAAGGGAGGAGAATTATGTTTCTGGAAATAAGAGGAATTAAAAAGTCATTCGGGACAGGCGACAGCCGTGTGAACGTGTTGAAAGGTCTGGATCTGGATATTGAAAAAGGAGAATTTTGTGTCTTGCTTGGACCATCCGGTTCGGGTAAATCAACACTTCTGAATATCATAGGGGGAATTGATGGTGCTGATGAGGGCAGTATCACGATTGAAGGCGAACGTCTGGAGGATATGACGGAGAAGAAACTTTCACTGTATAGAAGAAAGCATCTGGGATATATTTTTCAGATGTATAACCTGATATCGAATCTGACGGTACGGGAGAATATTGAAGTAGGGGCATATTTGAGTAATCATCCGTTAGATGTGGATGAATTGTTACATACGCTTGGTCTTTATGAACATCAGAAAAAACTGCCGAATCAGTTATCAGGAGGACAGCAGCAGAGAACTGCGATCGGACGTGCAATTGTCAAGAATCCGGATATCCTGTTGTGCGATGAGCCGACCGGTGCGCTGGATTATCATACGTCCAAGGAAATCCTGAAACTGATCGAGACGGTAAATCAGAGATATGGCAATACGATTATCATGGTTACACATAATGATGCGATCAAAGACATGGCCGACCGGGTAGTGAAGTTAAGAGACGGAATGATTCGGAAGAATTACAGAAATGAAGTAAAGATTCCGGCGATCAATCTGGAATGGTAAGGAGGACATAACAGATGAAAAGTCCTTTAAGAAAAAGATTGCCGAGAGAATTAAAAAGTGAATTTGGAAAGTATTTAGTTGTCTTTATCATGATGGCAATAACGATTGGTTTCGTATCAGGATTCCTGGTAGCTGATGGAAGTATGCTCCGGGCATATGATGACAGCTTTCAAAAATACAATATCGAAGACGGATATTTCCAGACGAAGAAGAAGCTGACTCCGGCGCAGAAAGAAGATATTGAAAAATCGGATGTAAAGGTATATGAGAATTTTTATATAGAGCAAAAGCTTACGAACGGAAGTACCATACGATTTTTCAAGAACCGGAAAGAGGTAGATAAGGTCTGCCTGATGAATGGGAAGATGCCGAAAAAGTCCGGTGAGATCGCTGTGGACCGTATGTATGCAGATAATAATGAGCTGAAAGTCGGGGATACGGTGAAAAGTCGAAAGAAGACATTCCGGATTACAGGTCTTGTGGCACTTTCCGATTACAGTGCATTATTTCAGAATAATAATGATACGATGTTTGATGCTGTAAAGTTCGGAGTGGCAATTGTTACAGACAAAGATTTTGAAGCATTGAATCAGGTAAAGGTACAGTATAATTATGCCTGGATCTATGATAAAAAACCTGCAACAGAGAAAAAAGAAAAGAAGATGGCCGAAGACCTGATGGAAGACATGGTAGATGTCGTGACGATAGAAAGTTTTGTACCACAATACCAGAATCAGTCGATCCATTTTACAGGGGATGATATGGGAAGCGACCGTGCGATGATCGTTATGCTGCTTTATATTGTAATGGCGATTCTTGCATTTGTATTCGGTATTACGATCAGCAATACGATCAGGAAAGAAGCGGGCGTGATCGGAACACTGCGTGCATCCGGGTATACAAGGCGCGAATTGATCTTACATTATATGGCACTTCCGGTTGTGATCACACTGATCGGGGCACTGGTCGGAAATATTCTCGGATATACAGTATTAAAGCAGGTATGTGCGGGGATGTACTATGGAAGTTACAGCCTTCCGACATATGTAACGGTCTGGAATGCAGAAGCATTCTGGATGACAACGGTTGTACCGGTTATTATCATGCTGGTGATCAACTATGGAATTTTACATTACAAATTAAGACTGTCGCCGCTTAAGTTCATAAGAAGAGATCTTTCTTCCAGAAAACAAAAAAGGGCAGTTCATTTAAGTACAAAACTCGGTATCTTCCGCAGATTCCGTCTGAGAGTTATTTTTCAGAATATCAGTAATTATTTGGTGCTGTTTGTAGGAATTATATTTGCAAATCTGCTGTTATTCTTCGGATTGCTGCTCCCGTCGGTACTGAACCATTATCAGGAAGAAATACAGGAAAATATGCTGGCAAAGTACCAGTATATGCTGGAGGTTCCGACGGATGCAATCAGTGGAAGTAAACTGGAAAGTTTACTATCGCTGATGCAGTATTCGAACGGCACGAAGACGGATAACAAGACAGCAGAAAAATTCAGTGCATACGCATTAAATACAATTCCGGGAGAGGCCAAGAGCGAAGAGGTAGTATTGTACGGAGTAGAACCGGACAGTAAGTATATTAAGGCAGATCTGGGAGATGGCGTATATATATCGACGGCATATGCAGATAAGTATCAAGTAGAACCGGGAGATAAGATTACATTAAAAGAAAAATACGAACGCAAACGCTACACATTCAAAGTAAAAGGAGTCTATGATTACAGCGGGGCAATCAGTGTATTTATGAGCCGTGACAAATTAAACGAGACATTTGATCTTGGAAGTGATTATTATGCGGGATATTTTGCAAATACAAAGATTAAAGACATTGATGAGAAATACATAGGGTCTGTAGTTGATCTGGAAGCACTGACGAAGGTATCAAGACAGCTGGATGTATCCATGGGAAATATGATGGGACTGGTCAATGGATTTGCGATCATGATCTATATGATTGTCATTTATCTGTTGTCAAAGATCATTATCGAGAAAAATGCGCAGTCCATTTCCATGACGAAGATCCTTGGATATACGAACGGAGAGATCAGCAGGCTGTATATTATGTCAACCATGGTTGTGGTTGTAATAGAACTGCTCTTAAGTCTTCCGATTGAAACGGTGGTTATGAATGTAATCTTCCGTGTAATGATGATGGAAAGTCTGACCGGATGGATCACACTGTGGATCGATCCAAAGATATATGTGGAAATGTTCCTGACAGGATTCATTACTTATGGTGTGGTAGCACTTCTTGAATACCGCAAGATTAAGAAAGTTCCGATGGATGAAGCATTGAAGAATGTGGAATGATCAAAAGAACGCATAGAAACGTATGACAGAAGTAATTGAATATAAAAAGAAGAGGAGAGAGAAGAGAGAAGAGAAAAGTAGTTGCCCTAATGCTTTCTGGAATGATGATATCAGAGCTTCACTAGAATAAAAGAAAGGCAGAAAGGTGAAGTGAAGTTCATTATTGAGAAGAAAGGAATAAAATACTTGTGAAAATACACAAAAAGAAAATGGTAAATTTATTAGTTATGACGAAAAATAAAAAGAATATAGACAAAGACAGGTATTATTGGTAATATAATAACAAGTTTGTTATTACGTAATGGTAAGCAAGACTGTTTATAGTGCAAGAGATCAAGAGATTTTGTATTATGAGCAGTCTTTTTTTATCATATTGTATCAATGGTTGTTAAGATTGAATTAGAGGTGAGAATGGCTGTGAAAATAGTCAGAGTTCTGAATACGAATGCAGTTGTCAGTAGTGATCAGGAGGGAAGAGAACTGATCATAACAGGAGCAGGAATCGGGTTCAAGAAAAAGAAGGGTGAAAATCTGGATGAAGCACTGGCGGATAAAACTTATTATCTGGAGAGTGTCGATGACAGCAGGAGACTGCAGGAAGTAGTAAAAGAAATATCAGAAGAATATTTGGAGATTGTAAGCCGTATCGTAAAGACAGCGAGGGAGGAAGGATTGAAAGTCAGGGATTCCCTGTATGTGACACTTACAGATCATATCAATTCCGCAGTTGACAGATATCGTGAGAATATAGCATTAAAAAATATGATGAAACTTGAGATCCGTAAATTTTATCCAAAAGAATATGAAATTGGATTAAGGGCAGTACAATGGATACAGGAACAAAATGATGAGAATCTAGGGGAAGACGAAGCTGCATTTATAGCGATGCACATCGTTTCGGCCGAACTTGGCAGCGGAAGTAATGTAGATGTTAATAAGATTACGAAATTGATTAATGCAGTTCTTCAGATTGTCAGAATCCATTTTAAGATAGAATTTAACGAGAAATCGATATCGTATGAACGGTTTCTAACTCATTTGAAATTTTTTGCGACCAGAGTATTTGATAATACCATTTATCAAGACAGCATGCAGGAAATATACAAAGTATTGATAGAAGAGAATGAATATGCTTATTCAGGAGTCAGAAAAATTGTGGAATATATTGAAAAACAGTATTCCTACAAATTGACAATAGATGAAAGATTATATTTATTAATACACATTAAAAGAATATTAGATGAACAATCAGAATAGATTGCAGGTTTGTTATTATTCAGTTAAGCAAGACCTGACTTAAAAGAAAGCAGCGGTCCCGGGAAGCGTATGCTCTTTTAAGTCGGGTCTTTGTTATATATATGAAAAAATAAAAAAGAAAATTGAGGTAAATGAAAATGGATTACGAAAGTATAGCAAAAAAAATCCTCCAAAGAGTCGGGGGAAAGGAAAATGTAATCAGCCTGGTACATTGTATGACGAGACTGCGTTTTACATTAAAAGATGAATCAATTGTAGACGATGAAGCAGTGAAAAAGACCAAAGGCGTTATGGGAATCATGAAAAAAGCCGGTCAGTATCAGATTATCATCGGTAATGATGTGGCAAATGTCTATGCAGAGCTTAATAAGCTTGGAAATTTTTCAAACGAAGTACCGAAAAAAGCACCACAGAATAAGGAAAAACAGAATGTATTTTCTATGCTGATGGATACAATCTCCGGTATCATGGCACCGGTTATTCCGGCAATCATCGGAGCTGCAATGATCAAAGTACTTCTTACATTACTTCCAATGATCGGTGTTCTGAGTACAAAAGGTGATACTTATAATCTGTTAAGTGTTATGGGTGACGGCGCATTTTTCTTTATGCCGGTATTGATTGCGATATCTGCATCTAAAAAATTTGGAACGAATATGTATTATGCGGCAAGTATAGCGTTGATTATGTTGCATCCAAATTTTATTTCATTCATGAATAGTGCAAATGATGCAAAAGAAACTGTAAAATTTCTTAAATTTATTCCGGTAACATATGCATCTTATGCTTATTCTGTTATTCCGATTATTCTGGCAGTATGGTCGCTGAAATATGTCGAGCGTCTGGTAGATAAGATTACACCGGTAGTAACCAAGAACTTCTTAAAACCGATGTTGGTAGTGCTGATCGAAGCACCTATTGCATTGATTATTCTTGGACCTTTAGGTGCAATCTGTGGTAACGTATTATCAACAGTTGTTTATACAATTCATGATAAACTTGGATTTATTGCGATCGGTCTTGTGGCGGGTGTATATCCTTTCGTTGTTATGGCAGGTATGCATCATGCATTTACACCAATCAAACTGGGAATGATTGCTTCCACAGGATTTGAAAACTTTATCTGTATCGGAGAACTTTGCTCTAACATGGCACAGGGTGCTGCATCGCTTGCAGTAGCAGTAAAGAGTAAGAACAAAGATTTTAAACAGATTGCCGGATCTTCTGCATTTTCGGCATTATTTGCAGGAATTACAGAGCCAGCTCTGTATGGTGTAACATTACGTTTGAAACGTCCGATGTTAGGAGCATGTATCGGTGCTGCTGCAGGTGGATTATTTGGTGGATTTTTCCAGATGAAATGTTTTGGTATTGCGACACCTGCGATCGTAACAATCGTTCAGTATGTAGAAAAAGGGAAACCGCAGAGTCTGTTATTTGCAGCACTTACGATTCTCCTTACAATAGTGGTTGCATTCATTGCGACAATGATCATTGGATTTGAAGATGTAGTAGATGAAAATGATGATGAATTAGACATGCTGGAAACAGAAAGCAAAGAAGAAGTAAAAGTAATGGAGAATGCGATTGATATTGCAAGTCCGGCAGAAGGAAAAGCAATTTCACTGTCAGAAGTTGCAGATGCAACATTTGCACAGGAAATTCTTGGAAAAGGTGCGGCAATCGTTCCGGAAAAAGGAGTGATCTATGCACCATTTGATGGAAAAGTAGATGTGATGTTTGAAACGGGACATGCAGTAGGTCTTGTAGGAGAGAATGGGGTAGAACTTCTGGTACACATCGGAATCGATACCGTAAATCTGGAAGGAAAATATTTCTCACCGAAGAAAGCAGCAGGAGATGTTGTGAAAAAGGGTGATGTGTTGATCGAATTTGATATTGAAAAAATAAAAGAGGCTGGATATGATGTAACAACGCCGGTGATCGTTTCAAACACAGATCAGTATGCAATAGTTGAAAAAACAGCAACAGGAGAAGTAACAAAGGAAAGTAACCTTATCAAAGTTCAGTAAAGGAAAGGAATATGGATATGGAAGAAATGAAAGTGACAAGATTTCCAAAAGACTTTCTATGGGGAAGCGCTTCAGCAGCTTATCAGATTGAAGGCGGATGGAAAGAAGATGGAAAAGGTGTGACAAACTGGGATACATTTGTACGTATCCCAGGGAAAACATATAAAGCAACGACCGGTGATGTAGCGGTAGATCATTATCACCACTATAAAGAGGATATTGCATTAATGGCAGAGATGGGATTAAAAACATACCGGTTTTCTATCTCCTGGGCCCGTATTTATCCGGAAGGAAGAGGTACGGTCAATGAAAAAGGACTTGCATTTTATCAGGATATTATTGATGAATGCTTGAAATATGGAATTGAGCCGATGGTGACAATTTTCCACTGGGATCTTCCGCAGGCACTGGTGGATCTGTATGGTGGATGGGAAAGCCCGGAGATCATTCAGGATTATGTGACTTATGCAAAGACTCTCTTCGAAAACTTTGGCGATAAAGTGAAATACTGGATTACATTAAACGAACAGAATATATTTACTTCTCTTGGTTGGTTGACAGCACAGCACCCGCCTGGAAAATTTGATGACCAGAAGACTTTTTATCAGGTTAATCATTATGCTTTTATGGCACATGCCAGGGCTGTACTTGCTTATCGTGAAATGGGTGGAAAAGGAGAGATTGGTGCAAGCTTTGCGTATGTACCATCCTATGCGTTGGACTGTAAACCGGTAAATGCAATGGCAAAACGTGATTATGATGAATTGAAAAATTTCTGGTGGATGGATATATATGCATATGGACGTTATCCAAAAGCTGCGATGGCTTATCTGAAGAAAAAAGGTTATGCTCCGGAAATTTTAGATGAAGATATGGAGATATTGAAAAAAGCTGCCGGAGAGATTACATTCATGGGTGTAAATTATTATCAGAGTTGTGTGTGTGAGTATAATCCAATGGATGGAGTTACGCCGTATGGTACGATGAATACAACAGGTGTAAAGGGATCTGCCCAAGAACTGGGAATGCAGGGAATATATAAGAATCCAGTAAATCCATATCTTATGACAACAGATTGGGATTGGACGATAGATCCGATGGGGCTTCGCTTTTGCTGCCGTGAAATTACAAGCCGTTATGGTCTGCCAATTGTGATTTCTGAAAATGGATTGGGAGCATTTGATAAAAAGACAGAAGATGATCAGATTCATGATGAATATAGAATCCATTATCTGGAAGAACATTTGAAAGAACTGGGAAAAGCAATTGAAGAAGGCTGTGAAGTTCTGGCATACTGTACATGGTCATTCACAGATCTTTTAAGCTGGTTAAATGGTTATCAGAAACGTTATGGTTTCGTATATGTAGACCGTGAAGAGGAAGAAGGCGGTACATTAAACCGCTATAAAAAAGATAGCTTTTACTGGTATCAGGGTGTTATCAAATCTGATGGGGAGAATTTGTATAAATAGGTATAAATAAAAAAGATTATTGTGATACAGAAATGAAATTCCGGCACAATAATCTTTTTTGTTTACAAATTCAGGAATATACGACCATGCATGCGCTGGTCATGGAATACATCGAAGGACCTGCAATTGATGACAAAGAAAAAATTCTTGCAGACGGCTATGATATGGTAGAAATTGACGTTATGGAAGTGAAGATGGATTTGATGGAAGTCATGAAGGAGAATAAAACCAGCATGCCGCAGGGGCTTACGATGCTGGAAAGACATGTGGTAATAGGACTCTAGGTGATAGTTGCTTCTGATCAGCTCAAGCATTATCTGCACGACCGATATGAAGGCAGAGATATGGGAATGTCGGGGGGGTACGTTTGGGTATTTGTTTGCATTTACGATTGTGTTGTATCTGCTGATTAAGCATATCTTTCATTCTAACCTTCTGGTTACATACAAAGGTTCGATCGGTGACAGCCGTCATGATGCATTAAATAGAAAATCACGTGTAAAGAATAAATACAACAACTGTCTTGTCACATGTAAATAACAGTGGTATAATGTGAAAAGTTTAAGCGGTCAGAAGAATATATGTGGAGGGACTGTCCGTAAACGGAAAGCAGTATAGAAAAGAGGATGTTGTATTATGAAACTGAATGCAGATACAGTAATCGTAGGAAGCGGAGTCGCAGGACTTTTCAGTGCGTTGAATTTACCAAGAGAACAGGATATTATATTAATTACCAAGTCAGATCTGGAAAGCAGTGATTCGTTCCTTGCACAGGGGGGAATCTGTGTATTAAGAGACGAAAGCGACTACGACAGTTATTTTGAAGACACGATGAAAGCCGGTCATTATGAGAACCGGAAAGAATCTGTAGATATCATGATCCGTAATTCCAGAGATATCATCAATGATCTGGTAAAGTATGGCGTAGAGTTTGAAAAGAAGGACGGCGAATTTGCCTATACAAGAGAGGGAGCGCACTCCAGACCGAGAATCCTGTTTCATGAAGATGTGACAGGAAAAGAAATCACCAGCAAGCTGCTGGCACAGGTAAAGAAGCTTGAAAATGTGAAAATGTATGAATATACAGAGATGACAGATGTGATCATCGAAGATGATAAATGTGTAGGAATCAAGGCAAAGAATGAAAAGGGAACGTATGAAATTTATGCAGAAAATACGATCCTTGCAAGTGGCGGTATCGGCGGAACCTATCAGCATTCCACGAATTTTCCACATCTGACAGGGGATGCGATTAAGATTGCAAAGAAGCATGGAATCCGTCTGGAACATCTGGACTATGTACAGATTCATCCGACAACTTTATATTCCAAGAAACCGGGAAGACGTTTCCTGATCTCAGAATCGGTACGTGGTGAAGGAGCGGTCCTTTATAATAAGAACAAAGAACGTTTTGTAGACGAACTGCTTCCAAGAGATGTTGTGACAAAAGCAATCAGAGAAGAGATGGAAAAAGAAGGAACTGATCATGTATGGCTTTCTATGGAACATATACCAAAAGAAACGATTTTAAAGCATTTTCCAAATATCTATGAACATTGTCTGGAAGAAGGATATGACGTAACGAAAGAATGCATCCCGGTTGTACCGGCACAGCATTATTTTATGGGTGGAATCTGGGTAGATTCAGACAGCAGGACTTCTATGGAACACCTGTATGCAGTCGGGGAGACAAGCTGTAATGGTGTACATGGTGCTAACCGTCTGGCAAGTAACTCACTTCTGGAAAGTCTGGTATTTGCAAAGCGCGCAGCAACAAAGATTACAAAAGAAGAAACACAGGAAAAAATATCTGAACGTAAAGCGGTATAAGATGTTATAATAAATGCAGTATACGGATGCATAGATAAAAATTGCTATCTGTCAAAAAATGAATAGAAAAATAAACAGGAAAAGGACAGAAACAGACGAACAGGAAGAATGATAAAGGAGACAAGCATAATATGAATAACATAACAATGACTTTACAGGTAGACCACCTGATCATGGAAGCATTAAGAGAAGATATTTCAAGTGAGGACGTGACCACCAATGCGGTCATGCACGAAGCTGTAACCGGAGAAGTAGATCTGATCTGTAAACAGGATGGTGTGATCGCAGGACTTCAGATATTTCAGAGAGTCTTCGAATTATTAGATAAAGATACAAAAGTAGAATTTTTCTGCAAAGATGGCGATGAAGTAAAGAATGGACAGTTAATGGGGAAAGTAACCGGAGATATCCGTGTACTCCTTTCCGGAGAAAGAGTTGCGCTGAATTATCTGCAGAGAATGAGTGGAATCGCAAGTTATACACATTCCGTAGCATCGCTTCTGGAGGGAAGTAAGACAAAACTTCTGGATACCAGAAAGACGACTCCGAATATGAGAATTTTTGAAAAATATGCAGTCAGAGTGGGTGGCGGATACAATCACCGTTATAATCTGTCTGATGGAGTGTTGCTGAAAGACAATCACATCGGTGCAGCAGGAAGCGTGACAAAAGCTGTTCAGATGGCAAAAGAATATGCACCATTTGTACGTAAGATCGAGGTAGAAGTTGAAAATCTGGATATGGTGAAAGAAGCGGTAGAAGCAGGGGCAGACATTATCATGCTCGATAATATGTCCACGGAAGAGATGCAGGAAGCAATCCGCATCATTGACGGACGTGCCGAGACCGAGTGTTCCGGTAATGTAACGAAAGAGAATATCAGCAGACTGACTTCTCTCGGCGTAGATTATATTTCCAGCGGAGCACTGACACATTCCGCACCGATTTTAGATATTTCCTTAAAGCACCTTCATGCGGTATAATAGATGTGATTACCGTGTGTGGAGAAAAATACATGGATAAATAGATCATTTGGGAAAATAACATGGGAGGTGGCAACAGGAAATGCATGGATCTGAAAGAAGAGAACAGATAATCAGACAGATTCAGGAAAGCAAAGCTCCGGTATCCGGAACAAAGCTTGCTTCCCTTTATAGTGTCAGCCGTCAGGTGATCGTGCAGGATATCGCACTGATCCGTGCAGCAGGATATGAGATCATATCTACAAACCGCGGCTATATATTGAACCAGCCAAAGACGGTGTGTCGGATATTTAAAGTACAGCACACAGATGAACAGCTGGAAGAAGAGCTGAATACGATCGTTGACCTGGGAGGATGTGTAGACAATGTCATGATCCATCACAGAGTTTATGGAAAGATGGAGGCGGAACTGGCCTTAAGTTCCCGGAGAAAGGTCGGAGCATTTATGGAAGATATCCGAAGTGGCAAGTCCAGTCCGCTTAAGAACATCACATCCAACTATCATTATCATAAGGTCAGTGCCGACAGCGAAGAGACGCTGGATCTGATTGAGCAGGAGCTGAGGGAAAAAGGATTTCTGGTAGAGGAAAGGCGACAGGCAGTATAAAAATTGACAGAATAATTGAATGAAATATATGGTATTTTCTGACGGAAACAGGTATAATAGGGACAAAGAAATCGTGATACTTTCATCCGAAGGAGGGATACCTATGACGACACATAAGATCATAACAATAGGCAGACAGTTTGGAAGCGGCGGCCATGAGATCGGCAACCTTCTTGCAACAAGACTGGATATTCCGTTATATGATAACAATCTTGTCAGAATGGCAGCAGAGAAGATGGATATCAGAGAAGAGACGGCAAAGGCAATTGATGAGACGTCTCTTAACAGTTTTGTATCCAGTTATCTGATCACACCGATGGGATATTCTTCCTATATTAATTCGGAAGAATATGTACAGCCGTTATCTGAACAGATGTATGAATTACAGACGGAAATTATCAAAAAGCTTGCAGAACGCGGACCATGTGTAATCGTTGGAAGATGTGCGGACTATATCTTGAAGGATAATCCGAACTGTATCAATGTATTTATCTGTGCTGACAGGGCTGATCGTATCAAACGTATTGCAGAAAGATACGATGTGTCTGAGAAGAAGGCTCTCGACCGCATTAAACGAATGGACAGAGAACGGAAATACTATTACGAAACCCATACGGGGCAGGAATGGGGAAGCATCAGTTCTCATGAGATATTGTTGAATGCAAGCCTTCTTGGAATTGAAGGGACCGTAGATATACTGGAGGGAATCTATAAAAGATAACTGACAATGAATATAATCTAATAATGTATAAAACAGAAATGAGCAGTGTACGCTGCTCATTTCTTGTGTGTTGTGATGTATTTGATTATGATTCGAATCCCAGTACGGTTTCACTGTTCTGAATATCTGAGTATAACTTCAAATGCATGCCTTCCGTATGGCATACTTTTACAATGTCTTCATACTCTTTACAATCCGGCAGTATTTCCGTGAGAATGTTAGGCATATCGTGAAAAACAGTACGATTAAAAATCCGTGTCTTTGGAGTGTCAAATAACGCGGTGTAAAAAATCTCTGCCTCTACCAGATCCTGGAACATATGGCTTCCGTAAGAAAGCTCTGGCATGTATCCAACTTCACTGTCCGACATTTCGCAGATTGCACAGAAGTGATTGATCGCGGCAAAGCTTACAGGAACCCCAAGTTCCGGTGAGGAAGTTCCGATACGTCCAGGTACGAACAAAAGCAGGTTCTGATTGCTTTTGCGGAAATGATGATTGATGTCTCCAATAATATGGGCGATATCTGGTTTTCGTTTATACGGGAATTCATAATAAGCTCTGGAGTCGACGAAGACTACATAGTCAATATCTTCTGCCCGGGACCCGCCCATGGAAGAACCGGTAACGGAGAACACTGTTTTATCTTCCGGGAGCGAAGGAACGGTTACGGCATCTCTTCTTGTGCCGACCTGAAGCGGTCTGCACTGTAACAGGTTAAATACAAATTCACC
>OLQO01001812.1_pt1 | contig 12914 bp, 11 predicted proteins | sample 1672281 | NCBI WGS metagenome assembly OLQO01 (sample SAMEA3136667, study PRJEB25190) | human gut metagenome | biome: human gut; feature: human-associated habitat; material: faeces | place: Austria | collected 2013
GCCGTGCAGTCAAAGCCGATATAGAACGTGGCCTTGCCGTTGTTGATCATCTCGCGGATCTCATCCTCGTTGGTGACCTGGGCGATCAGTCCCCGGGCCACCAGTTCTTCATAAATTCCCATGTTGTTCTGATTCCTTTCCGATATTTTGGGCGTACAGGGGGCAAAAAACGCCCCCTGTCAGATTGACAGAGGGCGACAAAAATCGCGGTACCACCTCAGCTTCGCCGCCGCCTCGCGGCGTGCGGCCTCATCGGGTGCAGCAACACCCTATCGCTGTAACGGGCGAACCCGACACATTCCTAATAGGCCCAAAGCCGTTCAGAAGGCTGCTCCGGGATGTATTCTCCCGCCGCCGCCTCTCCCCTTTTCACCGCACAGGGGCTCTCTTTGCAGGCAGACTGGCCGGATACTTCTTCCCTTCATCGCTGTTGCATATGAAGTTAGGCACATTATAGCGTTTCCGTCCCCGGTTGTCAACGGGTCAGGCCAAGGTTTTCTTGAATTTTTCCGCCTGGTCCAGCAGCTCCCCGGCCCCCTCCAGCATGGTGGCGGAGATGGAGGCCCCGCCGGTGAGACGGGCCAGCTCCTGCTGGCGCCGGGCACGGTCCAGCTGCACCACCCGGGTGAAGGTACGTCCCCCCTGCTCCCCCTTTTCCACGGAGAAGTGGGTGTCGGCCATGGCGGCCAGCTGAGGCAGATGGGTCACGCACAGAACCTGCTTGGTGCGGCTGATGCGGGCCATTTTCTCGGCCACCTTCTGGGCGGCCCGGCCGGACACGCCGGTGTCCACCTCGTCGAACACCATTGTGCCCACCTGATCCTGCTCCGACAGGACGTTCTTCATGGCCAGCATGATGCGGGCCAGCTCGCCGCCGGAGGCGATCTTGTGGATGGGGCGCAGCTCCTCGCCCACGTTGGCGGACATCAGGAACCGCACCTGGTCCATGCCGTTTTCCGCCAGGGCCTGCTCCGTAAAGCGGATGGCAAACCGAATTCTGCCCATGTCTAGCTGTCGCAGCTCTGTGAGGATCTGCTCCTCCAGCCGCTGGGCCGCCTGATGCCGGGCCTGGGACAGGCTCTCCGCCGCCTGACGGGCGGCCTTTTCCGCCTTCTTCAGCTGCTTTTCCAGATGCAGCAGGGTGTCCCCCGCGTCCTGTATGTCGTCCAGCTCCCGGCGGCAGCGGGCCTGGTACTCCAGCATCTCCTCCACCGTGGGGCCGTACTTCTTTTTCAGGCGGTACAGCTGATCCAGCCGTCCCTCCACCCGGTCCAGCTCCTTGGGAGAGAAGTCGAAATCCTCCCGCTTGTCCCGGATGGTGTCCGCCAGGTCGTAAATCTCGCTGTAGGCGGCCTCCAGCCGGTCATACAGCTCCCCCAGCTCCGGGTCCAGCCCCCGTACCGATGCCAGGGATTCCTGGGCCTGACGCACCAGATTGGCCGCGCCATCACTGCCATCGTTGCCGTTGAGGCAGAAATCCGCCCCGGACACGGCGGAAATGAATTTTTCCGCATTGTGCAGCAGGGTCCGGTGGCTTTGCAGCTCCTCTTCCTCGCCGGGGCGCAGCTTGGCCCGCTCCAGCTCCTGGAGCTGATAGGTCAGGGTATCCACCCGGCGGGCCTTCTCCGCCTCGTTCATCTCCAGAGCCTGCATCTGGCGGCGCAAGACGGCCATGGCCTGGTATTTTTCGCGATACTCCGCCAACAGCTGCTCCGTCCGGCCGAAGCTGTCCAGATACAGCAGGTGCTGCTCCTCGTCCAGCAGTTGCTGGCCGTCGTGCTGGCCGTGGATATTCAGCAGGCGGCTGCCCAGGGTGCGGAGCTGGGTAACGGTGACGGGGCGTCCGTTGACCCGGCAGACGTTCTTGCCGTCGCCGTGGATCTCCCGCTGCAAAAGCAGCTCCCCCTCCCAGGCAATGCCCAGGTCCTCCCCCAGCCGGGGCGGAATGTCCGTGAAGCACGCGCTGACAAAGGCCATATTGGCCCCGGTACGGATCAGGTCCCGGGAGGTCCGCTGGCCCAGCACGGCGCTGATGGAGTCGATGACGATGGACTTACCGGCGCCGGTTTCGCCGGTCAGGGCGTTGAAGCCGGGCCGGAACTCGATGTCCGCGCACTCGATGATGGCGATATTCTCAATGTGGAGCAATTGCAGCATCTGCGTATCCCTCCGATGTCTGCGCCATGTCCCGCGTCAGCGCAGCATTTCCTTGATCTCTTCCGTGAAGTCCAGGGCGCTCTCCGTGTCCCGCATGATCAGCAGGGCCGTGTCGTCGCCGGCCAGAGACCCCACCAGATACGGCACGTCCATGCCGTCCACGGCGGAGCCGGCGGCGTTGGCCAGGCCCGGAAGGGTCTTGATGACCACGATATTCTGGGCGTTGTCCACCGTCAGGACGCTCTCCCGGAAGATGGTGCGCAGCTTGTCGGCAAAGTTCAGCTTGGTGCGGTGGGCGGAAACGGCGTAGCGGTACCGGCCCTGCCCGGCGGGCTCCTTGATCAGGTGCAGTTCCTTGATGTCCCGGGAAATAGTGGCCTGGGTGCTCTTGATCCCCTTGGCCTGGAGCCGCTCCAGCAGCTGCTCCTGGGTCTCGATGATCTCCTCGCTGATGATCTGGAGGAGCTGGTTCTGGCGGTCGTTTTTCATTTTTTAGAAGCCTCCGTTCCCATTTTTTTGTCCAGTATTTCGCAAAAGCTCTTTTTGGAGAGCCGCACCAGCCTGGTGGTATATTTTGAGGTGCTTACCCGCACCTGGTCTCCGTTTTTCAGGGAAAACGCCTTGCCGCCGTCCACGGAAAGATAGACGAATTTCCGGTTGGCGTCCGCCGCCTCCACGGTGATTATATGCTCCGGCGAAAGCACATAGGAGGACGAGCGGGTGGAATGGGGGCAGATGGGCGTCAGCAGCAGGTTCTTTGCGGTGGGCTCCACGATAGGCCCTCCGGCGGCCATGGAATAGCCGGTGGAGCCGGTGGGGGTGGAGACGATGATGCCGTCGCCGCCTACCTTGGTCAGGCGGCCCTCCTCCGTGAAGATATCCAGCCGCACCACCCGGGCGATGGAGCCCTTGGACACCACTGCGTCGTTCAGGGCGATGTTGTTATATACCTGCCGCCCCTCCCGCAGCACCGACACGTCCAGCATCATCCGGGATTCCACGGTGAAGCGGCCCTGGGCCAGGTCCCGCAGCCGGTCCAGCTCGTTGACCTCCAGCTCCGACATGAAGCCAAGGCTCCCCAGGTTCACCCCCAGCACCGGCACGCTGTGCAGCGCCACGGTACGGGCCAGGTGCAGGATGGTGCCATCGCCGCCGAAGGCGATCAGCAGGTCCGCCTGGCGGATCTCCTGCTGTAAGGGGCGCATGGACAGGCCCAGCTCCTCGCCGTACCCCTCCCGCTGGAAGGGCAGGCAAACGGAGGTCTGCATCCCCAGGCTTTCCAGCATATCCCGGGATTGTCTACACACTTTCAGTTCACTGTCCCGGTACGGATTGGGACAAAGTATCACGCGTTTTGGTTTCATGCCGCTCACCTCAGTCCTTCAATTGGCTGTGGGACGCCTCCACGATCTCCGGCAGAGAGAAGTCGCCGGGGGTTCCCTGCCCGTGACGAAGATAGCCCAGATATTCGATATTCCCCTCCGGTCCCCGGATGGGGGAATAAGTGATTCCAAGCACTGTAAAGTGATTTTCCTTCGCATGGTGCAGGAACGTCTCCAGCACCTCCAGGTGCACGGCCGGGTCCCGGACCACGCCCTTTTTGCCCACCTTTTCCCGGCCCGCCTCAAACTGAGGCTTCACCAGGCAGACGGCCTCCCCCTCCGGGGACAGCAGCCCGTCCAGGGCCGGAAGGATCAGGCCCAGCGAGATAAAGGACACGTCCACGGAGGCAAAGTCCAGCTCCTGGGGGATCTGCTCATGGGTGAGGTACCGGGCGTTGGTGCGCTCCATGCACACCACCCGGGGGTCCCCCCGGAGCTTCCAGTCCAGCTGGCCATAGCCCACGTCTACGGCATAGACCTTCTGGGCGCCGTTTTGCAGCATACAGTCGGTGAAGCCCCCGGTGGAGGCCCCGATATCGGCGCAGACCTTGCCGGTAAGGGTCAGCGGAAAGGTCTTCATGGCCTTTTCCAGCTTCAGGCCGCCCCGGCTGACGTAGGGCAGGGCGTGTCCCCGCACCTCGATCTGCGCGGTGTTGGGCACCGCCGTGCCGGGCTTGTCCACCCGCTGACCGTCCACAAACACGCTGCCGGTCATGATGACGGCCTGGGCCTTCTGGCGGCTTTCCATATGCCCCTGCTCCACCAGCAGCACGTCCAGTCTTGTTTTATTGCTCATGCAGCATCTCCTCCACACTGTCCGCAACACTCCGGGCGTCCAGACCGAAGGCTTTGTATAACTGGTCCACCGTACCCTGGGGGGCAAACCGGCCGCCCAGATTTTTCAGCGTCAGACAGCGGGGCTCCATCCGCTCCTGGGCCAGAATGGCGGCGATCCGCTGGCCCACGCAGCCGGTGGCCATGCAGTCCTCCAGCACCAGCAGGCGCTCTGTGCCGGAGAGGGCCTCCTTCACCGCGCCGCTGTCCAGAGGACAGATCTGGTTCAGCTTCAGCACCCGGACCCGGATCCCCTTCTGGGCCAGAAGGTCCGCCGCGTCCAGGGCCTGGTTCACCAGAATGCCGTAGGTCAGGATCGCGGCGTCCTCGCCCTCCCGCAGGCAGGCAAAGGCTCCGTCGCCGCCGTCCTCCCGGTAGCGGCCCTGGCCGCCCCGAGGATACCGCACCGCCACGGGGCCGTCGATCTCCTCCACCGCCCGGTGCAGCATCCGCCGCAGCTCAGCAAAGCTGGCGGGACACAGCACCGTCATCCCCGGCACCTGGGACAGGTACATGGGGTCGAAGCAGCCGTGATGGGTCTCGCCGTCGGCTCCCACCAGCCCCGCCCGGTCCACCCCCAGCACCACATGGAGATGATTCAGCGCCACATCGTGCAGCAGCATGTCATAACCCCGCTGCAAGAAGCTGGAATACACTGCAAACACCGGCACCATGCCCTGCTGGGCCATACCGGCGCACATGGCCACCCCGTGGCCCTCGGCAATGCCCACATCGAAAAAGCGCTTGGGCAGGGCGTGGGCAAACTCCGTCAGCCCCGTGCCGTCCACCATGGCGGCGGTAACGGCGCAGATCCGGTCGTCCTTTTGGGCCAGGTCCAGCAGCTCATGGCCGAACACGGTGGAAAAGCTCTCCCCCGACGATTTCAGGGGCTTTCCGGTCTCCACATCGAAGGGGCCCACGCCGTGGTACTTCCCCGGCTCCTGCTGGGCGTAGGGGTATCCCTTTCCCTTGACGGTGTGCACGTGCAGCAACACAGGCCGGCGCATATCCCGGGCCAGCACCAGCATCTGGGTCAGGGTCTCCACATCGTGGCCGTCCACGGGACCCATATAGGTAAAGCCCATGTTTTCAAACACCGTGCTGCCGGGCAGCAGGGATTTTTTCAGGGCCGTTTTCACATCGTGGCTCATGGCGTACACCCGCTTGCCGGTCTGGCTGCCGGTGAGCATCTGGCGATAGCGCCGCTTGAACTCGTAATACTCCGGCGTGCTGCGCAGCCGGGACAGGTGCCGGGACAGGCCGCCCACGTTGGGGTCGATGGACATGCCGTTGTCATTGAGGATCACGATCAGCGGCTCGCCGCTGGCTCCGGCGTCGTTGAGCCCCTCGAAGCTCAGACCGCCGCCCATGGCGCCGTCGCCGATCAGGGCCAGGACGCTGTAATCCTTTCCCTGGAGCGTACGGGCCCGGGCCATACCCAGGGCCACCGACACGGAGTTGGAGGCGTGTCCAGCAATGAACGCATCGTGGACGCTCTCCCAGGGCTTGGGAAAGCCGGACAGGCCCCCGAACTGCCGCAGGGTATCGAACAGCTCCCGCCGCCCGGTCAGGGCCTTGTGGACATAGCACTGGTGGCCCACGTCGAACACCAGCCGGTCCACGGCAGTGTCAAACACCCGGTGGATGGCCACGGTAAGCTCCACCACCCCCAGATTGGAGGCCAGGTGTCCGCCGGTCCGGGATACCTCCCGCACCAGGAAATCCCGCAGCTCCGCACAGAGCTGCCGGGCCTGATTTTCATTGAGCCCCTTCACATCGGCGGGGCTGTCCATATGGTCTAAAATCAACGATATCGCTCCATTTCAGCGTGAGAGATGCAGGGCGTGCATGATCCGGGCCACCCGGTATACCACACTGGTGCACTGGTTGATGGCCACGGTCTTTCCCAAGGCCTTGCCGCCGATGGTAATGCCGGAGATCAGCGCCGTGGCCCCGATGGAGATCAGCACCGAGGTGGTGCTCAGGTCCCTTTGCAGGTGGGTGACGATCACCGCCGCGGTGGAACCGCTGACGATGCCGCAGATGTCACCCACCACGTCGTTGCACACGGAGGACACCTGGTTGGCATTTTGCAGCAGGCGGATGGCCGCCTTGGCGCCCTTTTCCTTGTGGGCGGCCATGGAGTGGAAGGGCTTGGGGTCCGCCGCCGTAACGGCCACGCCGATCATGTCGAACACGATGCCGAGGCCGATAAAGAAGAACAGCACCACAAACGACAGGACTGTGCCTGCCAGCACCAGCGCCGCCACAACGTATCCCGTGCCCTCCAGGGCGGTGGTGGAGAAAAAACTCAGCAACGCCGACAGCACCACCGCCAGCACAAACACCCGCAGGGCCCAGCCCCGGCCGCTTTTCTTTTTCCCGCCGTTTTTGTCTTTGCTCCTGTCGCGTTCGCTCAAGAGTAGATCCCTCGCTTTATTGTTATAGTACACTGAACAGGGCAACGCCGAAGGTTAATCTTACGGCTTAGGTGCGGGTTGGATTTCCCCGCAGCGCGCCTTCCGTCGCCGGTCAGGCGGTTTCCCGTTAGGCGCTGCGCCATGGTGTTGCCGGCCATGGGACCCGATTGCCACTTAGTCCGCACTGCAATCCCTCCGGCGTCCCGTGAGGACAGCCTAGGTGATTTCCACAGCGGTCAGACCGTCTCTTAGCCTCTTTTGCAGCCAGGGTTTCAAGGGAATCAACACAGCCTCCCTGGCCGGGGAGACCGGTGCTTCCACTTCCCTATCCACCCTGCCCACGCAAGGCAGGCTACTCTGCACACAGCGTTACGGCGGTAAAGCCGGGTAGCACCGCATTGCAGGTTCATCATCTGCCTCGTACACAGGTCGCTTGACCACAGGGGGAGTACGCCTGTGCACAACAGCAGGTCTCCACGGTAGCAGGGTCGGGTCCTCCATGCCATTGGAGGGCGCCCTACCATCGCAGACGCGGGGGCTCCCGCGTCTCCCCCCAGCACCCACCCCAAACTGGGCGTAAGCAGCAGGCACCAGGGACTTCACAGTTGTGCCCTTTAAAGGATTTTTAGGCCCTTCTTACAAGACGGCAGATCCGACTAGGATACTGCGCCGCTGTTCAGTAATTAAGTATATTAGCACACTTTTTCCAAATATTCAAGCATTTTATGCAATATATTCCGTATAAAATGCGGCAGGGACCGCCGCAAAACGGTCCCTGCCGGGAAAAATCACAGAATGATGCAGATCAGGCCGCCGCTGCCGTCGTTGATGATGCGCTCCAGAGCCTCCCGCAGCTTCTTCTGGGAGTCCAGCGGCATCCGCCGGAGCTTTGCCTGCAGGTCGTCTCCCACGATCTCGTGGAAGCTGCGGCCAAAGATGTTGGACTGCCAGAGCTTGCCGGTGTCTCCCTCGAACTCCTGGAGCAGATAGTTCACCATGTCCTCGGACTGCTTTTCATTGCCCACAATGGGCGAAACCGTGGTGGCGATGTCCGCCCGGATCATGTGAACGGAGGGGGCACTGGCCTTCATGCGCACGCTGTATCGCCCGCCCTGGCGGACGATCTCCGGGTCCTCCAGGTTCAGCTCCTCCACGCTGGGCATCACAATGCCGTAGCCCGTGTCCAGCGCCGCCTGCATGGCGGGAGCCAGGCGGTCATACTCCTTCCGGATGGCGGCCAGGCTGGTCAGAAGCTGCATCAGGTCGCCGTCGTCCGTCACGGACAGGCCCGACTGGCGGCTCAGGGTGTCGTAAAACAGGCTCCGGGGCAGGTCCAGGTCCGCCTCGGCAATGCCGATCCCCAGGTTCAGGCTGCGGATGGAGGCGGCGGAGATATCCCCCTCCCCCTGCAGGGCGGACAGGCAGTCCCGCAGCTGCCGCACATGGGCCAGGTCCGCCGCCTCCCGGCGCACCGCCTGGTATACGCCGGTTTTGATGGGGTGGTCCGGCGGCAGAGCCTCCACCCAGGCCGGCAGGAACAGGTCCAGCTCCCGCAGGGGGAATTCATACAGCAGCCCCTGCAGCAGCTCCGTGATCTCCTGCTCCCCCAGCTCCAGGCAGTTCACCGGCAGGCAGCGGACGTCATACCGCCGCTCGATGTCCGCCGCCATGGACTGGGCCCGGGAGCCCTGGGGCTGGGCGGAGTTCAGCAGCACCACAAAGGGCTTGCCAAGTTCCTGCAGCTCCCGGATCACCCGCTCCTCGGCCTCCAGATAGTCCTCCCGGGGGATCTCCGTGACGCTGCCGTCGGTGGTGACCACGATGCCCACGGTGGAGTGGTCGCAGATGACCTTCCGGGTGCCCAGCTCCGCCGCCTCGGTCATGGGGATCTCGTGGTCGTACCAGGGGGTCATCACCATCCGGGGAGACAGGTCAGCGCCGGGCACCATATACCCCACGCAGTCGATGAGCCGCACGGAGAACGTGACCCCCTCCTCCATGCGGACCTCCACCGCCTCCTCCGGCACGAACTTGGGTTCGGCGGTCATGATGGTGCGGCCGGAGCCGCTCTGGGGCAGCTCATCCCGGGCCCGGTCCCGGCGGTAGCCGTCCTGGATATTGGGCAGCACCTGGGTCTCCATAAAGCGCTTGATGAAGGTGGATTTTCCGGTGCGCACCGGCCCCACCACGCCGATGTAAATGCTGCTGCCGGTGCGGGCCGCCATATCCTGATAAATGGATGCGGACTGATTCATGGTCCATTCCTCCTGCTCCATAACATCTTGTCTGGTGCTACTCTATGCGTCCCCGGGCCGGGATAGTCGGAAAATTTTTACAGAAAAAGCCGACAACCTGTTGATTAATAGGCAATACCTGTGTTAAAATACAGGTCAAACAGGTTCGTTAAAAATCCAACAAAAAGGGGGATGCCCATATGGAACAGTCCAGCACAGACCGCCGGGTGCGAAAAACCAAAAAGCAGCTGCGCCTGGCGCTGATGGAGCTGCTGGCGGAAAAAAGCGCCAAGTCCATCTCCGTGCGGGAGCTGACCGAGCGGGCGGATATCAACCGCGGCACCTTCTATATCCACTATCGGGACGTGGGGGACCTTCTGCAGCGGTTGATATCAGATGGCGGACCGGCTGACGGCTCTGTGCAAGGACCACAAGCCTGAGGACTCCACATGGGAGCAGTTCCCCTTCCTGAGGGACCTGTACCGCTTTATCCTGGACAACGCCGACCTGTGCCGGGTGCTGCTGGGTCCCAACGGGGACATCGCCTATACCAACCGCATCTGCTGCATTCTGCGGGATTGTTTTCTGTATGACTTCCTGTCCCAGTTCTATCCCGGGGACCGGCAGCGGCTGAACCACTTCTGTTCATTTATCGTGTCGGGCAACCTGAATCTGGCGCTGTCCTGGCTGCGGGACGGGGGGCAGGAGTCGCCGGATGAGATGGCCCGTCTGGCGGGCAGTATCATCATGGGCGGCGTCAGCGCCCTGGGTGCGCCAAGTCTGTAACAGGCCCGGAATCCCCTGCAGCTGCTTATAAACAACACCCCTCATGCAGGCGCATAAACCTGCATGAGGGGTGTTGTTTTCTGTTTCCCGGTTCGATGCAATTGCTTCTGGAAGCTCTGTCTTTGCTTACAGTTCGTTTCCCTCGTCCGGCTGCTGGACCAGCAGGGCCTCTCCGGCCGGGGCGTCGGTGAAGTCCAGCTGCACCACCGCCTGGGCGGTGTTCACGGAGCAGCTGACGCATTTGCCGCGCTCTGCGGCTGCGGCGGCGCAGCGGTTCAGAAGGTCCGTTAGAATTTCCCGGTTCAGCCCGCCGCCCCGCCAGTGGAACACGAAATGGGGCTGCTTTTTCCGCAGGGCCTGGCGGGCGCGGTTCTCCACGTCCTCCGGCTTGGTGAAGGACAGGGGGCGGTAGTAGTACCCCTTGTCCGCCGTGCAGGGCGGCAGCGGAAGCACCAGCGTCTCGTGATCCCGGAAGATGTGCCGGTCGTCCAGGTTGAAATAGTCGTACCGGGGCGTTCCCCGCTGGAGGGAGTTGTCAAAGGTGGCGTCCAGGTGATAGCGCTGGCCGTCCACCGTTATCACGTTCCAGGTGTGGCGGTATTTCACGCCCCGCTCCGGGGCCGCCTCGCTGAGGGCCACGATGCAGGGCAGCTGCACCGCGTCGCACAGGGCCTTCACCGTCTTGGCGATGCCCTCGCACACCCCCACCCCTTGGGTCAACGGCCCGATGATCTCGTGGGAATAGGACTTTTTCAGCTTGTCATACCGGACGTTCTCCAGAATGAAGGCGTGGATGGCCAGCTCCTTGTCCCGGTCGCTTTTCCCCTGCAGGGGCCGGGCCAGACGGTCCAGCCGGGCGGTCACCGCCTGGCGGTGCTGGCGGATCTTCCCCTTGTCGAACAGATACTCCGGCAGCAGCTCCACATGGTCCGCCCCGGGCATCCACCGGTACTGAAACCCGGTGACGTAGAACATCAGCGGCGTGTCCAGCTTCAGCCGCAGATAGATGTCCGACAGCTCCGGGCCGTCCAGCCGGGGCACCCGGATCCCCGGGGCCAGGGCCTCCATACCCGCCAGCATGGCATCGTATACCCCGCGCTTTTCCCGGTCCAGCTGGCGGTAATAATAGCCCGCCATCAGCGGCAGGCGTGGGGCAGCAGCTCCCGCACCTGCCCGGCCAGCCGGTCAAACTGGTCGCAGGACAGGGCCTGTGCCCCGTCGGACAGGGCGCAGGCCGGGCGGTCGTGCACCTCCACCATCAGGCCGTCGGCTCCGGCGGCCACGGCGGCCAGCGCCAGGGGAGCCACCAGCTCCGCCCGCCCGGCAGCGTGGCTGGGGTCCACGATCACCGGCAGGTGGGTCAGCTTTTTCAGCACCGGAATGGCGGCAATGTCCAGAGTGGCGCGGCTGTCGGTCTCGAAGGTCCGGATGCCCCGCTCGCACAGGATCACCTGCCGGTTGCCCCCGGCCAGGATATACTCCGCCGCCTGCAGCAGCTCCGTTACCGTGGAGGACATACCCCGCTTCAGCAGCACGGGCTTCATGATCTGGCCCAGGGCCTGGAGCAGGGCGAAATTCTGCATATTCCGGGCCCCGACCTGCAAAATATCCACCTGATCCAGGTCCTCCAGCTGGCGGGGGTCGGTGATCTCCGTTATGGTCGGCAGTCCGGCCTCATGGCCGGCCTCCGTCAGCATGGAAATGCCCGCCTGGCCCAGTCCCTGGAAGGAATAAGGCGAGGTCCGGGGCTTGAATACCCCGCCCCGCAGCAGCTGCGCTCCGGCAGCCTTGACCCGCCGGGCTACCCCGGCCATCTGCACCTGGGATTCCACGGCGCAGGGTCCGGCGATCAGGCAGAACTCCGCCCCGATCCGGGCGTCGCCCACCTCCACCACGGTGTTCTCCGGGTGGGCGGCACGGCCGACCAGGCGATAGGGCGGCGTGATGCGCCGCACGTCCAGCACATAGGGCAGAGCCGCCAGACCCTCCGGGTCCAGCCGCCAGGTGTCTCCCACCAGGGTCAGCACGTCGGCGTCCCGGCCCGGGGTCCGGCCGATCCGCACCCCCTGATTCATCAGGCGCACCGCCAGCTGCCGCAGGGCGGGCTCCTGGGTGTCTTTTTGGATAATAACGATCATATGATCCTCCATGCGGCTGTGCCGCTGTATATTCCCGGATATTGTACCGCAATGCGCGGGTTTTTGCAACCGGGGAATTTCCCGGGGAATACGAAGAATGCAGTATCCGAAATACAGATAATTTCTATATATATATATAGCTTGACGATTGACAATGTGTATGCTATGATAGATGCAGGTCATCAGAATAGACAAAATACAATGCTTTCATGCGGAAATATTTTCTGTTCTGACGGCCTGCATGGCTCATCCCATCCAACCGGACATAAACGGAGGTATCAGATGAAAAGACTGCCGAAAATGCTCTGCGCCCTGATTCTTTGCGCCCTGATGGTGACTGCCGCGGTTTCCTGCGGCCAGAAGCCCGCCCAGCAGCTCCAGGACCCGCCCCAGCAGGAGGACCCCCAGCCTGCTCCGGCGCTGAAGATCGCCGTGGACAGCGAACCGGCCCGTTCCGCCGTCATCCACTGGTTTTATTCGGAGGAGGGGCAGGCCCTGTTCGGGGACAAAGATCTGAATGACGTGCTTTTCTCGGTGGACCCCCGGGATATCGCCCAGGAGCTGAAGCTGGGGAACTATGACGCCGCCGTGTGCGCCCCCGATCAGAAGGCCCTGCAGCTGCTGGGCGGCTACGAGTCCATGCCCCTGCTCAAGGACGCCGTGATCTTTGTCCACGGCAACATCGGGCAGGAGAATGCGGACTATAACCTGTCCTCGGAGACCCTCCGCGGCATATACGCCGGCACCGCCCCCCTTTTCTGGGATGAGGCACAGACTCAGCCGCTGATTCCCGCCTATGGCTATGCCAGCGATGCCCAGGACCCCCTGTGGCAGCTGATGTCGATGCAGTTCGGCTTCACCGCCGACGCGCCGGATATCCTCACGAGGGGGACATGGGACAACCCTGTGATGAAGGGAAGAAGTATCCGGCCAGTCTGCCTGCAAAGAGAGCCCCTGTGCGGT
>OLQO01001825.1_pt1 | contig 12830 bp, 9 predicted proteins | sample 1672281 | NCBI WGS metagenome assembly OLQO01 (sample SAMEA3136667, study PRJEB25190) | human gut metagenome | biome: human gut; feature: human-associated habitat; material: faeces | place: Austria | collected 2013
TTGAAATGCGCGTTGAGGCCGAGAACGGCGCGACCGAGGGCAAGTTTGAGCTGGCGAAGCTGGCCAAGCAGCATAACCTCGACGCGATCCACGACACCGTGCATGAGATGGCGCGCGACGAAGCCCGCCATGGCAAGGCGTTCGAGGGGCTGCTCAAGCGGTACTTTGGCAAGTAAGAAATTCAGATATTGTTTGAAAAATGAGGGTTGCATCTTGAAAGAGGTGCAGCCCTCTTTTCGCGTGGAGTGGTACAAAAGTTGTACGCTGAGTTTCAAACTGCGGCAAAAAGAGCGCGAAAACAGCCCAAAGTGGTACATCGAAGAAGCGGTACATATTTCGTGGCTACAGGATGGTGCAGAACTTATAAACGAAAGCATATGGACTGAGTTTCAAATAAATAAAGCGAAAGAAACCTTCACGTTCCTTCGCTTTTGTTTTTTGTATCGAGCAGGCGGTTGATTAGACCTAAGAGCATCAGCAAGTCGGCTTCACTTAGCTGTTTCATGCCGCTGACCGCCTTTTGAATCAATTCAGGATTTTGCGTTCCTTCATCGAAAAACTGCGCGGGGGTTAAGCCGAAATAATCACAGATAGCGAAAAACTCCTTGAGCGGCGGAAGCGCTTTGCCTGACGAGATGTTGTAGACATAGCCGCGACTATGCCCCAAATCGTAACTCATCTGGTATTCTGAAACGCCCTTTTTCAGCCGAAGCGCGGTTATCCGCTCGCGGACAAAATCTTCATTCATCGCTATCACCTCTTGAATCAATGATAGCGGACTTTTGAATGACGTTAGTCAAATAATATTTGTCTATTCTTGTTGAATAGACATTTATTTTATGTTATAATTCAAACAACGTCAACGGATTGTAGTTAAAACAAACTCGAAGCGACAAAAAGGGGGAAAAGAGAGTTGGATTGCAAACACGATTGGGAAGTGGAAGCCTTCGGCGAACGCTGGATTTGCCGAAAATGCCATATCATGAAGCGAAAAGATTCAAAGGGGATTCTGCATTATACGGATGTGGACGGAAACATTGTATACGTATCGTGTGACGACAGCATGGCGGATATTGAAGCCTATGTAAACGCGCAAGTCGAAGAACGGAAAAGAGAAGAGAGGTATAAACGATGAAAAGATGTTGCTATTTGCTTTTGACAGCGCTGCTTTTGATGCTGGCATCGACTGCATCGGCAGCAACAAGCGGAAATTTCAAATATGAAATAAAGGGCAACGGCACAGCGACCATAACCGGCTATTCCGGCGCAAGCGATGAAAACATCATCATCCCGCAGATGGTTGACGGATATACTGTTGCCGCGATTGGCGATAAGGCATTTTACAAGGACGAAAAAAATAGAAAAATCGGAATTTCCGTGACCTTGCCCGAGAGCGTAAAATCTATCGGCGATTTCGCGTTTTGGAATGCGAACGTCACGTCAATCAACCTTCCCGACGGGCTTGAATCCATAGGCAAGGGCGTGTTTGTCGGCTGCGACGAAATTGTTTATCGTGTGTCGGCCAACCATCCGATGTTTGCGGTTATCGACGGCGCGCTCTACAACAAGGCCAAAAAAGAACTCATACAGGGAAAGGAAGGCACGAGCATTCCGGAAGGGATTCGCATCATCGGCGACTACGCTTGCTATCGCATTTCAAAATGCGGTATTCAACAAGGCCGAATGGCGTTGCCCTCTACGATAGAAGAAATCGGCGATTATGCATTTTCTGAAAGTTGGAATGACAAGGCATCTTACGATGACACACAGCAAAGTCAAAGTTGGGGAGAAAATATCAGAAAAATCGGTGACCACGCTTTTGAAAATGCAGTCGTAGGTAATAGTTGGATTGATGAGGTTATTTTCCAAATTCCGGATTCGGTAGAGGAAATCGGCGAGGCCTGTTTCAAAAACTTTGAAGTAGTAGCAAACAAGAGGGGCGTTATTTCCATCGGGGCTGAAAGCAAATTGAGAAATATTCCCGATAAGGCTTTTTATAAGGATGATTGGCATCTTGGTGTAAATTCTGAGATGTATATAAGATGTGAAGCCCCCATTTCTTTAATTGGAGAATATGCTTTTTTCGGTCGACAAGGGAGGTTAATTGAAAAACTGAATTTGGAACATATCGAATCGATTGGAAAATATGCATTTGATGACGCTTGTATTCAATTTTTTGTTAAAATTCCGGGAAGCTGTAAGGTGATTTCGGAGGGCGCATTTAGGGATGCAGTTTCAACATTTGCTCGTGATCGAGTCAGTATTCAGCTTTCCGACGGAATTGAAAAGATAGAATCTCAGGCATTTCAAAATTCTGCAATTAAGCAACCTGTATATCTTCCCGAGTCGCTGGAAGATATCGCAACGGATGCTTTCGACTCGGATTGTCAGTTTATCGTAGAAAAAGGGTCGTATGCGTACCGCTGGGCAAACGAAAACGCTTATAATTGCACGGTTAACGGCGAAGAACAGAATCTGGATTGGCTGAACAACTAAAATTCTCCCTCTTTCCACTTCGGAAAGAGGGCTTTCTTTATCCAACCATCTTCAAATATTTATAAACTGTCGGTTTGCTTAAATCACAAATCCGCGCGAGTTCGTTCACATTCATCTGCTCCGCTACATAGGCGGGATAATGCTTGTAGAAAATCGCGGGGATATCATCTTTATTTGTGGGTCTGCGCCCGACCTGCCGCCCCTTTGCTTTGGCGTTTGCCATTCCGCTTTTTACTCTTGCTCGGATATATCGGGAACGGCGTAAAATCTCCTGCGTGAACAGGAACTTGATGTTTTGCAGACAAAACCCCCCGCCTCCCTTATTCAGAGCGGCGGGGGTGAATCTGCGGCAGAAAACGGGTTACAGCCCCATCTTTTCGACGTATTCCTCCAAACACCAGCCGTTTTGCGTGATGACGGCGGCGGCCTCTTGGCCGACATAGCGGAAATGCCAGCTCTCGGCGACAAAGCCCGTCAGCTTCTGCTTTTCGGCGGTGAAGCGGACGATGAAGCCGTATTCCGCGCAGTGCGCGTGGAGCCACTTCTGCTGCTGTGTGCCGGTGAAGCTCACGCCGGGCACGGTGATGTCAAAGGCGAGGCCGGTCTGATGTTCGCTCGTTCCGGCGGGGGCGACGGTGTTATAGGTGGCGGACAGGCAGCGGTCGCGCGACCAATCCGGGTTATTCTTTCGATATTTGGCGACGGAGTTGTCCACCAGCTTCTGCTGTTCGCTGTACGTGCGATAGGCAGAGGAAATCTGGAAATTGGAAACGCCGTCGGCGATGGCGGCGGAGAGCATCTGCCCCAGCGCTTCGGTGGCGGTTCGGTCGGCCTTTGTGCCGGAATACTTGACCTTCACGATGTCGGCGGAGAGCACGTTTTCAATCGTCACCAGATCGGTCGGCGCGTCGTTCTTGCCGAGCTTGTGCTGACGATTGACCAGAATCAGGAAATCGGGCTTCGGCGCTTGATCGGCGGAAAGCGCGTTGCCGCTGTAGAGCAGCTCCTGCGTCTTTGCGCCCGCCAGCCCGTCGGCGCTCAGACCGTTGACGGCCTGAAACCGGGTGACGGCCTCCTGCGTGTTTGCGCCGAAGGTGCCGTCGGCCGCGTCGGCGAGATAGCCCAGATCAATCAGCGCCTGCTGGAGCTTTTTAACGTCCTCGCCGGTGGAATTCTTTTTCAGCGTCCGGGTCGGAACGGCGGTCGGCGCGGGGGTGTCGGTGGGCGCGGCGGTCGGCACGGGCGTGAGCGGATTCGGGGTCGGGGTATCGGGAATCAGGTTCGCGCCGCCGTAGCCGTATTGCGCGCCGAACGGGGCGTAAACCGCCGGCGTGGGCGTGATGGTCGGCTCGGGGCTGGGCGTGGCCTCGACGCTCGGCACGGCGGTGGCGTCGGCCAGCGCGTCCAGGTTGGGCGCTTGTAAAAAGGTGGTCATCAGGGCGCTGACCAGCACGACGGCCAGCAAAATGCCGCTGGCCGCAAGCAGTTTGCCGTAAGGCTGCCGCTTGTTTGGTACATTGGAAATTGCGCGGGATCGCCCGCGTGAGCGAGAGCCTGACGTTTCGCGAACTTCGGCGGAGGTGAAGGCGGGCTCAGCCCGCTTGGAGGGGGATGGACGCATGTGAGTCTCCTTTCTGGCGGTCAGAATATCCAGCCGCCCGCCTCAATCTGCGCGTTGGCCCACGCGCGAAGCTGCGCCGTCGCTGCGTCCAGCGTTTCGCGGTCGGCAACGACGTTTTCGCCGCGCGCGATACATTCGGTGATCGCGTCGTTGATCCACTGGCCGTAGTGCAGCGCGTCCTTGTAGTTGTTCAGGTCGAGCACCCAATCCGCGCGCGTGGTGAAATCGTAAATCGTCACGTTTGCAAAGCCGCTCAGCGCGTCGTAACAGAGCGAACGCAGGGCGAGCATGCTCTCGAGCGTGCCCTTGCTTTCCATCGTCGCCCACTCGGCGGCGGAATACGGCGGGAAAAAGATATCGAACTGCGTTTCCGGGTGCGCGGCGACGTAGGGGAGCAGATGCGCGTCCAGATTGGCCTGCGCCTGCCGGATGTAAGCGTCCGCGGGCAGCGGATTTTCCGGCGCGGTGAAGCGGGCGGTATACAGCGCGACGGAGCCGTATTCATCCTGCCCCGCCCAGCAATACATGCTGTCGCGGATGGAATCGTCCTGCTTCTGCCCCCATGCGCTCAGGCAGCGCGGCAGGAACGTGGCCAGCACGCTGCGGTTGAGCCAATAGGATACGTCGTTGAGGAGGCTGTCGTCATAGAGGTACAGCGGCACGTCGCTGCCGGTCTGGTCGAGCCGGGCGATGAAGGAATAGACGTCCAGCCCGTAGACGATGCGGCGCATGTCGTGCGTACGGAAGGCCAGATCCATCAGCAGCGCGTGGTTATAGGCCGTTCCGGCGGAGGTGCACAGCTTGATAAAGCGGCCGCCGAGCAGCGAATCCATCTGTGACGGCCGGAAATTCTCGGTCACGGATGTGCCGACAACGGCGCTGTCGTATGCGTAGCTGCGCGCAACGCCCGCGTTGGCGTAGACCTGCGTGGTTCGGTCAATCGGCGGCAGATAGCGCGTCGCCGGACGATACACCTGAAACGGATCGATGACGATCACCGTCAGGCTGATGGCGGCGATTGCGGCGAGCAGAAGCGCAAGGCTCGCAAGCGCCCAAGTTTTTCGTTTCATCAATCTTTTACCGAAAACGGGGGAAAAAGGCGGCAGGCGCGGAACGCGCGCCGGGAAAGCGTTTAGAAATTAAAGTACAGGAACACGCTCACGCTGGAAAGCGACAGGGTGCAGTAGAGAATCATCAGCACGGTGGAGAGCGCGTTGCAGACCGTCGGGCGGAAATCCATCGTCTTTTCGTAGGTGTTGCGCAGGCCGAGGCAGGCAAACAGCGACGCGGCGTACCAAATCATCATATATACTGCGTTGCCGTCCGGATGGAAGCCGCCGGGCAAGGCGAACGCGGAGGTGATGGAATCGCGCAGCGGCCCGAAGTTCATCGTCAGCATGGCCTTGACGATGGCCAGCGCGTCGGCGAGGCTCGTCGCGCGGAAGAACACCCAGGCCACGACGATGAAGCCGAAATTGATCATCCATTGCAGCGCCGGGTGCAGGCTGTCATACGGCTTGCGGAAGATGCGGTAGAGCACGCTCGCCGCCCCGTGCATCAGCCCCCAGAGCAGGAAGAGCCAGCCCGCGCCATGCCAAAGGCCGCTGAGCAGAAAGACGATCATCAGGTTGACGCAGGTGCGCGCCAGACCCTTCCGGCTGCCGCCGAGCGGGAAATAGACGTAGGTGGTCAGGAAGCGGGAGAGCGTGACATGCCACCGCTGCCAAAATTCGCGGATGTTGAGGCTCTTGTACGGCGAATTGAAGTTGATCGGAATCTCGATGTTGAACATCAGCCCCACGCCGGTCGCCATATCGCAGTAGCCGGAAAAATCGAAATAGAGCTGGAGGGTGTAGCCGATGGCGACGAACCACGCTTCCGCCGTGTTGAGCGTCAGCGCGTCGGCAAAGCCCGCCTCGACCGCGACGGCGAACGTATCGGCGATCACCACCTTTTTCACCAGACCGCGCGCGAAGGCATACAGGCCGGGGGCGAAATGATCGAAGTTGAAATGGCGGTTTTTCACATCCGCAAACTGCGGCACGATTTCGCTGTGCAGCACGATCGGCCCCGCGATGAGCTGGGGGAAGAACGTGACGAAGAGCGAGTAATCCAGAATGTTGTAGCGCGGCACGGTGCGCTTGTAGCTGTCGATGACGTAAGAAAGCTGCTGGAAGGTGAAAAACGAAATGCCCAGCGGCAGCGCCAGATGGTTGAGCGTCAGATGCAGGCCGAACGCGCCGTTCAGGTTTTCAAAGAAGAAATCGTGGTATTTGAAGTAAAACAGCACACCGAGGTTGAGGAAAAGCCCCAGCAGCATCAGCGGCAGACGGAGGGCTTTTTTCTGCTGGGTGAGCATCAACTGGCTGAGCGCGTAATTGATCAGGATGCTGCCCGCGATGATCGGCACATAGCTCGGGTTGTTGTAGCCGTAAAACAGAAACGAGACCAGCACGAGGAAAACCTTGTTGAGCTGGATTTTTTCCGGCAGTCTGCCCAGCAGAAAATAACCAAGCAGCGTCAGCGGCAGAAAGGCCAGCATGAAGACGTAGGAATTGAACAGCATGGCGGTCGGTGCTCCTTTTCAAAAATCAAAACGGCCATTCTCCGGCGGAGACGATCTGATCGACGAGGCTGCGGATCACATCATTGTCGGCCTCAATCTGGGCGGTGCCGGTGACGCGATTTTCTCCGGCGGCCATGGCCTCGGCCATCGCGTCGTTGATCGCGCCGCTGTAATGCCGCGCGTCGATGTAGTTGTCAAGATCGCAGATCCAATCCGCCCGCGCCTGAAAATCGTAAACCTGCACGTTGTCATAGGCGAGCAGCACCTCGATCAGCGCCTGCTTCTGGTGCAGATCGAGCTCCAGCGTGCCGTTTTCGTAGGTTTGATACCACGAGAGGAGCGAATACGGCGGGAAAAAGAACATGAACTGCGTATCGGGGTGCTGCTCGATGTAAGGCAGGAAGTTGTGCTGCACGTTCATCTGGAATTGATAGGAAAGCGTCGGCTTTTCCCCGGCGTCGCGCTGCTCGAAGCGGCGGGTGCTGAACGTATACCCCGGAAGCACGGCGTCCTTGCCATATGTGAACAGGTCGCTCCACATGTACATGATGTCTACCTGATCCGGATCGCTTTGGCCGAGCGTCATCAGGCATTGGGGGATGTATTTGGCCAGCACGCCGGCGTTGAACCAATAGGCGACGTCGTTAAGCAGGTCGTCGTCGTAGAGGTAATTCGGCGTTTCGTGGTTGGGCGTTTTATAGAAGTAGGTCAGCGCGTCCAGATCAATGCCGTACAGCACGCGGCGAACGTCGTGCGTGGAAAAGGCCAGCTCCATCATCTGTTTGTGATCGAAGGAGGAGCCGCCGTTGACGCACAGCTTGACGAACTGCCCGCCGAAAAGGCGATTCAGTTGGGAAGGACGAAAGTTTTCCGTCATCGAGGAACCGATCACCACGCTGTCGTATGCGTAGTTTTTGGCGATGCCCGCGTTGGAATAGAGCTGCGTGCCGTTTGTAATCGGGGGGATGAACGCCGTCGCTTTGTGATACACTTCAAAGGGGTCGATGATCGAGACGGCGGCAATCGTTCCGCCGATGCCCAGCGCAAGCAGCGATAAAGTCAGAGCAGCCCATTGCTTTCGTGTCATGGCGGATTCCTTTCTGAATAAAAGAATCAAAGAGCGCGCGCAACCGCGGGCGAATCTCTGAGATTTGTTTAGAAAAATAAATGAAGAACGAATTTATCCCATATAGAATTATACACCAAGCCCCATGGCTTTGCAAGGCCGCCGCAAGCGGGAAGAACGACAGGAAAAAGAGGCTGTCAAGCTCAACTCAAATATTTCGAAAATCAAAATCCAAGCACTTTTTGGATATGGGGCTTTGCCCCATCGCCCCACCAAAGGGCTTTCCGAGCGTTTACGGCGCCTGTTTGGCGCATCGCCCTTTGGAAACCTTCGGGCACAAATACTTAGCTTTTCTTGAAATATCGGTTTTGTTGGCTTGACAGTCTCGTTACTTCTTTAGAATGAGGTAAAAGACCCTAAAGAGCTACGCGCTCGATGCGGCCGCCGACAGCGCGCAGCTTTTCCTCAATGCCGCAATATCCGCGCTCGATGTGCCCGCCGGAGTCGTCCACCAGCGTTTCGCCCTCGGCGCAGAGCCCGGCCAAAATCAGCGCCGCGCCCGCGCGCAGGTCGGTGGCGCGAACCGGCGCGCCGGTCAGATACGGCGTGCCCTCGACGACGGCGACGCGGTTTTCCACCCGGATGTGCGCGCCGAGGCGCGAAAGCTCGGCGGCGTGCATGAAGCGGTTTTCGAAAATCGTTTCGAGAAATACGCTTGTGCCGGGCGTTTTGCAGGCGACGGCCATCATCGGGGCCTGCAAATCGGTCGGGAAGCCGGGGTAGACCATCGTGCGGATTTCAAAGGGCTGCTTGGCGCGGCCGAAGACCATCAGCCCGCCCGGCGTATCCTTGATATGTATGCCCGCTTCGCTGAGCTTGAAGAGCAGCGAGCGCAGGTGCTCCGCCCGCGCGCCGGAAAGCAGCAGTTCGCCCCCGGTGATGGCGCAGGCGCAGGCCATCGTGCCCGCCTCGATGCGGTCGCTGATGGGCTGCCAACTGACGGCGTGCAGCGCCCGAACGCCCTCGATGACGATGGTGGATGTGCCCGCGCCGCAGATTCGCGCGCCCATCGCGTTCAGAAACGCCGCCAGATCGACAATCTCCGGCTCTTTGGCCGCGTTTTCGATGCGTGTCGTGCCGCTGGCGAGCGTCGCCGCCATCAGCAGGTTTTCCGTCGCGCCGACGGAAGGCATATCCAGATAGATCACCGCGCCGCGCAGGCGGCCGGAGAGCGTCACGCCGCCGTGGTCAAATTTGACCTTCGCGCCGAGCGCGCTCATGCCCTTGAGGTGCTGATCGATCGGCCGCTGGCCGATGGCGCATCCGCCGGGCAGGGGAATCCGCGCCTCCCCGAGGCGGGAAAGCAGCGGCCCGAGCACCAGCACCGAGGCGCGCATCTTGCGTACATCCTCCTCATCCTGCGGATTTTGCAGCGCGCCCGCGTTTAGAACCAGCGCGTCGCCTTCTTTTTTCACGCTGCATCCGCAGGACGCGAGCAGCGCGCAGAGCGTCTTCACATCCGTCAGCTCGGGCACGCGCTCGATGCGCACGTCCTCGCCGGTCAGCAACGCGCCGCACATGATGGGCAGCACCGCGTTCTTGGATGTGCTGATGGGTATTTCTCCCCGCAGCGGCGGGCTTTCGCGAACCGCATAATGCGCCATGAGAATCCCTCCGTTTTTTCGGCTTTGCGGCGGCGAACCCGCCTGATGGCAGATTATGCCGGGGCGGGGCGATGTGTCCGCGCTGCCGCAAGATGATTTTGCCCGCCGCCGCGCGCGTCATCCGTTTTGAAAAAACGAGACGGGCGCGGCATTTTCATTTTATGCTGGAAACGCGGCGGCCTAAACGGCCTGCGGCATAAAAAACGACGGCACAGAAAGTACCAGCGGCAAAAGCTGCCGCAAAAACCAAAGAAAAAAGACATAAACACCGAAAAAACGAAACGAATTGGCCGAAATGCTTTTCTTAATTGCAATTTCGGGTCGAATGGTGTATTGTAATATGGTATGCATCCCTCCCGGCGCCGATGGGAGCGCGGGAGAAATACGGCCCAAGGAGAGCACGCATGAGCGAATATCAGGATATTCCGTCGCTTTACGGCAGCAGCGTTTTTTCCGATAAGGAGATGCGCGCGCGCCTGCCCAGAGAGATTTACAAACGCCTTGCCGCCAGCATGGCGACCGGCGAGGAGCTTGACCCCGCCGTGGCGGACGCGACCGCCAGCGCCATGAAGGCGTGGGCGATTGAGCAGGGCGCTACGCATTACACCCACTGGTTTCAGCCGCTGACCGGCACCACCGCCGAAAAGCACGATTCCTTCATCAGCCCGCAGAAGGACGGCAGCGTCATCATGGAGCTGCGCGGCAAGGAATTGATTCGCGGCGAGCCGGACGCTTCCTCCTTCCCCTCCGGCGGCATCCGCGCCACGTTCGAGGCGCGCGGCTACACCGTCTGGGATATCACCAGCCCCGCGTTTCTCTACGACAACGGCGACACCAAAACGCTGTGCATCCCCACGGCGTTCTGCGGCTACAACGGCGAGGCGCTCGACCAGAAAACGCCGCTGTTGCGCTCGATGGAGGCCGTCAACCGTCAGGCCGTGCGCATCTGCCGCCTCTTCGGCGATAACCTGACCCAGCGCGTGACCACATCCGTCGGCCCGGAGCAGGAATATTTCATCGTCGATCGCGAAACCTATCTGAAGCGCAAGGATCTCATCTTCACCGGGCGGACGCTTTTCGGCGCGATGCCGCCCAAAGGGCAGGAGATGGAGGATCACTACTTCGGCGCGATCAAGGAACGTGTGAGCAACTACATGAAGGATCTGGATATCGAGCTGTGGAAGCTCGGCATCCCGGCCAAGACGGAGCACAACGAGGCCGCGCCCGCGCAGCATGAGCTTGCGCCCATCTACAACACCACCAACGTGGCGACGGATGAAAACATGCTCGTTATGAACGTCATGAAAAAGGTTGCCCTGCGCCACGGGCTGGTATGCCTGCTGCATGAAAAACCCTTTGCGGGGGTCAACGGCAGCGGCAAGCACAACAACTGGTCGCTGACGACGGACACCGGCCACAACCTGCTCGAACCGGGGCGCGATCCGCAGAAAAACTGGATGTTCCTGCTCGTGCTCGCCGCGATGATGAAGGCGGTGGATGAGCACGCCGGTCTTCTGCGCATGAGCGCCGCCAACCCCGGCAACGACCATCGCCTCGGCGCGAACGAAGCGCCGCCCGCGATCATATCCATGTTCCTGGGCGATCAGCTCACCGCCGTGGTGGATCACATCATCCGCGGCAGCGAGGAAACCGTGCCCTCCGCATCCATCATGCGCGTGGGCGTTTCGACCCTGCCGTTTATCCGCCGCGACGCGACCGACCGCAACCGCACCTCGCCCTTCGCTTTCACGGGCAACAAGTTTGAATTCCGCATGGTGCCGTCCTCCGGCTGCATCGCCGATGCGAACACCGTGCTCAACACCATCGCGGCCGAGGCCTTCGGCGCGTTTGCCGACGAGCTGGAAAAGGCGGAGGATTTTGAAGCCGCGCTGCACGCGCTCATCCGCCGCGAAATGACCGCGCACCAGCGCATCATCTTCAACGGCAACGGATATACCGACGAATGGGTGGCGGAGGCGACGCGCCGCGGCCTGCCGAACCTGCGGAGCATGGTGGACGCTGTGCCGGAGCTGGTGAAGCCCGCTTCCGTCGCGCTGTTCGCGCATCAGGGTGTGTTCACCGAGAAGGAGCTGCGCGCCCGCGCGGACGTATCCTACGAGCTGTACGCCAAGACGATCAACATCGAGGCGCTGACGATGATCGACATGGCGGGGAAGGATATCGTGCCCGCCGTCGTGCGCTACACCGGCGAGCTGGCGCGCGCCGCGCGCGAGGTGGAATCGCTCGGCGTGGACGCTTCTGTGCAGAAGGAGCTGCTCACCCGCGTCAACGTGCTTCTGCGTCAGGCCGGCGACGCGCTCGCCGATCTGCGCGTCAAGCAGGAGAAGGCCGCCGCGCTCACCGGAGCGGAGCAGGCGCGCTATGCGCACGACGTGATCTGCCCGGCGATGGAGGTGCTCCGCGCCCCGGTCGATCATCTGGAAATGATCGTGGACGGCAGGCTCTGGCCGATGCCGACCTATGGGGATTTGCTGTTTAACGTGTAAGGAGGAAAAACCATGTGCGGAATTGTCGGCTATGTCGGCGTCAAGCAGGCTGCCCCGATTTTGCTTTCCGGGCTGTCAAAGCTCGAATACCGCGGCTATGACTCGGCCGGTCTGGCCGTGCGCGACGAGGCCAACGAACATATTGAGGTCGTCAAGGCCAAAGGCCGCCTCAAAAACCTGATGGAGATGACCGATTCCGGCAACGCCGTGCACGGCCTCTGCGGCATCGGTCACACCCGCTGGGCGACCCACGGCGAGCCGAGCACCGTCAACGCGCATCCGCAGTATACCCGCGAAAAGCGCGTGGTGATCGTGCACAACGGCATCATCGAAAACTATCAGGAGATCAAGGAATCCCTGCTCAAAAAGGGCTACACGTTCGCCTCGCAGACGGATACCGAGGTCGCCGCCGCGCTGCTGGACAGCTATTATGCCGAGGCGGCCAAGCGGGAGAGCGATCCCCGCGCCCGCGCGCTCGACGCGATTCGCAACACGATGATCCGCGTGCGCGGCAGCTACGCGCTGGGGATTCTCTTCGGCGACCAGCCCGGCGTGATTTACGCCGCCCGTAAGGACAGCCCGCTGATCCTTGGACGCTGCGACGGCGAGTATCAGGGGCACATGATCGCCTCCGACGTGCCTGCCGTGCTGAATTACACGCGCAACGTCGTCTACATCGACAATCAGGAAATCGCCTGCCTCACCCGCGACGAGCTGCACGTCTATAACATCGACTGCGAGGAAATCGAAAAGCCGTTTGTGGAGATCAAGTGGGACGCCGCCGCCGCCGAAAAGGACGGCTACGAGCATTTTATGATGAAGGAGATCCACGAGCAGCCGCGCGCCGTGCGCGACACGCTCTCCCCGCGGATCAAGGAAAACGAAGACGGCGAAAAAATCATCGACCTGA
>OLQO01001827.1_pt1 | contig 12820 bp, 9 predicted proteins | sample 1672281 | NCBI WGS metagenome assembly OLQO01 (sample SAMEA3136667, study PRJEB25190) | human gut metagenome | biome: human gut; feature: human-associated habitat; material: faeces | place: Austria | collected 2013
GGGGGCGGGCGGGGTATTTCCTCCGCGCGCAGTTTCGCAGCGAAGCGAGAATGTTTGAGCACGGAGGAATTACCCCGCCGCCCCCGGGGCGCCCTCCGTCAGTAACCGGTCCTACTCCAGCTCAAACGCTCCGGTATAGAGCTGGTAGTAATACCCACGCTTGGCGATCAGCTCGTCGTGGTTGCCGCGCTCGATAATGCGGCCGTGGTCCAGGCAGATGATCGCGTCGGAGTTGCGCACGGTGGACAGACGGTGCGCGATGACAAACGTCGTGCGGCCCTCCATGAGCTTGTCCATGCCCGCTTGCACGATGGCTTCGGTGCGGGTGTCGATGGAGCTCGTAGCCTCGTCCAGAATCATTGCCGGCGGATCGGCGACGGCAGCGCGTGCGATTGAAATTAGCTGGCGCTGGCCCTGCGACAGCTGCGCGCCGTTGCCGGTGAGCATGGTGTCGTAGCCGTCGGGCAGGCGGGTGACAAAGTCGTCGGCGCCCGCGAGCTTGGCCGCCGCGATGCACTCCTCGTCGGTAGCGTCCAGGTTGCCGTAGCGGATGTTGTCCATCACGGTGCCGGTGAACAGGTTCACGTCCTGCAGCACGACGCCCAGCGAGCGGCGCAGATCGGCCTTGCGGATCTTGTTGACGTTGATGCCGTCGTAGCGGATCTTGCCGTCGGCGATGTCGTAGAAGCGGTTGATGAGGTTGGTGATGGTCGTCTTGCCGGCACCGGTGGCGCCGACAAACGCGACCTTCTGGCCCGGCTTAGCAAACACGGACACGCCGTGCAGCACCTCGTGGTCGGGCGTGTAGCCAAAGTCGACGTTGTCCATGACCAGGTCGCCGCGCAGCGGTACGTACTCGATCTCGCCGGTTGCGCGGTGCGGGTGTTTCCATGCCCACATGCCGGTGTGGTGGTCGGCCTCCTCGAACTCCCAGGTATCGGGGTTCACCTGCGCGTTGACGAGCGTCACGTAGCCTTCATCGGCTTCGGGCTCCTCGTCGATGAGCTCAAAGATACGGTCGGCGCCGGCGAGGCCCATGACCACGGCGTTGATCTGCTGCGAGATCTGGCCGATCTGTCCGCAGAACTGCTTGGTCATGTTGAGGAACGGCACCACGACGGCGATGGACAACGCCATGCCCGAGATGCTCAGGTTAGGCACGCCCAGCGCCAGGAAAATGCCGCCGGCAAGGGCCACCAGCACGTAGAGCAGGTTGCCCAGGTTCATAAGGATGGGCATGAGGATGTTGGCGTACATGTTGGCCTTCTGGGAAACCTCGAAGAGCTTTTCGTTGCGCTCGTCAAAATCGGCCTCGGCGGCAGACTCGTGGCAGAATGCCTTGACGACCTTCTGGCCGTTCATGACTTCCTCGATATGGCCCTCGACCACGCCGAGCTCGGTCTGCTGCGCAATAAAGAAACGCGCGGAGTTGGAGCCGAGCAGCTTGGTCATAAAGGTCATAAAGGCGACGCCGGCCACAATGACCAGGCACATCCACACGCTGTAGTACAGCATGATAAAGAACACCGTGACGATGACGATGGTCGTCATGAGCAGGTTGGGCAGCGACTGACTGATCATCTGGCGCAGCGTGTCGATGTCGTTGGTGTAGTGGCTCATGATGTCGCCGCGCTGGTGCGTGTCGAAGTAGCGAATTGGCAGGTCCTGCATGCGGTTGAACATCTTCTCGCGCAGCTTCTCGAGCGAGCCCTGCGTGACGATGGCCATGGCGCGGTTCCAGAAGAGCGAGGACAGGATGCCGACGCCGTAGATGCAGGCGAGGGTGGTCACGAGCTGTGCGATCTTGGGCTGTGCGGCTTCCCAATCGCCCGACTGCCACGATTCGCTAATAATCTGCAGAGCGCTCTGAAGGAAGGTCGCGCCGATGGAGTTGATGATGGCGCAGAGTACCACGCCGACGACGACGAGGGGCAAAAGCACGGGGTAGAAGCCAAAGAGCGTCTTGATGAGGCGCGACATGGTGCCACCCTTGCGGTTGAGCGCGCGCTCAGCGGTCGTTGCCTTACTCATGTGCCTCGCCTCCTTCCTGGGTCTGAGCTTGCGTTACGGATGCCTCGGTGTCGGCCTCGACGGCCCCTTCGCCCTCGGCAGACATCTTGTTTTGCGAGGTAAAAGTCTCGCGGTAGATCTCGCTCGTCTTAAGCAGCTCGTCGTGGTTACCGATCTGCGCGATGCGGCCGCCCTCCATGACGATGATGCGGTCTGCGTCCTGCACGGAGCTGATGCGCTGGGCGATGATGAGCTTGGTCGTGTTGGGCAGATAGCTTGCCAACCCTGCGCGAATCTTGGCGTCGGTCTTGGTGTCGACGGCGCTGGTGGAGTCGTCCAGGATCAAGATCTTGGGGCGACGCAGCAGGGCGCGCGCAATGCACAGGCGCTGCTTCTGACCGCCGGAAACATTGGAGCCGCCCTGTTCGATCCAGGTGTCATAGCCCTTGGGGAAGCCATCGACAAACTCATCGGCGCAGGCCAGATGTGCCGCCTCGCGGACTTCCTCGTCGGTGGCGTTCGGGTCGCCCCAGCGCAGGTTTTCGGCAATGGTGCCGCTAAACAGTACGTTTTTCTGCAGCACCATGGCCACCTGGTGGCGCAGGGCGTCCAAGTCGTAGTCGCGCACGTCCATGCCGCCCACGCGCACGGTGCCCTCGGTGGCGTCGTACAGGCGGGCGATGAGGTTAACGAGCGTGGACTTGGCCGAGCCGGTACCGCCGATGATGCCGATGGTTTCGCCGCTCTTAATGTGCAGGTCGATATCGTCGAGCGCCTGGCGCTTTGCATGCGCGGAATACTTAAAGCTCACGTGGTCAAAGTCGATGGAACCGTCGGTAACCTCGAGCACGGGCTCGGCGGGATCGGCGATCGTGGGCTCGGCGGCCAGCACCTCGGTAATGCGGTGCGCCGATTCGTCGGCCATGGTCACCATGACAAAGATCATCGACAGCTGCATCAGGCTCATGAGGATCGCGAAGCCATAGGTAAAGATCGAGGAGAGCTGGCCCACGTCGAATAGCGTGCCCTGGCTCGTGATGATGAGCTTGGATCCCAGGTAGATGATGACGACAAACGCGCCGTTGACGCAGATGTTCATCATGGGGTTGTTAAAGGCGAGCAGCTTCTCGGCGCGGGTGAAGTCCATCTGGACGTCGCGTGCGGCGGTCGCGAATTTCTCCTTCTCAAAGTCTTCGCGCACGTAGCTCTTAACCACGCGCATGCCGGTGACGTTTTCCTCGACGGACTCGTTAAGGGCATCGTACTTGTGGAACACGCGCGAGAAGATGGGGCGCACCTTAAAGATGATAAAGAACAGCCCAAAGCCCAGCAGCGGAATGATGACCAGGTAGACCATGGCAACGCTGCCGCCCATGATAAACGCCATAGTAAAGGCGAAGATCAATACCAGCGGCGCGCGCACGGCGATACGGATGATCATCATAAAGGCCTGCTGCACGTTGTTGATATCGGTGGTCAGGCGCGTGACGAGCGAGGAGCTCGAGAACTCATCGATGTTGGCAAAGCTGAACGTCTGGATCTTGTAGAACAGGTCGTGACGCAGGTTCTTGGCGAAGCCGCAGCTCGCATGGCTGCAGGTGACGCCGGCGGCGGCACCAAAAGCAAGCGACGTCAGCGCGATGAGCACCAAAAAGCCCGCGGTGGGAAGCATCTCGGCTACGGTGGCGCCGTCTTTGATGGCGTCGATCAGGTTGGCGGTGATAAATGGAATTAGCATCTCGCAGAGCACCTCGCCAAGCACGAGCAATGGCGTGGCAACAGCGACTTTCATATAGTCGCGGATGCTGCCCATGAGGGTTTTAATCATCCAGTTCCTCCCAGGTTACACGGATTTTCTCGAGCATTTCGGCGAGCTGCTCGCGCTCGTCGTGAGTGAGGGCACTAAAGGCCCGTTCTCTAAAGCGGATGCGGGCCGCCTGGTCGATGCGGGCGTTTTCCCGGCCGGTTTCGGTCAGGCGAATGGTGAGCTGCCGTCGATCCTTGGGGTTACGGCTGCGCTCGATGAGACCGTTGACCTCGAGCTTGGACAGGATCTCGGAAAGCGACCCCGGCTTGAGGTCAAAGTGCATGCCGAGTTCCTGCTGCGACATCTCGCCGCCGGGCTGCTTGGCCAGCAGGCAGATGATGGGCTCCTTGCCGGACACGCCTCCGCCATGAAAATGCATGTAATGGCCGCAAAAACCCAGGCCGCTCAGGATGCGCTTGGCGAGTTTGTCTTCGGCACTGACCGCTTCGGGTACATCCGCCGGCTGTGACGGGTCGCCGCCGGGCTCGTGCGAACAAAGGTTAAGAGGTTCATCGCACATGAATTAGTGTTGCTCCTTTCTTTAGTTAGGTAGTGGAATTGTTTTGTGCCTAACCAATCTAGGAGCATGAGAAATGAATGTCAAGGTACCAAACTAGTGGTTACGCGGTTTTGCCAAACCGCGCAACGGCTCGACGCTGCAAACCCGCCAGAGCGGCAATCTGCCTTTCAACTTCGGCGGCATGACCTTATAGTTACGGCGTTTTACCAAACGCCGTAACCGGCCGACGCTGCAAACGCTCCTAAGCGGCAATCTGGCGTTCAATCGTCGGGCATGGCCACAAGGCCTATGCCCTCCTCTTTCACGCCACCTTGCTCGCCTAGGAGCGTTTTCGCTGTCCGTCCTCAACCTGTGATTCCGCCACGGTCCGCTTCGGTAGTCGTTGGGGACGTTCTTGTTTGACTAGTCATTTAAGAACGTCCCCAACGACCAACTTCCTCTTTCCCGTAACCTTTCCGCAACAATTTGCCCTTCGCGCTGCCCGACTTCGCTCGTAACGTCCCCTGCGCTACACTTAGTCGCACTGTGGCGCTGCTGCGCCGTGCCCGAACCAAGGGAGACCCTCATGAAGAACACTCAGCTGCTGCTGATCAACGATATGTGCGGCTACGGCAAGGTCGCGCTTTCCGCCATGCTGCCGGTGCTGTCGCACATGGGCTACCGCATCCACAACCTGCCGACGGCACTTGTGTCCGATACGCTCAACTATCCCAAGTTCTACATCCACGACACCACCGAGTACGTGCGCCAGAGCCTCGCCATCTGGGAGGAGCTCGGCTTTGAGTTCGACGCCATCTCTACCGGCTTTATCGTGACCGAGGAAGAGACGCGCATCATTTCGGACTTCTGCCACCGTCGCGCGCAAAAGGGTACCAAGGTGTTCGTCGACCCCATCATGGGCGACAACGGCAAGCTCTACGCCGGCGTGCCCGAGTCCACGATCGGTCTCATGCGCAGCCTGCTCGAGTGCGCCGACTATGCGGTGCCAAACTACACCGAGGCGTGCCTGCTCACCGATACGCCCATTGCCGAGCAAATCACGCCCGATGAGGGCCGCACTCTTGTGGATGCCGTGCGTGCCCTGGGCGCCAAGTCGGTGGTCATTACGAGCGCTGTGGTCGACGGTGCGAATGTCGTCATCGGTTACGACCATGTGGCGGGGGAGTACTTCACGATTCCCTTCGACCTGATCCCGGTCTATTTCCCGGGCACGGGCGACACGTTCTCGGCGGTGCTCGTCGGCCGCGTTATGGCAGGTTGGAGTCTGCAGCGCGCGACGTCCGATGCCATGCGTGTGGTGGCTGAGCTTATCGAGCGCAATGCCGACCAAGAGGACAAGTCCGCCGGCCTGCCCATCGAGGCCTGCCTGGATGTGATTGACCATGAGTAATGCTGGCGAGGGCGGCGCCAAGCCTGTGGGCGAGAACAAGCCGCTCGGCGCGCCGCGGGGCAAGCGGCCGCGTATCCGCGTGAGCTGCGTGGACCAGCTGGGTGCGTGTCGCTGCCACCATGGCCACAAGCCGGGCGACGTTTTTGACTTTGACCGAGATCGCGGCAAGATGTGCGCCATGGCCTGCCATGTGGGCTTTCCCTATATCGATATCCTGCGCTATGGCGGAACCGTGCCTGGCAACGAGCCCGGTACGGCAAAGTTCTGCTGTCCCGAGGTCGATACGCTGAACGTCTGGCTTGCCGAGATCGTCGACGAGTAGTCGAGCGCAATGTGACAAAGGGACAGTCCCTTTGTCACATTCGCCGGTGGTGTTCCTTCTATTGTGCTTGTAATCTCAAATCTCTGCATTTCATCCGATTTTAGGTTCTAAAAATTCTACGTTTTATCGATAATCAAGCGTATAAAACTTTGCATTTCATTTGATGACACTGAGGGGAGAGCCTATGCTGCGCAGGAAAATAGCGGCAGAGCTGGAGCGCTGGCTGAAGTCTGTCGAGCAAAAGGCCTTATTCATTACGGGTTCTCGCCAGATCGGCAAAAGCTATTCGATTCGCGCATTTGGCAAAGCCAACCATGCAACCTACATCGAGCTTAACCTCATGGAAAATCGCCAGGCAAAAGATGCTCTTCTCGAGGCGCGGGATGCCGATGATTTCATCAGCAGGGTGACGCTTCTTTCGGGAAAGTCGATTGCACCAGGCAAAACGCTCGTGTTTATCGATGAGGTCCAAGAGGCTCCCGACATCATGACGATGGCAAAGTTCCTTGTTGAGGACGGGAGGTGCCGCTGGGCGTTTTCGGGGTCAATGCTCGGGACCCAGTTCAAGGGCGTCAGGTCCTATCCCGTGGGGTATGTCCACGAGCTTAGGATGTTCCCGCTCGATTTTGAGGAGTTTTGCTGGGCAACCGGGGTGAGCGAGGGGGCTCGCCAAACGATACGTGACGCGTGTATCAGCGAGAGGCCCATTCCTGATTACATTCATGACGCGATGATGGCAAACTTCAGGACCTATACCGTTGTCGGCGGAATGCCGGAGGTCGTGCAGCGTTTCCTTGACACGCGGGGCGACCTTGCCTCTGTTCGTCAGCTACAGTCAGAGCTCAACGAACAGTACCGGCGGGATATCTCCAAGTATGCAAGCGGACGAGCCCTTCAGGTGCAGAGCATCTACGATCAGCTCCCTATTATGCTCGAGGGCGAAAACAAGCGCTTCGTGCTCAATTCCATTGACCCCAAGGCTCACTACGAGAAGTATCAGCGAGATTTTGTATGGCTTGTCGATGCCGGCGTTGCTCTCAAAGCAGATATCGTAACCGAGCCAAAATCGCCCCTGCTCAAGACGGCACGGCCATCGCAGTTCAAGCTATATCAATCGGATACGGGCATGTTGATGGCGCGCTACCCCGTTGGAGTCGCCCAAGCGGCGTATCTTGATAGCAAGGAGCCCAATCTGGGCGGCATTTACGAAAACGTGGTGGCCCAGCAGCTGACTGCCCAAAATCGCCAGCTTTACTACTATCAGACAAAAAAGCGCGGTGAAGTGGACTTTGTGGTCGATGGACCGGATGGGACGGCTGTTCCGATCGAGGTTAAATCGGGCTCCTATTACCACGCGCACGCTGCGCTCGGCCATGTGCTTGATACGGCTGAATATGGCGTAAGGCTCGGGATTGTTTTCTCGAGAGGCAACGTTGAGCGCAACGGAGCGGTTCTCTATTTGCCGCTATATGCGACCTGGGCCCTTTCGGATGTTTTGGGCGACTCCTGTGCCGAGGGGATAAAGCTGGAGGTCAAGCCGGTCTAGGGCCAGTCCCGGATGTGACAAAGGGACAGTCCCTTTGTCACATCCGGGAGTGTGGATTTTTTCCTGTTTAGGGCGCACTTGAACGCTCAAAGCGGGAGAAAATCCACGCTTGTTTCGCGCCGAAGGCGTGGCCCGCGACTTCGCTTGCCTACAGCTGCTCGAGCATGGCGGTGCAACCGGCGAGTACATCGCGGTAGGTGGCATCGAAATTGCCGGTGTACCAGGGATCGGCTACGTCGCCGGGGCGCTCGGTCCAATCGAGCAAGCGCGTAATCTTGCCGTCGGGGTCGTCGCCAAAGATGCGACGCAGGCCACGCGCGTTCTCAGCATTCATATAGACAATATGATCCCAGTCGCCATACTCCGCGCGACGCACCTGACGTGCACGATGTGCGACGACGGGAATCCCGACCTCGCGCAGCTTGGCAACGGTACCGTGGTGTGGCGGGTTGCCGATCTCCTCGGTCGACGTTGCAGCGGAATCAATGACAAACTCCGCCTCGCGTCCAGCGCGGCGCACCAGCTCGGTAAACACGGACTCGGCCATCGTCGAGCGGCAGATGTTCCCATGACAGATAAACAGTATGCGTTGCATATGCGGTTTCCTTTCATATAGAAGGCTGCTAAAGAGTCGAAGCCGGGCGCATGCCAAGTTTTATTTCTTTGCCAGTTTGAAGTAGCGCTCAAATATCAATATCTACCTGCGATAATAACAAGATAAGGCCTTTATCACCAACACTTCTACTGCATTCAACGAGCTGAATGGATCTAAAAATTAGTTTCCAATATAGGGAAGGAAATCCACTTTATTAAGGCCGGGAATCAGTCAAAAGTAGAAGCAAAAGTAGTAAAAACGTAGTACGGCTCAAATTTTTACTACCAATGTCTACCTGCGGTTTTGTTCAATAGCAAGCATCTCGTCTTGAATATCTTCAAGTCCAAGATGGGTGTAAACGTTGTAGGTGGTGTTGATATCTGAGTGCCCCATAATGTATCTGAGCTTTGCTGGACTCATGCCAGCGCGTGCCATTCGGCTACAGAAAGTGTGTCTGAGCTGGTGCGGAGTTATATGAGGCAGTTCTTCCTTATAGATGCGGTTGTGCTTAATGATGGCGCGTTTGAGCCTATGTTCCCAATGCAGGGCAACGCATGGCATCTCATTCTTGTCTAAGCAGATGAAGCCTCTAACCCCATCAATGACAGGCTCTTCTTTTGGCTGCGCCCTCTGTTCGATGAGACTGTGGAAGGCCTTTTCGACAGAAGCAGTCATAGGGATATATCTGATTCCTGATTTTGTCTTTGGTTCTTCAATGTAATACTGCATATCTCTCGCGCGATGAAGCTGCTTTTGAACACGTATACAGTGGCTATCGAAGTCAATGTCATCAAAGGTCAGGCCGCAGTATTCAGAAATTCTGAGTCCAGTGTTCAGCAAGATAAAGTAAGTTTCAAAATAGCGCGAGAAGTGATGATCCGAGCGCATGAACTCAAGGAATAGCCGTTCTTGTCTAACGCTTAGCGATTCTCTAGATACCGTATCGTTGACCAGAACATTGATAAGTTCGAAGTTAAAAGGGTTGCGTCTTATAATTCCGCATTCTTCAGCCAGTTGGAAAGCTGGTCTGAGTACGCCTCGGATGCTACAGACGCTGCTATATCCCTTTCCAACATCTTGCTGAAGGTGGATGAGCCATTTCTTTGCATCCAACACCGTAATGTTTGATATTTGGGCTTTGCTGAAGCTGTCTGTTTTCAGGTAATTGGTGACGGTTTTATAGGCGCTAACAGTTGTCTTTCGTACCGCAACCTTGGTCGCAAGGTAGTTCTCAACCAGAGTCATGACGGTCATGTTCTCAGGTGCAATGTGGTCGAAGAGGTCTTTTTGAACCTGCTGCTCTTTTTGTCTTAAGCAGAGGTCTCTCTTTTTGCCGTGCGGCGTTTGGTCGTGAATTGTCAAAGTCCACGAATAGACAAAGCAGGTTTTTCCCATCCAATTGGTGTATTTGAACGAGTAACGACCGTCTGGGCGCTGGCCTTCTCCGCGATGGAGAACTCGACCCTTGTTATCTTTCCTATTCGACATAGCTTGAATCTCCTTTCAGAGACTCAAGCACGACAACATGATTGTAGCTATGGGGTTGTCTATGCCATGGTAAAAGGGTTCGTTTATCGGGTTAAATCAAAGGAAATGAGGCCTATTTGCCCCGTTGAGGCTGGGGTTGGAATAAGTGCCCATCGGTGCAATTCCAAGCCTTAATTTCGCTCTCAGCGTGCATTTTTGCTATAGGCTGAGCGGACATCAATTGAAATCGCAGTTTGATTGAGTCCTAATAGTGCCAATGACTTTATAGGTCGCATGAATACAAAAGGCTGCGCAGCGTCAATGTTTGGGGCGCTGCGCAGCCGCTATTTCTTTAATTGGGCGAAGAGGAGAGTCTAGTTCTCTAATTGCATGAATTGAATGCTGCCGCCCTCGTTATCGTAGTGTTCGTCCGCCACTACAAGGTAGACATCCCAGTTCTCATCGGTGGTTTTCCGCCAATCGTAGCTGTACATGTCGTTGCCCCCGTTGATTTGGGATAAGTCGTCGGTCTTGTATTCGTTGCCGAAATAGGATGCGAGGGTGTTGACGGCGTAATCTCTATCGGAGGCGTAGTCGCTTAAAGACCATTTGAAAAAGAGATCAATTACTTTTCCAGAATCTTTATTGATATCGTATAGAAATTCTCCATCAATTCCGAGGAAGGTGGCCTTCTCGCGTAAATCGGCCCCATCTTTTTTGCGCTTGGAATTTTCTTTTTAACGTATTGAGCGGTCTGCCCGATATATTTCACCCGCTCCCGTACCTGGTCAAGCTCTTTATTAACGGTGTCATGGTCAAGCGGCGTTTTGGTTTCCGTGGGTGCGGCTACGGTTGCGATAATGGATGCTTGCAGAAGGGTATACCCACCGTTTTTTGTCCTGCTGTAGGTGAAGCCGTTCCTGCTTGCCGCGCCCTGCTCATCGATTTCTTTGACGATTTCACCGACCGAATCCCAGTCAAGTGACGGGTCGCATGCCTCAATCATCGCCACAAGGAAGCGTGCCATCTTTTTGTCATAGCTACTTTGGTTGTTGTCGAGCATGACAACGATGCCGTAGTTGAGAGGTTCTGAATAGAGAAGGGTTGGGGCGAGGTTCTCGCCCTTCAGTGAAAAAGAGAGCTGCCCCGCCATCTCGTCATTTGAGTCATTAATTGAATAGACAGTCAGTTTGTAGTCGTATTCTTCGTGCACTGTAAAATCGCTGTCGTTAAGCTCTCGAAGTCTTTTTTCGAAAACCTTCGAGTAGGTGTCTGGGCATATGGTCAGCTTTTCGTTCTCCAGAAACGAGGTAACCTTCTCTGTCTTTTTCTCAATTGTTTTCTCGCAGCGAGAACATGTTTTGACATAGACCCTTTCGGAGAACGTGGAGTCGAATCCATCGTCTTTCCAGTCCTCGAGTTTGTGACCCAGCGGATTGCCCTCGGTTGCTCCGCATTCCTTGCAGGTCTTAGGTTTGGTACAGGTCGCTTTCTTCCATTTATGGGTGTGGAAAATGTTGAGTGTTGCACTCGAATTCGGTTCTGCGGCAAGGCTAGGCACTAAAGCAATCGCGCAAACCAATACGAGGGCAATCGTAACTAAGAGGGCTAGTTGTTTGTTCGTTGGCTTCTTCATCCGCTCTCCTTCCAAAGGTATCCCGACAACCGTGGAAGGGGAGAAGCACATCATTGCAATTAAGCGATGTGGAGGACACCTACCACAGTTACCACACCGCAAGGCTTCACATGCATATGCGAACAGACCTTGAAAGGCGGGTGCCCTCCAATTCGCCTGTTTGCATACGCAAAGCAGCAGCTATGCCATTGTGAAGCTCCATCCAAATATATGGATGTTGCGGTGTGGTAGATGAGATTGTATCAAGGGCATGGCAGACCATTTTGAGTAAAAGGGGAAACGGCAATGCTATTCGCCAATTATTGACAGCTATAAAGAGTGCCTATAGATAATGCATTTATAGCGTCTGGCGGTCTTCCCGATAGCATTGGCAATCATGCCTTGGTAATGCGCTATTTACAGTGAAGGTAGACGGTCGGTGGAATTTCTTCTTTCAGTCATGTTGATATCAACTACATAGATGGGGTCTGCCAAGTAGAAGTCGAGGCCAAAGTGTAAAACACCCCCGTATGCGCCAAAACAGACTGGGGCAGGGGCTTACGAGGTAACGCATCTTCTGCTAGCTGGGAGTGCGCAAGAAAGTTAAGCTGCGTGATGTTGTATCCCAAAATTCATAACATTTGAGACATGAGAAATACCACTCCCCAAGGGAGTCTTTTGAATCAAATAGTGTCCTAAAAGATATTCCAAAAGTATATGTCCCAATATAAAATACTAATAGGACTTTTGAGACATATAGGAATTGGAGGCACGCGATGAAGTTTCTCTACGCTCGCTGCTCAACAAAGGAACAGAACGAGGCAAGGCAGCTTGAATATGCGCACGAGCTTGGCTTAAAGGATAACCAGATATTTATCGATAAGGCTTCGGGCAAGAACGCTAATCGTCCCGCGCTGAAAGATATGCTCTCTCGTCTGCGCGAGGGCGATGAAGTCTATATCACTGAACTGTCTCGACTTGGTAGGAGTACTAAAGACCTAATTGACCTTATGGAGACCTTCGAACAGATGCATGTCGAGGTTCATAGCAAGAAAGAGGCTATCGATACAACCACTCCAGCAGGCAAATTGATATTTCATATGCTGTCAGCCATTGCTGAGTTCCAGAGGCAAATCATCCTTGAGAACGCCGCTGAGGGAAGGGAAGCGGCCATGAAGCAGGGTGTGAAGTTCGGTAGACCTAATGTTGACGAGGACGCTCTCAACATGGCTCTCTATCTATTTGAAAACGACAGAACAAAGTCAGTCAAAGGGATATGCGAAAAGACTGGCATTAGCAGAAGCACCCTATATAGGGAGGCTGAAAAAAGGGGAATAAAAAGGCAGTAATAACACTTTAGAAAGAAGGTGCTGTTTGATGGACATTGCAAAGACATGTTTAGAAATTCTTAATCGGCTAGGGCCAATAGACGAAAAAGTGAAGCACGTAAACCTAGAGCTTGAATATGAACTCGGTAAAGACGCGTCTCGGCAGTGTTAGCGTCGGATTATTTTAGCCAAATATAGTCGGCCGAGATTGACCAATCCC
>OLQO01001840.1_pt1 | contig 12728 bp, 9 predicted proteins | sample 1672281 | NCBI WGS metagenome assembly OLQO01 (sample SAMEA3136667, study PRJEB25190) | human gut metagenome | biome: human gut; feature: human-associated habitat; material: faeces | place: Austria | collected 2013
TGAATCCCATCTTCTCTGCGATCATCGGATCGATCTTGTCGATGGTCTCCTGATCCCCGTCAAAAAGTTCCAGGAAGCTAGCCTGTGTACCGGTTGTTCCCTTGGAGCCAAGAAGCTTCATAGTGCTTAATACATACTCAAGGTCCTCAAGATCCATCAGGAATTCCTGAGTCCAGAGAGTTGCTCTCTTACCTACGGTTGTCGGCTGTGCCGGCTGGAAATGAGTAAATGCCAGAGTCGGCTGATCCTTATACTGTGCAGCAAACTTGGAAAGCTCAGCGATCACGTTCACAAGTTTCTTGCGGACAAGTTTCAGTGCCTCTGTCATAACGATGATATCCGTATTATCTCCTACATAACAGGAGGTCGCTCCCAGATGGATGATACCTTTTGCCTTCGGGCACTGTACACCAAACGCATACACGTGAGACATTACATCATGGCGAACCTGACGCTCACGCTCCTTAGCCACATCATAGTTGATATCATCCGCATGAGCTTTCATCTCGTCAATCTGCTCCTGGGTGATGTTAAGGCCAAGCTCACGTTCCGTCTCAGCAAGTGCGATCCACAGCTTTCTCCATGTGCGGAATTTCATGTCCGGGGAAAAAATGTACTGCATCTCTTTGCTTGCGTACCGCTCTGACAGCGGGCTTACATATCTGTCTGTATTCATTATTATCCTCCTGATTACATACATCCGGGCCGGAATGGCGAATGATCCGTTATCTGCCCGAATCTGGTTAATTCACGCCTCTTGAAATTATATAACATTGCCTCTTTAAAAGCAACCGTTTGTTACTCCATACCCTGATGGAATTTTCCCAAAAATTCCTTCATTCTGCCATTTTCGGAAGAAAATACCTCCTGCGGCGTTCCCTCCACTGCGATCACACCCTTATCCATAAAGATGATACGGTCGGAAATATCTCTTGCAAAATTCATTTCATGAGTAACGATCACCATGGTGATATGCTCCTGAGCAAGATCCTTGATAACCTTCAGGATCTCACCGGTCAGTTCCGGATCAAGTGCAGATGTAGGTTCATCAAAAAACAGGATCTTCGGATTCATACAGAGCGCACGGGCAATGGAAACTCGCTGCTGCTGTCCTCCGGAAAGCTGAAAAGGATATGCCTTCTCCTTGTCTGCAAGGCCCATTTTCTTAAGAAGGCTTCTTGCCTGGGCGTAAACCTCATCTTTCTTTCTCTTCTGCACCTTCAGAGGTGCATCCACTATATTTTTCAGTACGGAAAAATGCGGAAACAGATTGAACTGCTGGAACACCAGTCCCACATCACCGTTTTTGATGATCTCGCCGCTGTCCGGCGTCTCAAGTCCTGTGGCACAACGCAGGATGGTTGACTTGCCGGAACCGGAAGGACCGATGATACTTAAAACTTCTCCCTCTTCCACGTCAAGAGAGATATCTTTGAGAACTTCCAGTCCGTCAAAGCTTTTTTTGATATGTTTCATTTCAAATAATTTCATATTTTATACTCTCCATTCCGGTTAGCGATAGTAATTCATACTTTTCTCAACCTTCTGCATCACAACAGCCACGATCAGGTTGAACACATAATAAAATATCGCAGCGATCACAAATGGCATCATTGTTGTCTGTGCACTTGCGATCTGCTTGGCAATGGTAAACATCTCCGCAACTGCCACAACAAACGCAAGGGAAGTATCCTTGACCAGCGTAATGACCTCATTTGTAATAGACGGCAAAATCCTCTTGATCACCTGTGGAAGGATGATGCGGAAAAATGTCTGCACCTTATTGTATCCAAGGATCTTTGCAGCTTCATACTGTCCCACCGGCATGGATTCAATGCCGCCGCGATAGATTTCTGCAAAGTAAGCTGCATAGTTGATGGCAAATGCGATAAATACAGCGATCAGACTATATCCCATGGAAATACGGATCCCGAAGATAAAATAAGGGCCGAAATATACCACCATCAGCTGCAGCATCAGCGGCGTTCCTCTCATGATGGATATGTACCCGGATACAATGGTACGGATCACTTTGTTTCTGGACATTCTGCCAAAACAGATCAGAAGTCCCAGCGGCAGAGAAAACAGCAAGGTTACAAAAAAGATCTCAATAGAGACCAGCATTCCTCCTGCCAGCTGCTGGAGCATTACACTAAAACTCATTTTTTTCCTCCTGGTTCGGAGTATCAGTCCCATTTATCGGACTGATACCTGTAATTCCTGTAAACAACAGGAAATGAGCGTGTACGGCAGCTCTTTCTGCGCCGAAGCACCCTCATTTCCTTTTTATGCGGAAGCTTCAAAAGCTTCTGCTATGTTTCTTATTTCTACTGCTGTTGGATAGCTTAAAAAAATATCTTCACAGCTTTTACTGTGCCGGATCTGTACCGGATCATTTGGATTCAGAATCGGTTTCTTTCTCTGTGCTGTCTGCACTTTCTTCTGTGTCAGCTTCTGCTGAATCAGAATTCTCTGTCTTATCCTTGTCCTCGCTGATGCAGAGCATGCTCTTATCCAGTTCATACTTATCTGCAAGCTTGTCAACCTCACCGGACTCGTCAAGCTTCTTGACCTCATCCCATACGAGATCCTTCAGCTCATCATTTCCCTTCTTGAATCCGATGCCATACTGCTCGTTCTGGATCGGCTCGTCAAGGATCACATATTTATCCTTGCCTCTCTGGGAAAGCTGATAGTTAGCAACACCAATATCAACAGCAACAGCGTCTGCAGCTCCGGAATCAATATTCATAAATGCAGTGTTGTAGTCCGGATTCTCTGTAAGAGATGCAAAGCTGTCCTTCAGGTCCTTATTGTCATCGTTGTTCAATGCGTCCAGTGCAGCGGATGCAGCCTGTACAACTACGTTCTTGCCCTTAAGATCCGCAAGCTTCTCAATTTCAGAATCCTTGGCAACTACGATCACCTGCTCATTGTTGATGTATGGATCACTCCATGTATAGTCATCCTCACGTCCGTTGATAGTAAATCCATTCCATATACAGTCGATCGTTCCGGAGTTCAGCTCCATATCCTTGGAATCCCAGTTGATAGGCTTCTTAACAAGTTCCCAGCCAAGATTATCACATACTTCCTGGGCAAGGTCAAGGTCAAATCCTACATATTCTCCGTTATCATCCTTATATCCGAACGGAGGATATTCAGCATCAAATCCTACGATCAGGGTCTTATCCTCAACACCTGCCTGTACACTCACTCCTGTTACCATCATTCCTATTGTCATCGCTGCCGCCATTACTACTGCAACTGTTCTTTTCTTCATGGTCATTCTCCTTTTTTCGGTTATCTCTTTATCACATGGTCACTCTACCACGTGAAAGCGTATGGTTATAGTAACATACCCAAAAGGAGCTGTCAAGAGCAAACCTTCTGCTCTGCCAGATAATCTTTGTATTTCTTTCTGGCCGTTTTCAGATATGTTCTGGAAATTGGGATTTCCGTCTGTCCGACCACAAAACTGTTCTTCTTAAGTGAAGTTACCTTCTCCATGTTGATACAAAAGCTCTGATGACATCTCAGAAAGCTGCTGTCTGACAGCTGTCCCGAAAAATCCCCCAGCCTGGCTCTGCAGCTGATCTTTTTTCCATCGGTAAGATGAAATGTCACACTGTGAAGACTACTGGATATATATGCCAGATGATCGTGCTGCAGTGTATAAACCTGTTTCCTGTATCGAAAATACAGCGCTCTTCTGCCTTCACGCCTGCATACCTCCAGGATATGTACCAGAACATGTTCCAGTTCTCCACTTTCAACCGGTTTGACCAGATAGTTATAGGCAAACACTTCAAATGCTTCTTTATAGAATTTTTCATTCTCTGCCACCAGCACAACCGGGATATAATGTCCTTTCAGGCGCATTGTCCGTACAGTTTCCAGACTCCTGCCCTGATCACCATCCAGCCCCAGAAATATCAGATCGCAGATCTTGTGTCCCTCTGTCAGTCCTTTCAGAAGACTCTCTCTGGTCCGATACAGAAGGAGCTCTGCATCGGGGACCAGTGTGGAAAGCTGCCTGTACAGCTTCTGTGCATCCTTTCGTATTTCATCACATATCGCGATCGTCATCACTGCCATTGCCGTGTTTTCCTCCCTCATGCTCTTTCTGATATTAACATTTTATTTTCAAAGAAAGACCTGCGCAATATGTGCTTCTAATTGTGCCTTGTTTTTTTGCAAATTATTGTAATTCATGATCTGTTTTCGTATAATAATGTCATATAAGCACCAAAAGGAGTACTACTATGTCTGATTTCAGCAACAAATGCCGGGAATACCTAAAGGATACAGGAGAAAACGTTTATCAGTTATCTGCTTCTTCGGGACTTGACCGTACCTCGCTACAACGTATGATCACAGGGAAACGTCTTCCCGGTATTGATTTTGTGCGCCAGTTCTGCGATTCCCTCCGGATCAATCCTTCCCAGCGCAGGGAACTGATGGAATTATATAAAATAGAAAAAATCGGAAAAGAAATATATTACAACCGCAAATATATACAGGAGCTTCTGGGTGTTATCAGCTCCCAGCAGGTCATTTCCCGGGAGGGTTTTCTCAGGCTTCCATCCTTTCCCTTTTACCGTGGAACTTTTTCTCTTGATGTGGAAAAGAAGGTCCTGAACCTTTTTGAGGACATCCTATCTTCCGGTTCTTCTGAAACGATCCGTACCAACCTTCCGGCCAACTGCCGGCTTCTTGTACAGATCTTTTCCCATCTTTATCCCAAATATGAGAAACTGCCACCGGTGATCCAGATCCTGCCGCTTCACCAGAACCCGTCCGCCTCACCGGATTACAACATGAATCTGGAAACCTTTCTCTGCACACTCCTTCCGATCCTGTCAGGTTTTGTGGGCTACCAGCCATATTATTACTATACTCAGACAGGCCGAGAGTTTTCCAGCTATGAACTGTTTCCTTTTTTCTTACTCACTGAAAAAAAGCTGCTGCTGTTATCCTCGGATATGATGACCTGTATTTTTACTGAAAATCCGGAAGCGATCCACGCATATCAACAGGAATTCCAACGGGCTCTTGAGAATTCCAGCCAATTCTTCCTGCAGTCGGATTCTCCGGACAGGATCCTTAATATCTTTGGTTCTATCATGCAGACAAAGATCTCAACAAATTTTGCACTGGAATCTCATCCCTGCCTTGCACTGATGTCCTATGGTCCGGGCTTTATTCAGTCATTGTTTGATAACAGGGATATCGATCTTTCCGATCCGGTCTATACCCAGCTGGCAGCGGTTCTGAACCAGACTTCCTTTTCTTTTACAGAAGCTGCCTTTTCCTGCAATTATTTTACACTGAGCGGGATCCGAAAATTTGCCCGTACCGGACTCCTTGACGGACCTTATTCCTACCATCAGACCCCTCTTCCGAAAGAAGAACGAAAAAAAGCCCTCAAGCATCTTCTTGACACAGATATGGGACATGAAAAATGCAGGATCCTGAAGCCTTCCATACTTCCTGAAACCGGGATCCATCTGGAAGTTCTGTCTGACTATTCCGTTTTTCTCTGCTTTCTTTCCGAAAAAGATACTTTTCTCTGTATCTATCTGAAAGAGACCAGTATCGGACAGGCCCTGAATGATTACCTCTGTTCCCTGTCTGAGGAAGAATCCGTATATACAAAAAAAGAAGCCCGGCAGATCCTGCTGGGACTTCTTGAACAGCTTTAAGAGCCGGTACTTCTGTGATATTCTCTTGTGAGATCCTCCAGGATCCTGTCGGTTTCTCCGGATGCGATATGCTGCTCCGGGAGACCGGCAAAGCTTTTCAGAGCCTGGTCTGTTTCCTGCCTTACCATTTCATCTGTCTTCAGATCTTCCTGTCGTTTCCTGTATTCTTCTTCACTGTGAACACTGCGGTAGGCCAGAAGATAAACCTTCAGCGCTTTCTCTGAATGATTCTCCTTCCATGCTTTCCAAAAGCAATCCAGCGCTTTATCCATCTGGAACAGGTAACTGTATGCGCATCCCTGATTATGCAGGATCCTTTCACGCATCTCTCCGGTGATTTCTTTCCCGCCATGCTCCAGAAGCTTCTGATAAACACGGAGTGCATTCACATACATCCGATTCTCCATCAGCGCATCACCTTTGCGTTTCTCCCGTATTTCTTCAGGTTCACGTTTTCTGGCTTCAATGCGCCCGTTTAAGGTCTTAAGCTCTTCATAAGCCAGATAATTGATCTCTTTAAATATCGGATACAGTACTTCTTCAAGTCCGGCCTCTCTTCCAATATAAGGTTTCAGCTTGGCCGCAAGCTTCGGAAGCTCCAGTTCTTCCTCCAGCCAGGTACAGAGCTTACTGCTGATCAATGAGCTGTCCACAAGATAAAGATTGTTATAAAGATAATAACAGAGTTCTTCTATAGAATAGATATTGGTACTGATATTTTCGATATAAAACGGCTTCTCTGCCTTTTTTACCTGACATAAAATATATCCGCTCATGCCTGCTTCCTTTCTTCCTGCTCATCCCATCGTACCAGTTCCCTCCAGATCTTCCCACTGGAAGGATACATTTCGCCAAAGCCCAGATCCTCTACTGTGATCTCACAGTCTCTCGGCGATACGTATTTCAGCGTGAGGGAAAGCCTTGAAGTCCGATTAGGCCGCTTTGGCAGACCCTCAAGTGCCATGGCCACACGTTTCTTCTCGGTTTCTTCCGGAATACTTACTACAAATACCAGTTCACTGGTATCATCCAGGATCAGCTCGCAGGATGCACTGCATTCATACCAGTTGCTGCCGCTTTCGATCAGCGGATAGTAAGCCGGAGAGCCCATCACCCGCATATCCATTCCTACGTCCGCAGTCACCAGCGAATCACTTAAATAGCGGTAACCTTTGAGTTTTTTATCCTCCAGCCTGTCCTTACCGGCTATGCAGGCTCCCTTTGCAAAAAGATTGTTTCCGTAAAAAACCTTCCGTCCCTGATGACACAGGAGCTTTACAGACTGCTGTGCCCACTGCTGGTCAAATCCTTCTCCCGTGATCTGCACACTGGAGAAGAGCTCTTTGCCGAGAGTCTTACTGATAAAACGGTAAAATTCCACATCACGGATCTCTTCTTCCGGTTCAAGCTTTGTACTGACCGGATCCTCCAGTTTTACAAGCACCGGTCTGGAAGAGCCGTTGATGGTCAGCTTCCGGAAAGTTACCGTATCGCCTGCAAAGGCATACCATCCTACACTTCGATTCCAGGTTTCCCGTTTCTGTCCCAGTGCATAATAATAAAAGCTCTCGCCATAGTCCATAAGCATATATTTCTCACGGGAAAAACCTGCAAGGCTGCAGGCCTTCTGATAATTCCGTACCTGAAGTGTACTAAGCTCCGGCGATGTGATACAAAGGCACCGGGTATTCTTTACGATATCCTGGATTCCCAGAAATTTCAGGATTCCCCTTAGAAAATGTGCCAGAAGCTCTGCCGGCTCTTTTTCCTCTCCTGCCACCTGGATCTTTTCTTCCTTCTGACAGATATCATAGATATTTCCGATCATGATCCCGCCCTTTTCCCTGGCAAAATACTCTGCTTCCAGGCCTACGCAGTAATCACCGTGATCGGTACGATAGCAGATACAGCCCGGAGCTTCGTACTGACTGGCTCCTACCTTCATGGAAAGAGAACGGGCTTCTTCTGCTTTTCTGTCATAATAACAGATCTGTGTGTATTCTTTTCCAATATCAATTCCTATGATCAAGTCACGAATTTCATTCATCTTTCCGGTTCCTTCTCTATGACAAACATTTCATTAACGTACTGTTCCTGCCGGAGATACTGTGCCAGCTTCTCCTTCACTTCCGTGTCTTTCTCCAGTTTCCTTGCACAGAGTATCTGATTGATCAGCTGATATTTGCTGGATGCCTGGTCATTACTCTGGCTCATGGTCAGTATTTTTTCTTCCGTTTTGTGTACACCGGTTTCATCTTCTGTCTGGAAATAATATCGCAGAGTCTCTCCATAAAACAATGTAAATGCTCTGGCAAAAATTCCCTCATAGACATTTTTGAGCGGTTCACTTTTATAGTCCGGTACAGTTCCAAGTCCTGTATCCAGGGAATAATACAGTGTGACCAAAGTCTCCGGTGAAGTATGATACTCTACAAAAGTCTTATCATCCAGCTGATACGGTCGCAGGATACTCTGATCCAGATTCCGGAAAAACTCAAATAGCATTCCTTCCTTTACACAGGAAGAGAGGATTTTTTCCTCCATTTCCAAATATTCTTCATCAGAAGTTTTTTCTTCGGAAAGCAGTTTCAGAAGGGTCAGGTCACAGATCCGGTCTCCGGGCCACTCCTTTTCTCTGCGATTTTTCAGATACTCCTTAAGTCCAGGCATCTCCGGCATTTCTTTTACAAACATTCCGTAAGACATCAGAGTCAGATACGCACCGATCACACTCTCTTTTCCGGAATGACGGATATATGCTTTCAGGATATCCGCACCCTCTGGCCGGTAATCCCAGTTAAACATCAGAAGAGAAAGGATCCTCTCCTCCAGATTATAGGTATCCATCTCAAACCCACAGGCACTTTTCCAGATATCCAGAAGTTCATCCACAGGTCCAAACCGGAATTTCATCAGATACATGAGGATCACTTCATCATAGATTCCCTGTCGGTATACATGAGAGGAAAGTGCGATCAGCTCTTCGTCCTCCGCACAGTCACAGCGGATGATCATACGGCTTACCAGCTTCAGAAGAGCACGCTCCTCTACTCCTTCAAATCCAAATGCTTCCACCACGCTCATAGCCTGCGGAAACAGTCCCCGCTGGATCAGGATCTCCAGAAGGGTTTTCCGGTCGACCATGGCATATTCCCGATAATCCATCATCTCCAGACAGGCATCCAGATCTTCTCCCTGCACGTGATCCCGATAATAATCTAGGATCTTTTTGCGGATCAGCCTCTTATATTCATCGGTAAACGCCGGTGAAAGGACCAGTTTCTGAAAAATTCCCAGATTCTTACGACTGATCTCCTGACCCTGACAGTAATACAAAAGCACAGCCGGTTCATCCGCCCCTTTTTCCAACACTGCCGGAACCATCTCACGATCATCAAAAAGTGGTGTCAGATTATAATCTACCGTAGCAGCATAACGTCTCTGTTTTTCATCCTGAAATACAACGGCCGCATCTTCGCTGCAGATCCTTGGGTAAGCGATCCCATGGATACACGGATAGATTTCTTCCTGTTTCATCTGTCTGTGACGGACGATCACACTGCGGACCTTCGGATCATCCGTATACAGCCGGCAGGTAAACATTCTGGAGGCGATCACCTGCGCTTTTTCGCTGTCCGATGGTTCCCGCATGAATTCCTGATAAACAGCGGCATAATTTTCATTCATCCGGCCTTCCCGTAACTTACGGAAAGCAAATTCCTCCATGCTTTCACGATAACTTTCGTATGTCTGTGGATCACGTTCCTTCCCTGCAATGATGCATGCATACAGATAAGCACGCTTGGAATCACCGAGAGTATTGTTGTTATAGGTAAAATACATCAAAAGCGGTTTCGGCAGGACTCTCCGATAAGAAGTATCCAGTGTTTCCACATAATATTCATACAGCCGTGTGATCCGGATCCCGCGGTCCACGGCAGCGGAAAACCACTGAAAATATTCCGGTTTTCTTGGATTTCCCTTCATAATATATTTACAGATAGCTTCCACGGTATCATCCGACGGAAAGGCTTCACATCCCATGGCCATAGCACGGTACAGACTTTCGTTAAAAACTTTCTCATAACCGGAAAGATATGCCAGGCGCATGACCAGCTCTTCCGTCAGCATCTGTTCTTTTCCTGCAAAAAGGAATACCTGGGCCCAGAACCCATTGATTCGATGCAGCAGAGACATATCTGCACAAATACGGTTCCATGCTTCCAGATACAGAAAAGGACTTGTACATCCCCGCTCAAAAAGTTCCTCCATCAGAAAGATCTTTTTTGACGGAGAAAGCGTATGATCCATTTCAAATACCAGTTTCAGAAGGATAAAGCTGTCTTCCTTCTGCATCTGGAAATTCTGTACCTTGCGGAGGGCCTGTTCCTTATCCCGGTACAGCCCGGTCTGTGTACACAGATACAGATAAATCCCTGCCAGTTCCAGTTCATTGTGATGAAAGGATTTATTCTGATAACGCTCAAGGATTTCTGAAGCCTGGTCATCTTCTCCTTCCAGATGAAGAAGATAGGCTTCCAGAAGCTGATATTCCGGATATTTCAGTCCGTTTTCGCCCATACGGTCAAGCTTCTCATGAGTAGAGGCTGTCCAGGCCTGAAAATCTGTTCTTTTACAGAGATATCCCAGGTATTCCTTCATCAAAGATATCCGGTACTGTTTTTCCAGAAGATCCAGGTTCACGGCACTCTCAGTTCCTCTGGATGCAAGAACGTGATATACCAGTTTCTGGTATGGGGTTTTTACAATGATCTCGCCGTACTGATTTCCTTTTCCCAGTTTTTCCTGGCGGATCACATAGTTTATTTCACAGGTACTTCCAATAAAATCCTCTTCTGTGACCACATGCTTGCCTGCCTCCAGAAAATCCCCGTTTACCTCAATATCTGCCCGCAAGTGTCCCCATCCGCTCCTGTGGATATAAAGGGATTCCTGAACAGATTCACTGACATCATAAAAACCGGCCTCTTCTCTGTTCAGACTCAATGTCACCTTTTCCTTGGCACCGGCTGCGATCAGAAATTCCTCCAGATGCTGATAGGTCACCGGCTGCTGTGACATTCCTGCATAAAGAGAACGGATCTTCTCACTCTGATCACTCAGGATCAGGGAAAAATGTCGTTCTGTAAAGATCCGGTAAGCCTCATGGAAATCTTCCTTTGCAATGTGCAGAAATTCTTCCAGAGAAGATACCTTTCTGCCTGCACTCTTCACCTCTTCCGTCTGTACCTGTACAGTGAACGGCAGCTTATATTCTCCGATACTGGTAGTAAAACACAGCCAGCCTTCAAAGCTCTCTCCCGGCCTCATTCCCTCTGCATCTACCCCATAAGGCATGCGCACTGTGGTTCCGGAAAAGCGGTCAAATCCGGGCACCAGTCTCCGGTCAGATGAAGTCACAAAGCCACTGATCCTGCGGTTGTCATCGGTACCGAAATAAATCTCATCCTTTGTAGTCTCTCCTGCCTTCAGCGTAGCGAAAATACGGTCCTGTGAAAACAGAAGCCCAGGCTGTTCATAAATAAATTTTCCGTTAAGAAGCTGTTCTATCCTCTTTTTCAAAATATATACTCCTCATCAATATACACTGATTGTTGTCACTCGTATTTTATGATTATACACCAGATCAGAATGTGGCGCAACAGGTGTTCGCCTCTGTCCTTTTTATAAAGTTTCTGTTGGAAAAGCACGAAAAGCACGTCCGGCTCATAAGCTATAAGGAAATCCCCTTTGAGGTGAACCCTTGAAAACCTTTCTGAAACCGCTTTCTTTTGCGGAAGAGCAGTTCTATCTTCTACAGCTCCAAAGGGGCGATCCGGAAGCAAAAAATATCCTTATCGAACACAATCTCCGCCTCGTAGCACATGTTGCAAAAAAATATCAGGGATGTGACGAGGATCAGGATGATCTGATCTCCATAGGCACCATAGGTCTGATCAAAGCCATTTCCACCTTTGATCCCAGCCGGACTTCCAAGCTTTCTACTTATGCTGCACGGTGCATTGACAATGAACTTCTCATGATGTTCCGTGCCCGCAGGAAACGTTCCAGAGAAGTTTCTCTCTATGAACCCATCGGCACAGACCGGGAAGGCAACGAGATCAGCCTTCTCGATATCATTGAAAGTCCACCCGTTGATGTTGTGGATGATTGTTTCAAAAAGGACAGCATTTCCTATCTTCTCCGTTATATCCGGACAGTACTCTCCCCAAAGGAATACCAGGTGATCTGCTGCCGCTACGGTTTGAATGGCCAGGAGCCACTGACCCAGCGAGAGATTGCTGAAAATCTCTCCATCAGCCGCTCCTATGTATCCCGTATCGAAAAGAACGCTCTTCGAAAACTCCGTACTCTTTTTCCTGAAAATCAGTAAAGGGGAGAACGTTCTTTTCGTTCTCCCCTTTACTCTCTTATCCACCCTTTCGGATCATTCACCTCTTCGGAGAATATCAAATACCTCCGGCATCTCAGTCAGTTTCACATAGATCCTCTGCTGAGCATGTGGTGCACTCTCCATAGCTTCGCCCTCTTCATTATAAATGGCTTCCACTGTGACCGGAATATTCCTTCCGTCCGGTTTCATGATCTCGATGGTCTCTCCTACAGAAAACTTGTTTCTCTGTGTCAGTCTTGCCAGACCTCTCTCATCGATCTCTTCTGCAAATCCAAGATATGTGTATTCTCTTACATATGTGTTGCTGTCATAGATCTGGGTATTCTCATCCGGCTTTCCGTAGAAAAATCCGGTGGTAAACTGACGGTAGGTACAGTTTGAGATCTGCTCCTGATACCACGGCATATTTGCATGATATTTTTCCGGACTTTCCATACAGTCGTCAATGGCTTTGCGGTAGGTTCTTGCCACTGTTGCCACATAAAGAGCTGTTTTCATACGTCCCTCGATTTTAAAACTGTCAACACCTGCTTCCACTAACTCCGGAATGTGCTCAATCATACACAAATCCTTGGAATTAAAAATATATGTTCCCCTCTCGTTTTCCT
>OLQO01001841.1_pt1 | contig 12724 bp, 7 predicted proteins | sample 1672281 | NCBI WGS metagenome assembly OLQO01 (sample SAMEA3136667, study PRJEB25190) | human gut metagenome | biome: human gut; feature: human-associated habitat; material: faeces | place: Austria | collected 2013
CCACCAAGCAGCTGGCGGCGACGCTCGCGCCCTACCTGCACGCGGGCGACACCATCGTTCTGACCGGCGATTTGGGGGCGGGGAAGACCCAGTTCGTGCAAGGAGTGGCCGCAGCCCTCGGCGTGCGGGCGGCGGTGACAAGCCCCACCTTCAACATCCTTTTGGAGTACCACGACGGGCGCCTGCCGCTGTACCACTACGACCTGTACCGGCTGGATGCGCGCTGGCAGCTGGAGGACATCGACTACTACAGCGCCATCGACGGCGACGGAGACGGAGCGGCCTTCGTGGAATGGGCCGAGAAGTTCCCCGAGGACATGCCCTACGACTATCTGGAGATCGCCATCACAGTCGACGGCGACGGCGCACGGCGCATCGTCGCGCACTCCTTCGGATCCCGTTCGCGCCAGCTTTTGTGCGTGTGGGCCAACGATTCCAAATCGCGCTTGGGAAAGTGCCAGCTGTAGAGAGACCTCGGGCAGTTCGCTATCTTGGGTTCGCTATCTTGCGGCGCGCGGGCAGTGGGGTACAATAGGCCGCACTGATTTGTCGTTTTCGGGAAGGTTCTCCCTTTGAATACACAGCGTTCTTTCGTACTTGCCTTCGACACGGCCAACGAGGTCATTGCCATTGGGCTGGGAAAGCTTGATGCCGCCACGCAGTCGATCGAGTGCGTGGCGAGCGTGGAAGTGGAGGCGCGGCGGGCGTCGAACACCCAGCTACTGCCGCGCATCGATGAGCTGTGCGCCCAGGCCGGCGTGGGCCGCGGCGAGATCGCCTGCGTGGCCGTGGGGCGCGGACCGGGATCGTTCACCGGGGTGCGCATCGCCCTGGCCTGTGCCAAGGGCATCGCGTCCGCGTTAGAGGTGGGCCTTGTGGGCGTCTCGTCGCTGGACGCGGTGGCCTGGGGCGCGTGGAAGGCGAGCGAGCGCGGGTCATTGCTCGTCGTGGCCGACGCCATGCGCCGCGAGGTGTATCCCGTGGAATACCGCCTGAGCGACGCGGGGGCGGAGCGCGTGACCGCCGACCGCGTGATCAAGGCGGATGCCTTCGCCGAAGAGCTCGGCGCGACAAGTGCCTCCGATCGCCTGATCGCGGGCGATGCCCTGCGCAAGTACGTGGAGCTTTTCGAAGGCGCGGGCATCCTTCTGCCCGAGGCGCTGTGGACGCCGACGGGCGCGGGCCTCTTGATGGCGCTTCGGGCCGCATGGCGCGCGGGGGAGTGCGATCCCCTCGACGCCGAGCGCCACGATCCGGCCTTCGCCCTGCCCGTGTACACGCGCCTGTCGGACGCCGAGGAGAACGAGCGGCAGCGCCTGGCCCGGGCCGACGGTGCCCTGGCGGGCAAGCGGGGCTCGAAGCACGTGACCATGAACGACACGGCCATCGCCAACGCCCGGGCCAACGGCGAGGGCATCGCCTACAAGCCGCTCGATGCGTGTCATGTGGCCGATGTGGCGGCCCTGGAGGCGGCCGTGATGGGAACCGATGCGTGGAACGAGACGCTCGTGGCCGACGAGCTGGGCCGCGCCGACCGGGTATGGTGGGCCGCCTACGCCGCGGACCCGAAGATGCCGCTTTCCGCCGAGGCGCCTCTGGTGGGTTATGCCGGCGGCTGGGTGGTCGATGGCGATCTGCAGATTCTGAAGGTGGGGGTGGATCCCGCGTGGCGCCGTCACGGCATCGCTCGGGTGCTGCTCGCCCGCGTGGCCGACGACGCCCGCAACCTGGGGGCGCGCACGAGCTCGCTGGAAGTACGTGCCGCAAACGCCGGGGCCCAAGCGCTGTATGCGGCCCTCGGCTACGAGGTGCTGGGCCGCCGCCCGCGCTACTACTCCGACGGCGAGGACGCCCTCATCATGCAGGGCCCTCTGCCCACCATCACCCTGGCAGCGGTTCCGAACGGTGCGGTGGCTGACGCGCGGCCTGGCTATGTTTCGGGCCCAGGGGCGACCGAGGTCGCCCCCTACGGGGAGAGCGATGTGATCGCGACAAATCATCCTCTCATTCTGGCCATCGAGTCTTCCTGCGACGAGACGGCCGCCGCCGTCATCGACGGCGGGGGAGTTTTGCGCTCGGACGTGGTGGCGACCCAGGTGGATTTCCACGCCCGCTTCGGCGGCGTCGTCCCCGAAATTGCCAGCCGCAAGCACATCGAGGCCATCTGCGGCGTGTGCGACGAGGCGCTCGACGTCGCTGCGGCGAGCCTGGGGCGATCGAGCCTCCGCTGGCGCGACCTCGATGCCGTGGCCGTCACCTACGCGCCGGGACTCGTGGGCGCACTCGTGGTGGGCGTGGCCTTCGCCAAGGGCGCGGCCTGGGGCGCCGACATTCCTTTTATCGTGGTGAATCATTTGGAAGGGCACCTGTACGCCAACAAGATCGGGCTGGAGGATTTCGCGCCGCCGGCGGTGGTCTCGCTCGTGTCCGGGGGCAACACTCTGCTCGTGCATATGGCCGACTGGGGCGACTATCGCGTGCTCGGCGCGACGATCGACGATGCGGTGGGCGAGGCCTTCGACAAGGTGGCCAAGGCGCTGGGCCTGGGCTACCCCGGCGGCCCGGTCGTCTCGAAGTTCGCCGCCGAGGGCGACCCGGATGCCATTCCGTTCCCCCGGGCCATGCTGCATTCGGGCGATTTGCGCTTCTCGCTCTCGGGCCTGAAGACCGCTGTGGTCACCTACATCAACAACGAGCGCGCCGCCGGGCGCGAGCTCAATGTGCCCGACATCTGTGCGAGCTTCACGGCGGCTGTTGTGGACGTGCAGGTGGCCAAGGCTCGCACGGCCTTGCGCGAGACGGGGGCGCCCACCTTCTGCCTCGGCGGCGGCGTGGCGGCGAACCCGGTGCTGCGCGACGCCTACAAGGCGCTTTGCGAGCGTCTGCATGTGCGCCTGACCCTGCCGCCCTTGAGCGCCTGCGGCGACAACGCCGGCATGATCGCCGAGGTGGCGCTCGACCGCTATCGGGCCGGGGCGTTCTCGCCGCTTAGCACCGACGCTTTGGCCCATGGTGACCTGGAGGTGCCGTACTAGCGGTTTTGGGCGTTGTGGTTCGGGCGTTTGCCGATTGCCCTCGGCGACCCGGAGCGCCGAGGGCAAAACAAAAGCCCGAAGAGCCGTCGGCTTTTCAGCGACCCTTCGGGCTGGGCGAGCGATGAGGCAAATGCCCCGTGACCTTTGCAGGCCGAGACCGCTTCTAGTGGCGGCAGGCGTTGGCGGGATCCATGAGCGCGACCTTGCCCTCCGCGAACAGGCGGGCCACGTTACCGACGTTGGGCTCGGTGGTGTCGGAGTAAACCTTGATGCCGGCGTTGGTGAAGCGAGTGAACGGCGGCATGCCCATGCCCACGGTGAGAATGCCGTCGACGCCGATGCCGGAGACGAAGTCGATCACGCCGCCGCAACCCACGGCATCGTGATCGGCGTTCTTCACCGACTCGACGCCCACGATGTTCATGTCGTCATCGAACTCGACGACGGTCATGTACGCGGCGTGGCCGAAGTGCCCGCTGCGGATGCTCTCGAGGCCGGCGTCGGTTTCGCTGGGGATGGCGATCTTCATGCGAATGCTCCTTTGCTGTTGCGACTTGCCCTTTGCTCGGGCAAGTCATACGTGTCTTTCAGGGCGAATTATAGCTTGAGCTGCGTCAAACATGCGTTGAAAATCGGCGATGACCTCCGAAGCGGCGTCCGGTGCACCAGCGTTCGAGGCGCCGTTGCTTCTAGCTCGCTCGCGCTGTATCCGTTGAAAGCTGAATAGCGGGGCGGATGCGACGCAGACGCGGAGACGAGCTGCCGGACTGCAATCTTAATACCGTCTTAATGCGGGCGCATGAACCTTAACGGCGTCTTTAGCCCTTGCTGATTATGCTGACATTCATCGGGTGGTGCTCTTGCGCGCGAAGCGCGTTGCCTCCCGGATGTTGGCAAGCGGTCCTGCGGGATCTTGAGAGACAAGGGCAAGATCATGTTCGTGGTGACACCTATCGTGGGCGTGTTGGCGCTCGTCGCAATGGCGTATTTGGCAGTTTTGCTGCTGCGGGGCGGTGAGCAGCGATGAGCGCGATCGCGGGGTCGGAGTTTCTGCAGGCAGGCGTGCTGGTGGCGCTCGTCGTGGCCTGCGCCCTCCCGCTTTCGGGGTATTTGGTTGACGTGATGGAAGGTCGGCCCCTTCTCATTCGGCGTGCGCTTGGCCCGCTCGAGCGCTCTGCGTGCCGTCTTGTGGGCGCGCGCGAGGATGATGGTATGGATTGGAGGCGTTTTCTCGCCAGTGCGCTCGCCTTTACGGCGGTAAGCTTTATCGGCCTCTTCACCCTGCTGATCTGCCAAGGCGCACTGCCTTGGAACCCCGAGGGCTTTCCGGGGCTTGCGCTCGATACGGCCTTCAATATGACGGCGAGCTTTGTGACGAACACCAATTGGCAGCCTATCGCCGGTGAGACGAATCTGAGCTACTTCTCGCAGGCGGTTGGTCTGGCGGTGCAGAACTTCCTTTCGCCGGCCGTCGGCATCGCGGTGGCATTCGCGTTGCTGAGGGGCCTGGCATCTTCGGACGGCGGCAAGCTCGGGAACTTCTTCGTCGATGTCGTGCGCGCGGTGCTCTACGTGCTGCTGCCCCTGTCGCTGGTGCTCGCTTTGGTGGGAGTATGGCAGGGATCCCCCCAGACGTTTCAGGGCTATGAGATGGTGCAGCTTTTGGAGCCGGTGAGCGTTGATGCCGAGGGGGCTCTCGTCGATGCCGATGATCCGACGGCGGTGCAGGAGGTGACCGAGGCGGTCGTACCGCTCGGTCCGCAATCGTCTCAGGTGGCTATCAAGCAGCTGGGAACAAACGGCGGCGGTTTCAACGGCGCGAATTCCGCCTCGGCTTTGGAGAACCCCACGCCGCTTACGAATCTCCTCCAATGTGCGGCGATGCCGCTCATCCCCTTCGCTCTGATATTTGCTTTCGGGCGCATGGTGGGCGACCGTCGGCAGAGTCGCGCGCTCATGACGGTTGTCCTCGCGATTCTCGCGGCGGGCCTGTTTTCCGTTATCGCCGCTGAGACGGCGGCCACGCCCCAGCTTTCAGCCGATGGGGCAGTGTATCTGGGCGCCTTGGATCAGTCGGCTGGCAATATGGAGGGAAAGGAATGTCGTATCGGCGTCGGAGAATCGGCGGCGTGGACGGCGCTCACGAGCGCTACTTCCAACGGTTCGGCCAACGCATCAATCGAGGCCATGACTCCTATCGGAACGCTGGTGCCGCTGGCGCTCATCGGACTTGGCGAGGTGGTCGGCGGCGGTGTCGGCACGGGTTTGGTGGGCCTGCTTGGCTTCACGGTGTTGGCGGAGTTCGTTGCGAGCTTGATGATAGGACGCTCTCCTGAATACCTGGGAAAGAAGCTGGGTCCGGCCGAGATGCGCATGGCGGTCGTTATCGTGGTGGCGCCGGCGCTTGCCATCCTGCTTGCCGCATCGGTGCTTGTGATGAGCCCCGCCAGCGCGGCGGCGGTGGGAACTCCGGCCCCCTTCGGTTTTACCGAGTTGCTGTATGCGGCCACTTCGGCCGGCGGAAACAATGGCAGCGGCCTTTCCGGTCTGAGCTCGAACACGCCGCTGATCAATGTGGTGCTGGGGGTGGAAATGCTCTTTGCCCGCCTGGCTCCGCTCGCTGCGGCGCTGGTGCTCGCCGGGAATTTGGCGCAGCTCAAGGTTCAGGCGACGGGAGCGGTCGGGCTTTCCACCTCCGGCGCTTTGTTCGCCGTGCTGCTGTTGGTCATCATCGCGCTCATCGGCGCGCTCTCCCTTCTTCCGGCTTTTGCGCTGGGACCTCTGGCCGAGCAGTTCATGGGTACGTTCTAGGTAAGGTGCGTGGGCTATGAAAAAGGAAACGAAACGAGCGATTCGCGACGCTTTTGCCAAGCTGTCCTTTCGCAGCCAGGCTCAAAATCCGGTTATGCTCATGGTGTATCTGTCGGCCTGTTTGACCACCGTGCTGCTTGCGTTGGCGCTCGCGGGCATATCTGACGCTCCGTGGGGCTACATTGCGGCAATTTGCGTGGTGCTGTGGGCGACGGTGCTGTTCGGAAACTTTGCCGAGTCGCTCGCCGAGGGTCGCGGCAAGGCGCAGGCCGATGCGCTGCGCTCCGCCAAACGCGATGTTGAGGCGTGCCTCATAGACAACGCCGCCCTCGCTGATGCCGCCACGATGGAAGACCCGTCGGCGTTTCTTGCTGATCGAGGCCGCGCGGTGGGATCGGCTACGTTGAAGCGGGGGCAGGTGTACTTTGTTCGCGCGGGCGAGCAGGTGCCCGCCGACGGCGAGGTCATCATGGGGGCGGCAAGCGTGGACGAAAGCGCGATTACCGGCGAATCGGCGCCGGTCGTGCGCGAGAGCGGCGGCGATCGGTCGTCGATTACCGGAGGCACGACGGTGCTCTCCGATTGGCTGGTAGCGCGGGTGACCGCTGAGGCGGGTCAGAGCTTTCTCGATAAGATGATCGCCATGGTCGAGTCGGCCGCACGCAAAAAGACCCCCAACGAGCAGGCTCTCGAGCTGCTGCTCATCGCGCTGACGTTGGTGTTTCTTGCGGTGTCGCTGTCCTTGTACCTGTTCGGAGCATTTACCGCCGCGCAGCACGGCGCGGGAAATCCTCTGGGAATCACCTCGTTGGTGGCGTTGTTCGTGTGCCTGGCGCCTACCACCATCGGCGCGCTGCTGTCCGCTATCGGCATTGCCGGCATGAGCCGACTGAATGCAGCCAATGTGCTGGCCACCAGCGGACGTGCCGTCGAGGCGGCGGGTGATGTAGATGTGCTCCTGCTCGACAAAACGGGCACTATCACGCTCGGCAACCGTCAGGCTGCGGCCTTTCTGCCCGTTGGCGGCGTTAGCGAGCGCGAACTTGCCGATGCGGCTCAGCTGGCAAGCCTGGCCGACGAGACGCCCGAGGGACGCAGTGTGGTGGTGCTCGCCAAGGAGCGCTTCGGCATCCGCGAGCGCGAGTTGGCGCAGTCCGGCTTTGCGGTGGTTCCCTTCACGGCCCAAACGCGCATGAGCGGTGTGGATTTCGAGGGTCACGAGATTCGCAAGGGTGCGGCCGACGCCGTGCGGGCTTACGTGGAAGCGCGCGGGGGCGTCTTTGGCGCGGAGGCGGCCGCCGTGGCCGAGGAGGTGTCTCGATCGGGCGGGACGCCTTTGGTGGTGGCGCGCGATGCGCGCGTGCTCGGCGTCATTCACTTGAAGGACATCATCAAGTCGGGCATTCGCGACAACTTCGCCGACTTGCGCGCCATGGGCATTAAAACGGTGATGGTCACGGGCGATAACCCCCTCACGGCCGCTGCCATCGCCGCTGAGGCGGGGCTTGACGACTTCATCGCTGAGGCCACGCCCGAAGCGAAGCTTGCGGCCATCCGCCGCTACCAGGCCGAGGGGCATCTGGTCGCCATGACAGGCGACGGCACCAACGACGCTCCGGCGCTGGCCCAAGCCGATGTGGCCGTGGCCATGAACTCCGGCACTCAGGCGGCCAAGGAGGCCGGCAACATGGTGGACCTGGATTCCTCGCCCACCAAGCTCATCGAAATCGTGCGTATCGGCAAGCAGCTGCTCATGACCCGCGGCAGCCTCACCACGTTTTCGATCGCCAACGACCTGGCAAAGTACTTCGCGGTCATCCCGGCGCTGCTCGTGCCCCTTTATCCGGGTTTGGAGGTGCTCAACATCATGCATCTGGCCACACCCGCCTCGGCGATGCTTGCGGCCATCATATACAACGCTCTTATCATCGTCGCGCTCATTCCGCTTGCGCTGCGCGGGGTGAAGTGTCGCGAGGCGTCGCCGCACCGTCTGCTCGCGCGCAATTTGGCAGTGTACGGCCTGGGCGGCGTGATCGTTCCCTTTGCGGCCATCAAGGCGCTCGATGCGCTCATGGTACTTGTCGGCGTTGCGTAAAGGCATCCGGGCCGCAACATGGCGGCGGCCTTCGTTTGAACCGCTGTGAAGGCAATTTTCGAGAACAGGAAGAACGCATTATGAGTGGAAAGATGGTGACGCGGTGCTTCGCGAGTGCCCTGGCGTTGTTTATCGCGGCAAGTGTGCTGTGCGGGATCGTTTACCCCTGGGCTGTGACGGGGCTGTCGGCTATAGCGTTCCCGTACCAGGCGACAGGCTCTATTATCGAGGTCGACGGGGTGAAGTACGGCAGCGAGTTGGTGGGACAGCCCTTTAGGAGCGACACCCATTTGTGGGGTCGGCCCACGGTGGTCGACGCCGGCTCCTTCTCCGATGCGGAGGGGCAGCCGCTTTTGTGGTACAGCCCCGAGAACCTCAGTCCCGCGAGCGACGAGTTTGCCGCGCGGGTGGACGAGCGCATACGGCAGGTGCGGGCGGCCCATCCCGACCGTGCTGCGCAGCCCGTTCCAAGTGATTTGGTGACGGTGTCGGGGTCGGGCTTCGATCCGCATATCTCGCCGGCCGCTGCCGATTACCAGGTGGAACGTATCGCTGCGGCAACGGGACGGCCCGAGAGAGAGGTGCGCGCCATTATTGCTCAGTGCACCGAGTACCCCCTGTTGGGCATTATCGGCGAGGCGCGGGTGAACGTGCTGAAGGTGAACCTCATGCTCGACGGCGTGCTGGAGTAAGTGGAGCTTGGCGCGCTTGGAGAAAACCTGAGGGAAACGGATAGCGAATGAGATGCGGCTGAGGGGTGGGGCGTGCTAGGATGCAGGGGCGCTGTCGGGACGATGCGAAAGGGCAAGTGACGTGGCGGAAGTTCGAGAGAGATGGGAGATCGGCGGCGGCCGCGGCGACCCCGATGCCATCCTACAGCGAATCCGGGAGGAAGAGGAAGCGGGTGAGGCGGAGCGCTTCGAGGGGCGCGGCCGGCTCAAGGTGTTCTTCGGGTACGCCGCCGGCGTGGGAAAGACCTTCGCCATGCTCACCGAGGCTCATCATGTCCAAGATGAGGGCGTCGATGTGGTAGTGGGCTACGTTGAGCCGCACACGCGTGCCGACACCCTTGCCTTGCTCGATGGCCTGGAAGTGCTGCCCGTGAAATCGGTGAAGCACCGAAACGTCGCTTTGCGCGAATTCGACCTCGACGCCGCCCTGAAGCGCCGTCCCCAAGTTGTGCTGGTAGACGAGCTGGCGCATACCAATGCGCCGGGGTGCCGCCATCGCAAGCGCTATCAAGATGTCGAAGAGCTGCTCCGTGCGGGTATCGATGTGTACACGACGGTGAATGTGCAGCATCTCGAGGGGCTTAACGACAAGATTGCCTCCGTGACGGCTGTGGCGCCCTCCGAGCGGATCCCCGACCGCGTTTTCGACGCGGCCGATTCGGTCGAAGTCGTCGATTTGGAGCCTGCCGACCTCATCAAGCGCCTGCGTTCGGGCAAAATCTACGCGCCCGAGCGGATCGGGTCGGCGCTTTCGCACTTTTTCTCGCGATCGAATTTGGCGGCGCTGCGCGAAATTGCCCTGCGTCGCGCTGCCGACCGCCTCACGCGCGCCTCTGCGGCTACGGTGCCGCATGCGGCTGGCGGCGAAGACGTTTTGGTGCTGGTGACCGCCGATGCGGCGGCGCCGCGAGTTATTCGCGCGGCAGCGGGTATGGCCGAGGCGTTTGGCGGCTCGTGCACGGCGCTTGTGGTCGAATCGGGCGGCGAGGGGCGATCGAAAGGCGATGCGGCCCTTGCCCGCTCGATCACCCTTGCGGAGGAGATGGGTGCGCACATCGTCACGTTGACGGGGGACGATCCGGTGCAGCCCGTGGCCCTTTACGCCGCAGCGGCGGGGATTCGCCGTATCGTGGTGCCCTCGATGCCCGGTCGCATCGGCCTGCTCGGATGCGGGGACGTGGCGTCGCGGTTGATGCGGGCCGCTCCCGAGGCCATGGTGACGGCCGTCCCCGCGGTGGACGCCCCCTCGGTGCTCGAGCGCTTGCGCACCCATGCGAGCTTTCGCCTCACGGCCTCCGATGTTTTTCGAGCGCTTCTCGCGATAGCCGTTGCGACGGCGCTGGGGGAAGTGGCGTGGCTGGCAAGCCCTACGCCCTCGATCATCCTCATGACCTATCTGCTGGTCGCGCTGCTGCTCGCCACGCGCGCGGATGGTTTTCTGTATGCCGTGCTTGTGGCGCTGGGCAGTGTCGTGGCCTACAACTTCTTCTTCACGGCGCCGCGCTACACCTTCCATGCCTATAGCCTATCGGCCCCCATCATCTTCGCGTTTCTGCTGATAGGAACATTGGGGGCCTCATCTTTGGCCATCCGACTGAAGCGTCAGGCGACCACGGCGGCGCGACGGGCCTATCGTACCGAGGTGCTTTTGGAGAGCAGTCGGGAGTTCCAGGCGGTCGTGAGCCTCGGCGCTTGTTTGGAGACGGCGGCGGCCCAAGTGGTGAAGATTCTCGATCGGCCGGTGGTGATGTACCAGGTCGACGGGGCGGCGCATGGCGGCCTCCTTCCGCCGCGGGTCTTCGATGTCCCCGGCAGCGGCGGGGGAGACGCCGAGAAGCTGGATCTCGCGGCTCCGGGCGAGATGGCTGTTGCGTCGTGGGTCGCCGCCAATGGCGAGGCCGCCGGCGCGACGACGGATACCTTGCGCGAGGCGCGCTGCCTGTACCTTCCCATTCGTTCGAAGGATCGCGTGTTCGGTGTGGCGGGATTGGTGATGGAGCAAGGCGACGACGACTTCGGCTCCTTCGAGCGCAATCTGCTCGTAGCGCTGCTTGACGAATGCGGTCAGGCGGCGGAGGCTCTGGCGCTGGCGAGCGAGCGGAAGAACCTCGCCGTGAAGGCCGAGAAGGAGGCGCTGCGCTCGAATCTGCTGCGTGCCATTTCCCATGATTTGCGAACGCCGCTCACGAGCATCTCGGGCGACGCCGATATGTTGCTCGCCTCGGGGGACGTCCTGGACGAGGCGCAGAGGAAGCGTTTGACGTCGGATATCCATGAGGACGCGAATTGGCTGATCAATCTGGTGGAAAATTTGCTGTCGGTGACGCGGCTCGACGACGGCGACGTCGAAGTGTCGCGCGCCCCCGAACTGGTTTCCGACGTGCTGGCCGATGCGCTGCGCCATGTCAGTCGCTTTGTGAGCGAGCATCGGCTGACGGTGGAGATCGAGGATGAGTTTCTCCTGGCTCAGATGGACGGACGTTTGATTGTGCAGGTGGTGGTGAACCTTTTGAACAACGCCATCGCCTACACGCCCGCGGGGTCGTCCATTCGCCTCACCGCGCATCGCGAGCGCAGCGCTTCCGGCGATAGGGTGGTTGTCGCGGTGGCCGATGACGGTCCGGGCATCCCTCCCGCCGAGCAAGCGCGCGTGTTCGATCTGTTCTACCACGGGGGACGGGTGGGCACAGGCTGCGAGGACGGCGAAGGGGGCGATGCGCGTCGAGGAATGGGGCTGGGTCTTTCGCTTTGCCGCTCTATCTTAAAGGCGCACGGCAGTGATATCGTGTTGCGCGATGCCTATCCGCACGGTTGCGTGTTCTCGTTCGCTCTTCCCGCGGCAGAGCTGCGCGAAGAGGCTCCGGTTGGCGTCGTCGAGGAAGGGAGTGCGGACGATGAGCGATAGAGACGAGGGCGTTATCCTCGTTGTGGAGGATGACCCGGCGGTGCGAAATCTGGTTACGTGTGCCCTTGACGTGCACGGCTATCGTTCGCGCGAGGCATCCACGGCTACGGCGGCTCTCGCTGACCTTACGTGCGCGAGGGATGTCAACCTCGTCATTTTGGATTTGGGACTGCCCGATCGCGACGGGACGGAGGTCATCGGAGCGGTGCGCGGGTGGTCGCGCGTGCCGATCATCGTTCTGTCGGCGCGCCAGGAGGATGCCGATAAGGTGACGGCTCTTGATGCGGGGGCCGATGATTACCTGACAAAGCCCTTCTCAGTTGCGGAGCTGCTTGCCCGAGTGCGCGTGGCGCTGCGTCGCGTCGCCTTCGACGAGACCGAGGAAGAGGCGGGGGAGACGTATCGCAATGGCGATCTCGCCATCGACTTCGATGCCAAGGTTGTCGTGAGGGGCGACGACGAGATTCATCTGACTCCCATCGAGTACAAGCTTCTGGTGCTTTTGGCCCACAATACCGGCAAGGTACTCACCCACAACTACATTCTGAAGGAGGTGTGGGGCGCCGCCCTGGCGAGCGACTTGCCCAGCCTGCGCGTGTTCATGGCCACCTTGCGCAAAAAGATCGAGCCCGATCCTGCCAGCCCGGTCTATCTCCAAACCCACGTTGGCATCGGCTACCGCATGCTGCGTGTGGAATAGGTTTTCGCTTCTGCCCCATGTTGTCATATACATTGGCGAGCGTTTGTGTCATACTTCGGGAAACGGAATCGAAGGGGGCGCGTTGTTCGGGGAGCTGGTGACAGCCTATCTGTTCTTGGCCGGGGTCGGCGCGGGCGGCGTGGCCGCGGCGTCTGTGGCCGACCTGCTCTTCGTGCGCGAGCCCTTCGGCGCGGATGTGGTGCCTGACTTCGCTGAGAAGCGCCCGGCTGAGCGCCTGGTCGCCGGTGTGCTGGCCCTCTCCTGCGGGGCGCTGGCCCTCGGTGCCGGCTGCCTCGCCGCCGACCTCGGGCGTATCGACCGCGTGCTGTCGCTGTTTACGGCACCGCCTGTGACGCTCATGAACCTGGGCGCCTGGGCCGTGGCGCTGCTGACGGCGCTGGCGGCGGCGCTCGCCCTGGCGCGGTTTCTGTACGTGCCCTGGTTGCG
>OLQO01001843.1_pt1 | contig 12716 bp, 17 predicted proteins | sample 1672281 | NCBI WGS metagenome assembly OLQO01 (sample SAMEA3136667, study PRJEB25190) | human gut metagenome | biome: human gut; feature: human-associated habitat; material: faeces | place: Austria | collected 2013
AATTTATTTAATTTCAGATATTTGTATTACAGATTATTCAAGTGTTTTCTTTGATTATGCTAACTTAAAAAGACCAATGTTATTCTATACTTATGATATAGATAAATATCGTGATGTTTTAAGAGGTTTCTATATTGATATGGAAAAAGAACTTCCTGGTCCACTAGTTTATTCGACTAAAGAAGTAATTGATCAAATTAAACACCTTGATGAAATGAATCAAAAATATGCTCAACGTTATGAAGTATTCTATGATAAATTCTGTTCTATCGATGATGGAAATGCTTCACAAAGAGCAGTTGAAGCAGTTTTTAAATAAGGGGGTTACCCCTTATTTTTATAAGGAGGTTTAAAATGATTAGATTAATAAAAAATATCTTAGGTAAAACAATTAAGTTTATTTATCGAATAACTTATAAGTTAATACCAACTCATAAAAAAACAATCTTGTTTATTGCTTTTCATGGTAGGGGATATAGTGATAATCCTAGAGCTATTTATGAATATATGAGACAACAAGATCAATTTAAAGATTATCGTTTTATATGGGCTATTAAGCACCATAAAAAGAAAAACATTTCTATTGAAAATGCTAAAGTGATTGAATATTTTTCAATTCCTTATTTCTTTTATCTTGCAAGAAGTCAATATTGGATTGCTAATTGTAAATTACCAATGTATGTTTTAAAAAAGAAAAATCAAATATATTTACAAACCTGGCATGGAACACCGCTTAAAAAATTGGCTTTTGATATAGAAGTTCCTGAAGGAACTACTTTTTATCGAAGTGGCATGAATGAAGAAATGATGCATGAAACATACGCACAAGATGTTAAAAAGTATAACTATATGATTTCTCCAAGTGCTTTTACAACTAAGATTTTCCAAAGTGCTTTTAGAATTAATAGAGAAAGATTGATTGAAACTGGCTATCCGCGAAATGATTTTTTAACAAACTATACAGAAGAAGATGTTTTAAATATTAAGAAAAAATTAGGAATTCCTCTTGATAAAAAGGTACTTCTTTATGCACCAACGTGGAGAGATAATTCTTATATAACCAAAGGGTATACTTTCAAATTAGAAGTTCACTTTGATAAATGGCAAAAAATATTAGGGGATGAATATGTTATTGTATTTAAACCTCATTATTTAATTGTTAATGATTTTGATATTGATCAATATCAAGGATTTGTTTATTTTGTAGAAGCTAATGAAGATATTTCTAATTTATATATTATTGCAGATGCTTTAGTTACTGATTATTCAAGTGTTTTCTTTGATTATGCTATTTTAAAAAGACCTATTTATTTTTATATGTATGATTTGATTCATTATCGAGATGAATTAAGAGGTTTTTATTTAGATGTTTATCATGATTTACCTGGAGATATTATTGAAGATGAAAACCAACTATTAGAAGAAATTAAAAAAGGTTACGATTATCAACGTTTAGATAAGTTTAATCAACGTTTTAATAATCATGAAGATGGTAAAGCTTCTAAACGAGTAGTTGATATTGTTTTTAAGTAGGTGCTAAGATGGGATTACAAAAATTAATATTAAATATTATTTTGGGATTTTTAAATATTTTTGTTAAGAGATTTAAAATAAAAGAAAATCAAGTTGCCTTTGTTTCTTTGGAATCTAAATATTTAGATTCTGATATGAAAATGATTTATGATGTTTTAAAACAAGATAAACAATTAAATCTCAAAAAAGTTGTTATTGAGTATGATCAACAAGGAATAAAACAAAACTTTTTATATATGCTTAATTGTATTCAACAGCTTTTTGTAATTAATACATCAAAAGTGGTTATTATAAGAGATAATAATTATGTTGTTTCTACGTTTAAAAGAGAAGGAGTCAATGTGATACAAGTATGGCATGCTTGTGGTGCGATAAAAAAATTTGGGAATGCACTTGCTAGAAAATATCCAATTAAAAATTATGATTATGTGATAGCAAATAGCTCTTATTGGAAAAAACCGTATAGTGAAGCTTTTTCTGTTAAAGAAGAAAATGTGGTTGTTACTGGTATGCCAAGGGTAGATTGTTTATTTGATGATAATTATTTAAAAGCATCTAAAAATAAATTGTTAGCTAAGTATCCAATTTTGAAGGATAAAAAAATTATTTTATATGCTCCTACTTTTAGGGGAAATATCTACCAAGGTTTTTCAATGCTTCCATTTGATGGTGAAAAGTTAATAAATTCTTTTGATGAAAATACGTATCTCATTTATAAATTACATCCATTGTTAAAAAATGTTTGTCTTCCGCAACACCCTCGTATTATTGATATGTTTAATGAAGATACACATGAATTGTTTGCTTTAAGTGATCTCTTGATTTCAGATTTTTCATCGATTGTTTTTGATTATTCTATTTTAAATAAAACAATGTATTTTTATGTTCCAGATTTAAATGATTATTTAAAAGATGTTGGATGTTATGTAAATATAGATTTATTTCCAGGAAAGATTTGTAAAAATATTGATGAGTTGATTCAAGGAATACAAAAGAATGAAGTGGGAAATTTAGAAGCTTTTAAAAATATATTTTTTGAATATCAAGATGGTAAAAATACAAAACGTGTTGTTGAATTGATTTATGATATATTAAAAAAGTCTCTTTAATTAGAGACTTTTTAAATACGCTGTAACTTCAGTTAAATCTTTTAAAATTTTAAATGTTTTTTCTTCATATTGTTTTTCTGGATATTTCATATCAGGAATGCAAATTACTTTGATGTTTGCATCATAGCTTGCTTGAATTCCTGCTTCACTATCTTCTAAAACAATAGCTTCATCAACATTAACGCCAAGTTTTTGACAAGATTTTAAGAAAACTTCAGGATTTGGTTTTCCTTTAGTAACTTCGTCACCACAAATAGAATCATCGAAGAATTCTGTGATTTTAGCTTGTGCTAAAATTTTATCTACACGATCACGATTACTTGAAGTAGCAACGATTGTTTTATAATTATTATCTTTTAAATAATGTAATAATTCAACAAGTCCTTTTTTTACAGGAACTCCTTCTGTTTCAAAACGTTCAGCCATTAATTGATGTACATCTTGAATCACGTTTTCAATGGGAAAATCATTTCCATAAACATCATAAAATCTTTGATAGATTCCTTTAATAGGTTTCCCTAATAATGTTTTATAAAATTTTTCATCCATTGTTAAATTCATATCTTTTAATCTTTCTTGATAACATTCAAAAGTCACTCTTTCGCTATCAATCATTAAACCATCCATATCAAATATTATTGCTTTAATCATTTTAGTATCTCCTTTTTTTATTATTCGTGATATATCATAGCATAAATCAAGGTGTTAAAGAAGTGATTATCATAATTTGAAAAACTACTCATAAAATCCAATAGGAGGTTATTTTATGATTAGTAGGGGAGATATTTATTATGCTGATCTTTCACCGGTTATAGGAAGTGAACAGGGTGGAATAAGACCTGTTTTAGTATTACAAAATAATAAAGGAAATAAATTTTCAACAACTGTTATTGTTGCCCCGATTTCGTCAAAACTCACCAAAAATCCTATTCCCACGCATGTCATTATTCGTTGTGATTCTTTAGAAAAGAAATCTGTTATTTTACTTGAACAAATAAGGACGATTGACAAAGTTCGATTTCAAGAAAAATTAGGTACTTTAGATGATTATTTTATGAAGAAAGTAAATGAGGCTATTAAAACAAGTTTGGATTTAAAATAGTTTTCATCAAATATAATATTTGTTATAATGCCTTTATAGGATGGTGAAAGAAATGAATATATATGATATCAAAAATAAAGCAAATGAAGTATTAAGACAACCTAATCAGTTATTTAAGGTTATTTTATATGTTGGTATTATTCAAGCTTTATTTTCGGCTTTATCAGGATTGTTTGATGGCATTTTAGGAAGTATTATAAGTTTAATTTTAAGTATTTTAACAGTTACTTTGGGACATGGAATTATTGTAGCGTCTTTAAAGGTTGTTAATAATAATGGAAATTTAGTTGATGAAAAAGAAGATTCACTTGTAGGAATTAAACGATTTGGTCAACTTTTTCCAACATATTTTTTGTATAGAGTTGTTGTTGCTTTAGCGGGTATTGTTGTAGGGGTTATTGGAATGCTTTTGATGTATACAATGATTACAGATGCACAATTTTCAAATTTATCTCAACTTGTTTTGATGTATGTTAATAAATCAACGATTTCTCAAGATGAAATTGTTAATATTGTTGCTTCATTATCAAATGTGTTTTCATTTGTTTTTATACTCGTAATTATTATTTTGATTTTATCTGTTTATTTATCATTAAAATTTGGATTATTTAACTACATTTTACAAAAATATAATTATACTGGATTAACAGCCCTAAAAGAATCCAGTCGCTTAATGAAAGGAAATAAATGGACTTTGTTTAAATTAGAATTTTCTTTCTTTGGATGGATGATTTTGGCTGGTTTGGTTTCAGGCGTTGTGGCAATGTTTGTAGAAACAATTATGCCTATTCCTTTTTTAGCAACATTTATAACAGGGGTTGTTTCTACTTTCTTTAGTGCTTATTTTTATGATGTAAAGCTTAATACATGTTTTGCTGTTTTCTATGAAGAATTAGATTATGCAGATAAAAATAGTGTTGAGCTATAGTTGAAGGGATGTTTATGATGACTGAAAGCTTTGCAGGAAAGATTAATGGAAAACAAAAAGCAATTGGATTTATTCTTTTATTTCCGTTATATTTATATGTCATACCAAGGTTTGCTAATTTTGGTATTTATCTTTTATTAAAGTATACAAATATTACAAGAGATACGACAGTTTTAGGAATCTACTTAAATTTGATTTGTTCATTATTGAGTTTTGTTTTGGTTGTATGGCTTTTAAGAGATTTTTTGATAGATAATATAAAAAGATTTAAAGAACATTTTACAGATAATTTTGTTTATTCTATTACAATTGGTATTGTAATGATTTATGGAATTTCAATTGTTGCTAATATGATTATTAATTTTGTATTGGGTGGAGGATCAAATGATTCTGCCAATCAATTATTATTTGAAGATTATCTAAATAATGGTGCCTTATTGATGGCTTTTCAATCGGTTGTTTTAGCACCTATATTAGAAGAACTTTTATTTAGAGGACTTGTTTTTAGAAGTCTTAGAGATAAAAGTAAATGGTTAGCTATTTTTGCAAGTTCATTCTTATTTGGCTTTTTACACATTTATTCTGCTTTATTTGCTGGTGATCTATCGCAACTAATTTATTTGCTTTCCTATGGTGGAATGGGGTTTGCTTTTTCCTATGCTTATGAAAAAAGAAAAACAATTTGTGTACCTATTTTAATGCATATGATCAATAATTTGGTTGCCATTATATTATTAGTTTTTATGTAAAACTCCGTATAGGAGTTTTTTATACTTTTATACCTTTTATTAGATAAGACCATGTTTTTTTACCAACGATGCCATCTACTTTTAAATTTCTATTATTTTGAAATTTCTTAACAGCTTTTTCGGTATTGATACCAAAGATACCATCAATTTTTAAGTTGAATCCTACGAAGTTAAGGCGTTCTTGAATGAGTCTTGTAATTTTTCCTTGGGCATCTCTTTTAACAGTAGGATACGTGCGAAAACCTTGTTTTTTAATTTCTTGATTTAAACGTTGCAACCAAGTATCTTCTAAAACAATATGATTTGAAGAAATAATTGTAGAAAATGGAAAATGGGTTCCTGGGCAATCTGTAGAAGCAACATCTTTATGTCTTTTAATGCTAGAAATGTGATATTTATTTTTTATATAAGAAACTAAATCAATTAAGGCATTGAGTTGTAAAGGATTCATTTCTTCTTTCATGAAATCTCCTTCAGCACAAATACCGATTGAATCATGATTTGCACCTTTAGCATGCGCTCCGATTGTATCTTCAGGTCTACCTTGATAAATCGTACCATCTTTTCTTACTAAGAAATGATATCCAATTCCACTCCAACCTTTTTTTAAATGCCACTGATGGATATCTTCTACACTACATGTTTTTGCTTGTGCATGATGCAAAATAATTTTATTTGTTTTATTTCTTTTGAACAATGGAGAAGCCCAGTTGTATTTTTTACGAATGATTTGCATAGTTCACCTCCCTATAGTACTTATATGCTTAAGATATAAGATGATATAGGTAAAATAAAAAATAGTTTATTAAAACTATTTTTGTACAAAGGTAATTACATCATTAGGTTGACAATCAAGAATCAAACATAATTTTTCAAGAGTGAGAGCTGTAATATTACTATTCTTTTTTAATCTGTCTAAAGTTTTATGATCAATACCACTTTTTAGAAGAACATATTGAGAAATCTGCTTTTCTTCCATTGTATGCCATAACGGTGAATAATCAATCATTGTTATGTCCTCCTTATATGTATAATTATATAGAATTATTCTTGCAAAAATATTGTGAACATATACACAATAACGTATAATATGATTTAGGTGATCAAAAATGGCAATGTATACTTTAAAAGGGATTGGTGAAATATCAACAGATGCTTTTGATGAAAAAATAACTTTAAGAAATCTATTACAACATTTTAGTTTTTATGATTTTATTATTGTAGATACAAAACAAAATATTCTTTTTCAATATAATTCAAATGATGATTGGTTTCATAATCTAATTAGTTTAAAGAAGTTTTATAATCAAGAAGTTATTACAGTATATAAAAAAGAAAATCATTTTTATATTTCAATAGATTTTTAAGAAATTTAATGATTTTCCTTGATTTTAAAAATAGATTGTATTAGAATATCATTGTTATCTCTCCGTAGCTCAGTTGGTAGAGCATCTGACTCTTAATCAGAGGGTCCACGGTTCGAGACCGTGCGGGGAGACCAATTGATAAAATGGCTTAAACACTAGGTTTTACTAGATGTTTGAGCTTTTTTTATATCTTGTTTTAGATACTTTATTTAAATGGATTAGAATGAGTTTAGATGGATTTGGTTGGTTTTTGCGTTGTCAAAAAGTTGTCAAAAAAACTACTCATTTGAGAGTAGTTTTTCATTGATGTTTTTTCTATTTAATTCTAATTTATTTTTTATAAAATCCTCTAATGGATTATTCTCTCTTAATGAAGTTTTATCTAAATGAATATATACTTGAGTGAGCATTTTACTATCAGCATGCCCCATATAATATTCAGCTTCTTTTAATCGTACACCAGAATAATAAAGTAGGGTGGCATAGGTGTGTCTAAATGTGTAAGGGGTAAATCCATCTTCTTTAAATTCAATGTTTAGTTCCCATGCCTTCATTCTAATTTTATCTTTGATTTTCTTTATCAACCATTTGTAAGATTGACAAGAGAGATATTCATCTTTCTTACTTGAAAGATTTGTAAATAGCTTGTTAGTTTGTATACTTGATAAATAATATCTTACAAAAGGCAAAATATTAGCAAATAGAGGTATGTCTCTAACACTAGTATTATTTTTAGTGAATCTTTGAAAGATTGCTTGATTGGAAACATAGACAACTGTTTTATTGATCCTTACATATCCACTTGTTTGGGTAAGGAAAAAATCATCTTTAGTAAGTGCTCTTGTTTCTTCTGGACGAAGTCCGCAATACTTACTCATGATTACAAACATTTTTTCACGATCATTAAATTCAGCAACTTCTGTTAAATAAAATTCTTCATCACTTAGAATTCTTTTTTCTTTTTTTTCAACTTTAGGTAATACAATTCTTCTACATGGATTTCTATTTATAATTTCATCATCAACAGCATTCTCCATTATTTGATTTAAAGTCATATAAGTTTTATTAGCAGTATTTGGTTTATCAATCAATTCGTTAATTACTTTTTGAATATGTGATTTTTTTATATCAGTTACTTTCATATAATCAATTAAGGTAAAATGATTTTTTAATATGGAATCATAACTAGCAATACTCTTTGCGCTTATAGATGGTTTCTTATTATCAAACCAAACATATTTATAATTTTTAAAAAGAACGTCTTTTGAATGTAATGAAAGTCCCAATTCGTAATCTATTAATAATTGACGTTTATTTTTTTCTAATTCTGAAAGCGTTTTTCCATAGACATAAAATCTTTTCTTATTTAAATAGATAGAAGTAGCATATCTGCCATCTTTTCTTTTTTTATATTTAGCCATAATTTATCATCCTTGTTCATTTATTTGTTGCTTTAAATCTATGAGCAAATATGATAAAATAAATTTGCTCATGAAGAAAAAGCATAATAGATCATTTCTTTATGTTTTGAAAATATGTGGTAGTATTTTCCATTTTCATGTGTAGATCAGTGGTGCCAGCCACTGATTTTTTTATATTCTATAACCAGTTAATAAATAATCATCAAAATTTCTTTTGCCAGAAGAAACTTCACTAATGTAATAGTCTACACTGTTTTTTGTTTTTAAATATTCGTCTACAATTATTTCTTCTAATTCATATAGTTCATTAACATCATTATATAGAATTCTAAAATTTGAATTTTCACTTTTACTAGGCGCAGCTAATTCAAAATTTGAAAAATCATATGATTCTTCAGTTATCTTACTATCAAAGAGTATATATTTTAATTTTCCTCTACACTTTATTTTAAAAATGCTATAAAAAATAGATATTGATAATACATTAGAACTTAATAAAAATCCACGCAGTGCAGAAGTATCTAGATTATTTTTTTGTAAAATATCTTTTACTATTTCTAATGCTTTTATTTCATCATCGTTTAATTGTGGCATCGATTCTTTATATTTTTCTAAACATCGTTGATAAAGATATGCACATGTATAGCAATCAGCAAGTGCTCTATGTGATTGATAGTCTAAATTAAAATATTTTTTAAATGTTTCTAGTTTGTAGTTTTCAACTTCTTTTTTTGAGTAATATCTTTTAGCAAAAACTAATGTATCAGCAACTTTATTTTTAATCACATCCAAACGACTTCTATTACATTCAGCTGTAATCATTTTAAAATCATAAGAAGCATTATGAGCAACTAATGTATAGTCTTCAATAAAATTAACGAATTTAGGTAAAACTTCATCAATTGTAGGCTTATCTATTAAATCTTCATTTGTTATACCGGTAATCCTTATAATTGTTCCACTTAATTTCATATCTGGATTAACGAGATAAGAAAATGAATCGACTTCACTATTATTTACATATTTAATGGCTGAAATTTCAATAATCCTATCATTGTTAAAATCTAAACCAGTAGTTTCAACATCAATAGTTACATAATCTTTTGGCATATCCAAAGTTTTAACTTTTTGATATTCAGCGGATAAATCAATAACAGAAACTTCATTGTTGATTGTTATATTATCGTTAATGAAATTGTTATTTACTTCATTTTTAATAGGTGTTTCTTCTTTTATTTGTGTATCTTCACTTGTTGTCTTATCTTTTAAAACTTTAACTATATCTATAATCCAGCCAATGTAAAGACATCCACCAGTAAGTGTGTAGAGCACACCCATTTTATAATTTTTATTTAAATAGTGATGCAGTCCAAACCAGCCGCCCAAAACTGTAATTAAAATTTTACTTTTTCTTGAATACTTCTCCATAATTACTTTTCACTTCCTTTAATATCTTCAATTTTTTTACGATATTCTAAAAACTGATATTCTCTTTCTAAAATAATATCTACTATTTCTTTACCATCATTATTTAATGAACGATATTTTTTTAAATGATCTTGTTCATGTGGTGTTAATTTGAATTCTTTGGATTTTATATTTAATCCGTCTTGAAAAATGTAGTTGGCATCACAATTAAGTGCATCAATTAGATTGTAAAGAACACTTTCCTTAGGACTACTAATATTTTGTTCGTAGTTTCCAATAGCGGATTTAGTAACACCAACTTTTTTTGCTAGTTCATCTTGAGTAAGATTAGCTGCTTCTCGTAATTCTTTAATTCTACTTCCTATAGTCATTGCTTTATCCTCCTTCAATTTCATACTAATCTTAAAATCTTGGTCGGTCAAGATAAAAATACAAGAAAGTTGTACAAAATATCTTGACTGAACAAGAATAGTGTTCTAATATGTAAATGTACAAGAAAAGTGTACACGAAAGAGGTGAGTACAAGAAATGAAAAGTAATATTGCAAAAAATATCAAAAGCATTATTAAAGAAAAAGGATATAAACAATATGTAATAGGAAATAGAGCAGGATACACTGATAAACAATTTAATGACATGCTAAATGGAAGAAAAATTATTGTAGCAGATGACATTATTCCTATTGCAAATGCTTTAGATTGTGAACCTGCGGATTTATTAAAGTAAAAAGAAAATACTACCACTAAAAATAAAAAAGGAGACACGTGAAAATGGAAAATACTACCACAAATAATTTATATCCAAAAAGATACATGTCAATTAAGGAACTTGTTCCATATGGTTTTACTGAACATCAATTGAAACAGTTTTTAAAAATAAAAGGTTTTCCTGCATATAAAGCGCCGGGAAAGACTTCTAAATGGCATATAGATACAACTAAGCTAGACAGTTGGTTAATGAGAAGATTTGGAACAAAGGGGAATTCATAAAATGAAAGTCGTAAAAAATAAGAAAACTATTTTAATCATTAGATTTGACAGATGTTTTTTAGATCTTCTAAGAACTGAAGATTTGAAAGATTATTATAGCGGAAAATTAGATGCGTATGTTGAAATTATGTATCTCCAAGACATCATTAGCAAAGATGAATATCATTATTTATTTAATGCTATTGAAACAGCAAGAACATTAGATTTGTCACTAAAAATGAAAGAAATCTTAAATGAAGTTTAATAAAAATATTTTCTCAGCTGAAAGGAACTTGTCATTAAATGCCATTTACTAGTATTTGTTTCATTTGTTGAACTTCCTTCAGATGGCAGGTTCCTCTCAGTTGAGAAACTTCAATATCAACATTGAAAGGAGAATACATATGGTTCTGTTAATTTCATTTATAGTCAACGTAGCTCAAGCAATTATAATCATGATTTTAATAAAAGATTACAAAGAATTAGAAAAAATGTGGTTTCAATTAGCAAATAAAGTAAGTGCTTTAAAGTATCAAATTAGAAAAATGCGCAATGAAAAGAAACATATTTTAGAAGAAATGGAAGAACTAAAAAATGAAAATAGTAATTTCATGGTTAAAAAATAGGAGAACTAAAGAAATGAAAATTGAAACACTTTCTTCTAGAGGATTGATCACAATCATAGTTGTTCTTTTGATTTTTGCAAAATTGCTAACAATGATAGCTGATGCGCTATTGTCAATCATTTTCTAAATATAACAGATAGTTCTTATCTGTTAGCAATCATAGAGACTCTTACTACAATCGATACACAAGTCCCTTTACAAAAATTCTATGATTGCTAAGAGGTAATAACCTCTGAAAAGCTATTATCAATCATTCTCATACCTCCAAATTTGCAAAATGATTTTGATTACAAACATAAAAAGAGAAAAATACGATGTTTTTAAGTGATAAATACGTTTTGATAATAGCTTTTTATTTTTTTGAAAGGAGAGAAAATATATGGATACTGAAAAATACTGCAGTCCAGTAGCAACTCAATTGTTTCTTGATTTGTCATCAATTGAATCAAAAGATGGGCAAAGAGATACATACAATGATTTTCTAAACATTTATGTATTGAAAAACATCAAGCATTTTGAAAATGCAGGTGTATGCGATGATTTTGATACATTGGCTGCACATTATTATTTGAGCGATGTAATGATTTTTGGAAAGCTATGTGCGATTTTGAATAAGCAAGAAAATAAAAGAAAAGTTCTTTTGGAAGCAAATGATCTTTTAGCTGGTGAGATGTATCAAGAAAACAAGGATTTCATAGATAAATATTTTCAATAAAAAAAGAGACCATTAACCAATGGTCAATGGCATCTAGAAATTATATTAACCTAACACAATTATTATAGCATATTTCTATAAAAAAAGTAGATATATTCTATTAAAAATATAGTTTCTATGATGCCTTGTATCTCTTGTAATGCGTCCTAACAAGTCAACGAAAAAGAAATACATAGATAAAGAATATGACTATGAATCCTTGTATGATACACCTATCAATCAGCTAGAAGAAAAGGAAATAGAAAATCTTCTAAAGACAAATAACATTGATCATCATTATGTTGCCAAAACGATAAGTGCTGGAAACATGTTTGAAGTTGAACTTTATCCAATCTTCAATAAAAAAGATTTCCAAGAATTCAAGGTAAAAAGAAAATCAAAGAAAGCGCAGAAAAATCTAAATGATAGAAATTCAAGAAAGCAATTCATTAGATTGATTAATTCCAACTTCACTAAATATGATTACATTATGCATTTGACTTATTCAAATGAAAATCTTCCACCCAGTATTGAAGATGCTGAAAGGGAAGTTTACAAGCTGATTAGAAAAATCAACTATAGAAGAAAGAAAAAGAAGCTTCAAAACGCTAAATATATTTATGTAACGGAGTATGATCCTCAAAAGAAAATTAGGGTCCATCATCATTTGATTATCGAGGGAGGTATCGATAGGAAAGTGATGAAAGATTTATGGACAAATGGAACAAGAATAAAAGTTGAAGAACTTGAACCAGATGAATATGAACTGTCTGGTCTTGCTAATTATTTGT
>OLQO01001846.1_pt1 | contig 12690 bp, 7 predicted proteins | sample 1672281 | NCBI WGS metagenome assembly OLQO01 (sample SAMEA3136667, study PRJEB25190) | human gut metagenome | biome: human gut; feature: human-associated habitat; material: faeces | place: Austria | collected 2013
GCGGGGGATGTGGACTCGCGGGATCTCAAAAAGCACCTGCGCGACGTATTCAGACTTTGGGAGTACGTTGACCCAGAAGCGCGCGTAGCTGTTTCTTTTCCCATTGAAGCTGACATCAAGGAGTTCTTCGATACATCGGATATCACGTCTCAACAACTGAAGCAGATTGGTATCGACGAGCCCGTCGAATTGATCGTTGAGGATCTTAAGAGGATTTATGACCTGACTCGATAGGGGAGCGCCCACTTCCCTTGCCGTAGCCTGCTGGTGACAGAAACCACCCCCCTCGGCGCACGTTTTTCGATTTATATAGCGTTCCGAGAATCCTATCTGCACGTTTTCCGATTTATATAGCGTTTCTGGCTCTGATGCGCCTCTCCCAAATGCTATATAGGTCGCGAAACGTGCACGGGAACGCCCGAAATTGTCACGACCGACAAATCCCGCAGCGACAGGCCTTGGCTCGCGCGCCGAAACCCGCTCTCTGAGTCAAATGACAGTCAAGTAAAGGCATAGCAGACGCTACAAAAACTTCGTCTCATCCAGTTTGGCGAGCACCCAGTCGTTCAGGCGAATGACGGGGCGGCGCAGGACGAGGCCGAGAACGAGGCTCGGCGCCAAGATGGCCGCGAGCAGGCCCATCTGCACGAGGTACTGGTCGCCGTAGATGCCGGCCATGGCCCCTTCCAGCGCCGGCATGGAATGGGCGAAGGGCAGCCACGGGTAAATCTCCTGGAACAGCGGAGCCGACAGCATCTGCACCGGCATGAGGCCGCCGGCGCCGGCCAGCTGCAGCACGAGACCGATGATGGCGAGCGCCTTCCCGATGTTGCCGAAGGACACCGTCAGCGTGTATACCAGGTTCGTGAACACCACCGATGCCAAGCAACAGGCTGCCAGATACAGCCAGAAGTGCTCGCATTCCACGCCGAGGAAGAACACGTTGCCGAGTCCCACGATGAGCGCTTGGGCGAGTCCCAGCAGGCAGAACACCCCGTAGCGACCGAGGTACAGCTCGGCCGCCCGCGGCGCGCGCCCGAACTTTCGTGTCAGGGCGGCCTGGCGCGCGGGGGAGACGGACACGCTCATGAGAGCCACCATGAAGATGGCGCCGATCCACAGGGCGAGGGAGGTGTAGAAGGGGCTCATGGCGCTGCCGTTGTCGGCCATGGGGTACACCGCGTGGCGCTCGAGGTGCGTCGGCGCGGCGAGGAATTGGGCGATGGCGGCCGGGTTGTCGCCGATGATGCGGCGCACCTCGTCGATATCGCCGGTGTCCAGGGCGTGCTGCAAGTCGTCGCGGGCCTGGGCGAGCTGGCTTTCCGCCGTGCGCAGCGTTTCGGCGGTCTTGCGCAGCGACGCCTCGGCGCCGGCGAGGTTCGCGGCCAAGGAATCGGTGGCGTCGCCCAGGCTGTCCGCCGTGTCCTTCAGCGAGTTGGCCAGGGTTTCGGTGTCGGCGCCCACCTTCTGCAGGCTGTCGGACAGCGACGCCAGCTCGCCCTTCAGCTGGTCGTTGTAGGTGCTTTCCGAATCGTTCAAGCCGGCCCGCGCCTGGTTGATGCTGTCGGTCACCTTGGTGTGCGCCTCATCGATGGATGCTGCGTCGCTTCCGATGGCGCTCTCGGCGGTGGCGAGGTTCACCTCTAGCGTGCCCAGTTGGGTGATGATGCGGTCAAGGGCGCCGACGGCCGGGCTGTCCGGGTCGGGTCCGGCCAGGGTGTCGCGCATGGTCTGGTAGGCCTGGGCGAGCCCCTGCACGTCCGAGCGGCAGGCGGCCAGGACGTCCTGGGCCGCAGCTGGGTCGTCTTTCATGGCGGCGAAGGCCTCATCGGCGGCGCGGGCCACAGCGTCGTAGCTGGCGTCGGCAGTTGTGAGCGCCTTCTCGGCTGCGGTGCTCGCGGCGGAAAGCCCGTCCTGGGCGCTCGTCAGCCCGTCGCGCGTTTCGCTCACCAAAGGCGCCGTGGCATCCGGTGCCTTCCCTGCCTCCTTTAGAATGCTTGCCGTCGCATCTACGAGCGAGGTGGTGGAGCTCATGAGGTCGGCGTAGGCCTGGGCCTGGTCAGCCGCCGCACCCACTTCGCCCACGGCCTCGCCAAGGCGCGACCCCAGCGTCTGCGCGTAGGTGAGAATGCCCTCCCCGCTCATGAACGAGGTGAGGCTGCTCGTGGTGCCCAGGGCCACCGATGCCACGGTTTCCGTGAACGTCTCGTCGATGGTCTCCTGCAGGGTGCTCGCGCCTGTCGCCGTCACACGCTGGGCGATGGCGTTCTCCTTCTCGTTGTCGTAGTAGATGATCTTCGGCTCGGTGATGTCGTCGGTAAACACGGTCATGAGGTCGCGCGAGAACTCCTTCGGGATGACGAGCGTCGCGTAATACTCGCCAGAGCGCACGCCGCGCGCGGCCTCGTCAGCGCTGACGAACTGCCACGCGAACTGATCGTTGGCCCGCAGTTTGCCGATGATCTGCTCGCCGGCATTGATGGGCGTCGGGATGAGGTCGGAGGTATAGCCGACATCTTCCGAGGCCACGGCCACCTTGATGTTGCCGGTGTTGCTGTAGGGATCCCAGAAGCCGAGCGTCGTGAACCAGGCGTACATGGGCGGCACGAGCGCGAGCCCCATCACCACGATGGCAGCAATGACGTTCCGGAAGAGGCTCCGCACATCACCGATGAAAATGTCCCAAATCACCCTCACGCCGAATCACCACCGATTTGCCCGCTGGCGCGCTTCTGCAGTTCCTCGGTGCTCAGGTTCGCCAGGGCGAGCTGGTGCGCGAGGTTGGTGTCCAGGTATGAAATCACGATGAGATACGTGTCCACCACGATGACCCCCACCACCATGGCCATGAGCATCATGACGCGCGCATCCACGTCGGCATGCACCAGCACCATAATGGCGAAGGTGACAAGCGGCTGCGCGACAAGCGCCACCCAGCCGATGCGCCGCAGCACCGGGTAGGCGCGGTGGAAACGCTCGGCTCGGGCGATGAGAGCCTGGCGGAAGGCGTCGATGTTCAGCAGCGCGCGGACGAGCGTGCGCGTGCGGTATCGGGCGGGCGTCTGCCCCGCGGCTTTGGCGCTGGCCGTGACCGGCTCGGCCAGAAGCAGGTCGGTTGCTCCCAGCTTCTCGTCGAACATGAGGTTCAAATTGAAATCGCAGCGCCCGATGCCCAGCCCGATGGCGAACCCCAGGGGCACGAACAAAAGTCCCAGCAGCAACATGTCGTGCAGGTAATCCATCGCGTAAAAGCCGCCGATGGCCTCGCGCATGGCGTCGATGGAATAGGTGAAGGGCAGAAGCGGGTGAATGACCTGGAAAAAGTCCGGCATCATCTCGATGGGGAACATGCCCGAGGAGCCGGGAATCTGCACGATGAGCAGAATGACCGCGATGGCCTTCCCGATGTGCCTAAATGCGTAGGCCAGCGCGAACATGAGGTTCACGTCCACGAACACCGTGAGCAGCCCCGCGCCGATGAAGGCCGCCGGACTTTCGCACTGAATCCCGAGGGCCAAATCGCCCACGCAGCAGACGAGCCCCATGGCCAGCCCGCACACCACGTAGAACAGCCAGCGTCCGAAGTAGGCCTGCACGGCGGTGAACTTCGGCAGCCCCTCCGGATCGACGCGCAGCTTCACCATGGCCATGAGGATGAAGCCGGCCACCCACAGGGCCAGGTTCGTGAAGAAGGGGGCAACACCGCTGCCGTAGTTCTTCACGGGATACACCAGTTGCGTGTCCAGGGCCACGGGCGCGGCCATGAAGGCGCCGATCTTTCCCGGGTCGGCCTTCAGGTATTCCGCCAAGTCCTTCACGGTGGCGGAATTCTGCAGGGCGGTCAGGTCGGTCAGCGACTGCTCCAGGTTCGTCTCCATGGTGCCCAGGGAATCGGACGTGGTGGAAAGCGAGGTCTCGGAAGAGGTCAGCGTGTCGCTGAGCTGCCCCAAAATGGCCCGCGCCTCGGCGAGCGAGGGAGTGAGCCCGCGCAGGGCCCCTTCCAAGGTGCCGCAGGCTTCCACCAGGGAATCCAGGCTGGTCGTGATGTCTGGCAGCACGCTGTCCTGGAAGGTGGCCGCGGTGGCGCGAATAGTTTCAGAGGCTGATTGCGCCGCCGTATCCAGCGCGCTCGCCTCGGTTTCCAGGGAGTCGGCCGTGGAAGCCAGGTCGTCTGAGGCCGTGCGCAGGGCGTCGGTGGTGGTCGTCAGCCGCTCGTTGGCGGCCCGGGCTTCGGAGAGAGCTTGCGCGATGGCCGGATCAGCGCCGGCCGCTCCGGCCTGGGCGGTGAGGTCGCTCACGAGCGTCTTGTTGTCGGCCAGCAGCCCCTCGGCCGTGGCGAGGGCCGTATTGGTGGCCGCCTCGGCCGCTGCGACATCGCCGCTCACAGTGCCCAAGGCGCGCTGGGCCTGCGCAGCGGCGCTCGACAATTGCAACGCTCCGTCGGTGGCGTTCTTGGAAAGCGCCGTTCCGTACTCGTTCACGGTGCTCCGCGCCTTCGCGAGCAGTTCCTTCGATTGCCCGATGGCCTCCAGCAGATGTGGCACATCGTCTTGAAGCCCCGCCAGAGTATCGTCGGCGCGAGCGACGGACGTCCGCGTGTCGTCCACGGTGCCGACGAGTCCTTCCAGGGTCGCGCGGGTTTCGCCCACGGTCTCCTTGGCGCTGCGAACGCCGGCGGTGAGGCTGCCCTCGGCGGCGTCGGCCTTCTCTTCCGCCTCGGCCCCCACCTTCTGGGTCGTTTCCACCACCTTCTCCGACACCGTCTTCACGAAGTTCTCGTTGACGGCCGCCTCGACGGCGTTGGCCGCCGCGTCGGTCACCTTGGGCGCGATGGAGGAGGGCTTCTCGTTCACGTAGTAGTCGATGGTCGGCTGGGTGAAGTCGCCGGTGAACACGCTGGCGAAGTCTTCGCTGAAATCCTTCGGGATGACGAGTGCCGCCCAGTAGCGTCCCTCGTAGACGCCATTTATGGCCGCCTCGGCGTCGGTGAATTCCCAGCCCATCTCGTGGTTGTCGTGCAACTGGGCCACCACCTGTGCGCCCACGTCCAAATGCCCCGTCTCAGGGCTGTCGGCCCCCGCATCCTCGTTGGCCACGGCCACCAGCACATCGGCCGTGTTGCTGTAGGGGTCCCAGTTGGCCGCTACCACGTACCAGGCGTAAGCCGACGGCATGACGATCATGCCCAAGGCGATGACGAGCGCCACGGGGTTGCGCAGCACCCGTTTCACATCCCGCGCGAAGATGGCGAAGATCACTCCCAGGTATGTCCGCATTCGCTTCAGCATATGCGCCCGCTTGCGCCTTTCTCTGCCCGTTTGCTGACCTTGCTTGTAATGAGAAAAGTTTCCCACATCAAGTTCTCTGCGCCACGGACAGCGGGGGATTGTCGCTATGCTGAAACGGGTGCTGCGTCTGACGATAAAGTGACGCGCTCCGGTCGCCGCTTGCCCCCGCCGAACTTCGTTCTTGCTCTGCGGCAAGGGGCGAAGCCTCACCGAAGCGGTTGCCCGCGCTGCCCGTTTGTCGCCGTGTTGTGGCTTGAGTTGCGATGCCGTTGCTTTACACTACGGGCAAGCAACGAAGCGTCGAAGGAGGCGCCCCGTGATGCAGGCCGACGCGCAGGAGGTTGCGCCGCCTGTGAACCTGAAGGAAAGGAGGCCCTCCGTGGCCGATCGCAACATTGAGAACGCGAGCACCGAGGTGCCGGAGATTCCCGACGAGCTGGAACGCGTGCTCGTCTTCGCCCTGGACGAGGCCAAAGAGAAGATCGAGGGCGGCGAGGACGTCATCCCCTTCACCACGCTCGTCGTGAAGGACAATCTGTTCATCGAGTCGCACCCGGGCGATTCCGCCGAGGAGTGCTTCGAGGCGGCCGAGAAGAACGTGCGTGGCGCTCGCGGGGCCGACTGCTACGCCTTCTGCTACGACGGCTACATTGAAACCGACGATGGCGTGAAGGATGCGCTCATTGCTGAGGGCGGCGTGCCGGGTGCCGATGAGGGTTACGCCATCGCCTACCTGTATGAGGTCGATGACGAGGGCGCTTATACCTTCGAATCCGAGGCCGCCTACATCGGCGAGGCCCCGAACTTCATGGCGGCCCTGAAAGAGCCGGTCGCCTACACCGACGACGAGATCGACGAGCGCTACCGCGACGAAGATGACGCCGAAGAGGGTGCCGAAGTTGCCGAGGCCGCCGACCTCGCCGAGGCTGCTGAAGAGGCTGTGGCCGTGGTTGATGCGGAGGATGCTACGGAATAGTTTGACCGCGGCTCTGCCTGAGTCGATAGGTTTGAACCGAGCGCCAGCTCATGTCTTTGTGGCAGAGCTGGCGTATTTTGTTTGCGGCTTAGGATATGTTTGCCGGATTTTGCCTCTCGATAGAAATAGATGTGAGTTTCGAGCATAGCGAAGGAGAATTTCGGAAATAGATGCGAGTTTCGGGCGTAACGAGGGAAGGCTTCGGAAATAGATGCGAGTTTCGGGCGCGATTTGGACAAAATCAGCGCGTGCGGTGCGAAATGATGCTCGAAACTCTCATCTACTTCCGGATTTGGGCGGTCACTGTGAGATTTGCCCGGTTCGGCTGCTCGAAACTCGCAACTATTTCCAGAATTCAGCAGACGCAGAAAACTGATGCCTACAAAAAAAGCCGGCGGAACTCCGATCCAGTTCCACCGGCTTGTGCCAACAGGGTTGGCAGGTTGCTCATCGTCGCGAGCACGGCGCTTGTTTCAAGGGCAGCGCCAAAAAAGAAGTGAGGCGGCAAGGAGGGGTGCCTCGCCGCCTCGGAGGAGGGGGTAGCGGCATCGAGTGCCGCATTCTGCTTTCAAGGGGATTGAAGCAGAGCGATGGAAGCAGGGGAACTTCCAAATCGCTGAAACGAATTATAGGTCAAGACTTGTTTTGGTCACCATAATGTGCTTCATTTTCCACGAAGAACGGCATCATTTCGGCGGTGAGTAGCATATAACCCCTTGTCAGAGCCCGTTTACCTGCGTCAGAAGCCCGTTCGCCCTCTGAGAATTTTCTTCACATTCAATAAGAAAGTTTCAGATTGCCCGTCTCCCTCCTTTCCGAACCTTTTATCTTCCTTCGTTGATGCAGGGCCCTCGGCATCGGAAAACGCCTTCTGGATGTACGAAACGATGCGCAGGATGCACGGCGGTGTTATGGACGAATAAGAATGTCACCCCCCTGGTTGTTTGATTTTGTCACCCTCTAGGACGCAGGATGCACGGCGGTCGCAAAAGATCATTTGGAAGGGGTTCATGTCGAAAAAGGTTTATCCCTCAAGCAATCTTGTATCATGGAAGGCAGCAAATTCGTGGAAAGGAACTCCTCATGGCCGATCTCGCGCTGCGCTTTGGCAAGGACATGCTCGTCGTTTCGTCGCCGATTCAGGAGGCCCTGCGTCGGGCCGGCATCGAGTCGGTGTGCGATCAGGCGCTCGCGCTTTTGGTGGAGCCGGAAACCATCGAAGAAGCTTACCGCATGGAAACGGTGGCCGGCCCGCAGTGTATGGTCACCCCCGTGGCCGATTTCACGTCGGCTCGCTTGGTGGCCGTTGGTGCCGAGGGCAAAGGCGAAGCGCTGGCTGAGGCGGCTCTTGCGGTCATGGCGGAGTTCAAGCCTCAGCACACGCTTGTGGAAATCGCCCCCTGCGGTTTGCCGCTGGATCCCGACTCCAAGGCGTCGCTTGTGGAAAATCGCGACCAGTACGCTCGTGCGGCGCAATTCTTCGATGGCCGCACCTTTGATGCGTTCTTTTTGAACGGGTTCACGACGGCCGATGATCTGAAGTGTGCGCTCATGGGCCTGCGCAAGGTGACTGATGCCCCCATCATTGCTTCGGTGGATGTGCAGGGTGACGGCGGCTTGGCGAGCGGCCGGGGCACCTGGCGCGAGGCCGTGGAAGTGATGGCGGAATACGGCGCGGCGGTGGCCGGCTTCTCCACGCTGGCCACCCCTGATCAGGCGCGCGGTTTGGCCGATGCGGCCCGCGAGACACTGGAGGCGCGCGGAGCGGATTTATGTCTCATGGCCACGCTGCAGGTGTTCCAACGCGACGCCAAGCAACAGGGCCCCACGACCGAGAACCCCTACTACAGCCCCGACACCATGATGCCCGCGGCCCTTGAGCTGCGCGCGGCTGGCGTCCAGTTCCTGCGCGCCGCCGGTCAGGCGACCCCGGCTTACACCGGGGTGCTGGCCGCCACCGTTGCGGGCCTCGATGTGGCGCCGGTCCTGTAACGTTCTCGCCGAGAAGCCGCGTTGCCCATGAGCACCCTGCCATACCAAGGCCGTTGCGCCTTTGCGTCTCTGCATCCCGCGGTGACGCTCGGCTTCTTCGCGGGGGCTATCGTGCTTTCCATGGTGCTTGCGAACCCCATTTGTCAGGTGATGTCCGTTCTTCTTGCGGCGGCCTGTTATCTGACGTTTCGTGGCCGTGAGGCTTGGCGCTTCATCGCGGGACTCACGGCGGTGCTGCTTGTGGTGACGCTGTCGGCGCCGCTGTTCAACACGCAGGGCGCCACGGTGCTCCTCCGCTGGTGGGGTGGCCGTCCTTACACGTTAGAAGCGCTGGCTTTGGGCGCCTCCACGGGGCTTATGCTCGTGGCCATGATGCTGTGGTTCGCCTCCTTTCACCTGGTCATGACTTCGGACAAGTTTACTTACCTGTTCGGCCGCGCTATTCCGGCGCTGTCGCTGGTGCTCACCATGGTGCTGCGCCTCGTGCCAAGTTACCGCCGCAAAGCCGACGCCCTCATGACGGCACGGGCTTGCATTGGGAAAGGCCCGGCGGAAGGCGCCTCCGTGGCGGCGCGCGTGCGCGACGGGGGCAGTGTCCTCTTGTCGCTGTCGGCCGACGCTTTAGAAAGTGCCGTGGTGGCCGCCGATTCCATGACGGCTCGTGGCTTCGGGCTGTCGGGGCGCACTCACTTCGCGCTCTTCCGCTGGGAGGCGCGCGATACGGTGCTGGTCGTGGCGATGGGCGCGCTTGTCGCTGGGGCGGTGGTTGCGCTCGTGCAGGGAGGGTTCGCGGTCACGTACTTCCCGACAATCGTATGGCCCTCTGCGGGAGTGGCCGTGCTTATGGGGGCCGTTTGCTATGGCGCTTTTCTGGCTATTCCTGCGGTTATCAATTGCGGAGGGAGGGCGTTGTGGCGTTATTCGCTTTCGAAGAGCTGACGTTTCGCTACCCGGAGGCGCCCCGCGATGCCCTTCGCGATGTTTCTGTGGCCATCGAGCCGGGCCAGTTTGTGCTGGTATGCGGTCAGAGCGGCTGCGGGAAGACAACGCTCTTGCGCCAGTTCAAGTCGGCGCTCGCTCCCCATGGGCACCAAAGCGGACAGGTGCTGTTCGATGGCGTGCCTCTCGCCGACGTGCCCGAGCGCGAGCAAGTGGCCCGCATCGGATTCGTCATGCAAGACCCCGATGCGCAGATCGTGACCGACAAAGTGTGGCACGAGCTGGCCTTCGTCTTGGAAAGCCTCGGCTGCGACGAGCGCACCATGCGCTTGCGCGTGGCGGAGATGGCCAGCTACTTCGGCATCCAGCACTGGTTCCATAAGAACGTGGGCGAGCTTTCGGGCGGCCAGAAGCAGCTGCTGAACCTAGCGTCGGTCATGGCGGCCCGGCCCGATGTACTGGTGCTGGACGAGCCCACGAGTCAGCTGGATCCCATTGCCGCCAGCGACTTTCTGGCTACGGTACACCGGATCAATCGCGAGCTAGGGACGACGGTGGTTATGAGCGAGCATCGGCTGGAAGAGGTGTATGGGCTGGCCGACCGCGTGGTGGTGCTGGAGGAGGGGCGCGTCGTCGCCGACGGGGAGCCGCGGGCTGTTGCGGGCCAGCTGCATCGGGCGGTCAGCCCCATGGCATTGGCGCTGCCGGCGGCGGCGCGGATCGCTTGGGGTGTGGAAGGTCGGCTGGGTCGTCGCAGTGGGGAAGGGGCGCCGTGCGATCGACCGGGTTGCGCCGACGGGGAGGGGGCGCCGTGCGATCGGCCGGGCCGCCGCAGTGGGGAGGGGGCGCCGTGCTCAGACAGCATTGAAGTGCAGGGCTCTTCGAGGGTCGCTGACGTTTCTGTATGCACTTCAATGAACTGCGCGCGGACCCCCTCCCCACTGCGGCGGCTCTACTCTTCCATAGTTGAAGAGGGAGTGGCTTTGCAGGTTGAAGTTCCTCTTACGGTGCGGGAGGGGCGGGCTTGGTTGGCTCGTGAGGTAGCCGTCCATCCGCCTCGTCGGTGGGCGCTTCCGGCGGGGGAGGCTTGCGACTCGGCGTCTGCGCGGGTGGCGGTGGAGCTGCGGGATGTTTGGTTTCGCTACGAGCGCGATGGCGCCGATGTGCTGCGGGGGACGACGTTGACTGTGCCGGAAGGGTCGTTGTTCGCGGTAGTGGGCGGCAACGGCACGGGGAAGTCGACGATGCTGCGCGCTATCTGCGGCGTTGCGCGGCCCTATCGCGGGAAGATCACCGTGCTCGGGCGACGGCTGAAGGAGTGGAAGAAGGCCGAGCTGTTCCGCGGCGGAGTGGCTCTGCTTCCGCAAGATCCGCTGAGCCTTATGGTGAAGAAGACTGTCCGGGGAGATTTGGAAGAGATGCTGGACGGGCGCGGTCTCGCGGCGGAGCAGCGCGCGGCGGCGGTGGGGGAAGTGGCGACACTGACGGACATTGCGCCGCTGCTCGACGCCCATCCTTTCGACCTGTCCGGCGGCGAGGTGCAGCGGGCGGCGCTGGCCAAGGTGCTGCTCTGCGAGCCGCGGCTGCTGCTACTCGATGAGCCGACCAAGGGGCTCGACGCCTTCTTCAAAGACAAACTCGCCAGGTTGCTGCGAAGTCTGACCGCCCGGGGAACGACGGTGCTTATGGTATCCCACGATGTGGAATTCTGCGCCAGCTATGCTGATTGGTGCGCCCTGTTCTTCGACGGAAACGTGGTGACGACCAATCCGCCCCGGCAGTTCTTCGCTTCGAACAGCTTCTATACCACAGCAGCCAATCGCATAAGCCGGGGCTTCTTCGAAAATGTGGTTACCGTGGAGGAGGTGGTGGAGCTATGCCGAAGCTGACCGAAGGAGCCCGCTCCGCCGAGGCCTTCCGCGAGCGCCGTCGCGCCCGAGTCAAGACGATCCTGACGATTCTTGCGGCGTTGGTGCTCGCGCCGCTGACCGCAGTCGCGGGTATGGCCGTCCCCGGCAACGGCTACTACCTCTCCGGCACGCTCATCGTGCTGTACGCTATCGTGCCCTTCTTCGTCTCCTTCGAAGGGCGACGTCCCACGGCGCGCGAAATTGCCGTGGTGGCCGTGCTGACGGCGCTCGCCGTGGCGGCCCGCGCGGCGTTCATCTGGGTGCCGCATTTCAAGCCCATGGCCGCCGTCATTATGATCGCAGGGCTCGCCGCCGGCCCCCAAACCGGGTTCCTCGTGGGTTCGGTGGCGGCGCTTGCCAGCAACTTCATCTTCGGCCAGGGGCCCTGGACGCCCTGGCAGATGCTCGCCTTTGGAGTGGCGGGGCTCGTGGCAGGGCTGCTTGCCGACGCCCGTGTGTTCCCGCGAGCGAACCTTTCCTGGCCGCGTCGTATTGCGCTGGCAACCGTGGGGTTCGTGCTTATTGTGGGGCTCGTGGGTCCCATTCTGGATACGTCCACGTTCTTCTATCTTTCCACAGCCCCCACGCCGGAGCTGGCCGCGGTGGTGTACCTCGCCGGCCTGCCGGTGAACGCCATTCATGGGGCGGCCACGGCTCTCACGCTGCTGGTCGTGGCGAACCCCCTGCTCGACCAACTCGCCCGCGTCCGCGTGAAGTACGGTTTACTCGATCGGTCGCGCCCCAACTGCCCATAAGTCGCGCCCCAACCGCCTGCAAGTCGCGTTTCAGCCGTAGTCGGTTCTCGCGCGAGCCTACATCGTTGACAACTTTCAAGCGGCTCATCGACCACACATCGAAATTAATTCTGTTCTTTTCTGGTGCCGAAAAACACATCTTGTTCGATTGCACCCGAACACTTTCGCGAGTACTATATGTATCCGCCCTTGGAACTGCAAAACACAATATATTGTGGTTCCGATGGTGAATAACCTGTGGAAAGCCTGTTGGAAAACAAAAGCGAAAAGAGGGTCTACCCCCTTGGTAATCGCGAAGGGCAGCGGTAGGGAAAACATTGCCGCGCTTCTGCATGTTGTGGTTGGCAAGGCCGCGAGAAGCGGTGCGAATACGACGCGACAGCCGCGTCGAAGAAAGGATGTAGGAAGTTATGGTCAAGACCATCATCAAGCGCGACGGGCGCACGGCGGAATTCCATCCGGAAAAGATCGCTGATGCGGTGGAGAAATCGTTCCAGGCTTGTGCGGCCATGCAGGGGCGCGACACCGCCGAGAAGATCGCCGCCACCGTCGTCGAGAAGCTTGAGAGCGGCGCCATCGAGGGCACGCCCACCGTGGAAGGCGTGCAGGACTTGGTCGAGGAGACCCTCATCGAGTCCGGCTTCGTGCAGACCGCCAAGGCCTACATCCTCTATCGCGCCGAGCGCAGCCGCGTGCGCGACGTGAACTCCCGCCTCATCCAAACGCTGAAGGACATCACCTTCTCCAAGGCCGCCGATTCCGACATGAAGCGCGAGAACGCCAACATCGACGCCGATACCGCCATGGGCACCATGCTGAAGTATGGCTCC
>OLQO01001847.1_pt1 | contig 12680 bp, 5 predicted proteins | sample 1672281 | NCBI WGS metagenome assembly OLQO01 (sample SAMEA3136667, study PRJEB25190) | human gut metagenome | biome: human gut; feature: human-associated habitat; material: faeces | place: Austria | collected 2013
TAAAGGAGACCTTCAAGCAGGCCATCCAGAACGTGTGGAGCAACAAAGTCCGCACCTTCCTCACCATGCTGGGCATCATCATCGGCGTTATGGCCGTCATCGTCATCGTCGGCCTCGGCAACGGCATGACCCACATGATGCAGGACTTCTACTCCGACATGGGCAGCGATATTCTGGCCGTCAACATCATGACCGCCAGCACCCGCTCAGTGGAAGTGAACGATGTGTACAGGATCATCAATGAAAAGCCCGAGTATTATAAGGGCCTTTCGCCTATTGCCAGCGCCGGCGGCGACACGCTGCGGGTGGCGGGCGAGAAGTACCGTCGCACCGGCATCAACGGCGTCAACGAAGATTACATGACCATCAACAACTACAAGGTGGCCAAGGGCCGCGGCATCCAGTACACCGATTTGATAGACAACAAGAATATCTGTGTCATCGGCGACTATGTGGACCGCAGGATCTTCGGCGGCAACGGTCTCGGCAGCACCCTCAAGGTAGGCGCCAGCGAGTACCGCATCGTGGGCGTGCTGGAGGGCCGCTCCAAACCCGCCTCTCAGTACGAGGGCGGCAACGACGACATTGTTCTCGTTCCCTATACCACCCTGATGAGCGTCAACAACACCAGCAGTGTCAGCCAGTACTATGTGGTCCTGCAGGACGCGGACCACTCGGATGAGGCACAGGAGTTTTTGCAGTCGCGGCTCAAGAAGCTGGTCAGCAAGGACGACTATGTCTACGTCATGAGCCTGAGCGCAGCCATGAAGCAGATGTCCTCCATGATCAACGTCATGGTGGGCGTCCTGACGGCCATTGCAGGCATCTCGCTGCTGGTCGGCGGCATCGGCATCATGAACATCATGCTGGTGTCCGTCACCGAACGCACCCGTGAGATCGGTATCCGCAAGGCACTGGGCGCACAGGAGAGCACCATCCTGACCCAGTTCGTCGTGGAGGCCGGCGTCACGTCGGCGCTGGGCGGCTGCCTCGGCATCGTGCTGGGCTACGTCGTGTCGGCCATTATCAACCAGATCCTTCCGTATATCCTGACGGATATTACCCTGAATGTCACCCCCTCGGCGGACGCAGCAGCCATCGCCGTGGGCATCTCCTGCGGCATCGGTGTCCTGTTCGGCTTCCTGCCGGCCCGCCGTGCCGCCAACCTGAACCCCATCGAAGCGCTCAGATATGATTAAGGAGTTTACCATGAAAAAACGATTCCTCGCATTCCTGCTGGCTGTCTGCGTGGCTGTTTCCATGCTGGTGCTGCCCGCTTCTGCGGTCGGCTCCAACGCGGCAGTCCAGACGGCGACGGCACTGGGCGGTCTGACCGCCGAGCAGGCCGGTTCTCTGGGTGCGCCCCTCACTCGTGGGCAGGCGGCCCGCCTCCTCACCGCATTCTCTGCTTACCGCGATACCACCACGGCACAGGGCCGCACCGGCCGCCTCTACAGCGATGTAGACAGCGACTCTCCCTATGCGGTCTACATCCGCACCGCTGTCCAGAACGGCTGGATGACCGGCTATTCCGACGGCAGCTTCCGCCCGGACAACACCGTCACGCTGGAAGAAGCCTGCACCATGGCGCTGCGCCTGCTGGGCTATGATGTGGCAAAGCTGGGCGGTACCTTCCCCACAGCTCAGCTCAGCAAGGCCAGCGCACTGGGCCTGCGCAATGAGATCAATGCCTGTCAGGGCGAGACTCTGACCCTCGAGCAGGGTACCATGCTCTTCTACAACGCCCTCACTGCCGTGAACGGCAATGGTCAGATGTACGCTTCCACCCTGGGCTTTGCCGTGAGCAACGGCCAGGTGGACATCTCGTCGGTCCTGCTGGACAATGTCAAGGGTCCCTTCGTGGCAGATGCTTCCACCGTCCTGCCTTTCGTCCCGGCGGCCATCTACCGCAACGACGAAGTCACCACCTCTGCGGCCCTCTCTCCCTATGATGTCTACTATTATAACGAGAGCGCCCGCACCGTCTGGATCTACAACAAGCGCGCCGCAGGCCGCGTGACGGCTGTCTCGCCCTCGGCCAGCGCTCCGACCTCTGTGACCGTGGCCGGCGTCACCTACGCCATCGCTTCGCCCTCTGTGGCCTATCAGCTGTCCTCCCTGTCCGGCGGCGGCGTGGGCCAGGTGGTCACTCTGCTGCTGGGCATGAACGATGCAGCTGTCTCCGTCCTCACCGGCGACGCGGCAGACGCTGTGTTCTACGGCGTGGTCCAGTCCTCATCCCGCACCCTCGTGGAGACGAACAGCGCTGAGGTGCAGCAGGCTGTCTCGGTCATGTGTACCGACGGCACCGCCCGCACCGTCAATGTGAACAATAAGCTCAATTTCCCGGCTGGCAAGCTGGTGGAGATCAGCGTGGACGGTGACGGCGAAAGCGTCCAGTCCATCTCGCCCCGCTCGACCAGCGGCACCGTCAGCGCCGACGGCACCGCGCTGGGCGACACCCCGTTTGCAGACAACGTGCAGATCATTGATACGACGTCGGAGGGTGTGGCTGGGGCAGTTCGCCCCAGCCGCCTATCGGGGGTAACTCTGAGTGAAAGCGACGTCCGCTACTACACCACCAATTCTGCAGGCCAGATCGACCGGGTCATCCTCGACGATGTGACCGGTGACCTGTGGGAGTACGCTGCGCTGGATTCTGTCCGCCGCCTGACGGACGAAGCCGCCAAGAAGATCGACAAAAAGATCAGCGACAAGGCACAGGACGCCGCAAGAGAGGCTGCAGGCCTCCCCGCTGGGACCACCACGACCACCACCAAGGTGGACAAGACCGATGAGGAGACCTTCCAGGATGTGAAGAACATCCTTGTTCCCAGCACCAGCGATGTGCTCTACGGTCTCATCGACGGCAGTGTCGTCAGCTCTACCTGGAACACCCTTACCGGCAAGACGGACCAGCTGTTCAGCTATGTGCTCCGCCGCACCGGCGACAGCGTGGGCGGTACGCTGGGCGACTTCCTCAACTATCTGGGCGAGGGTGCGACCTACGTCTGCTACTCCGGCGGCAAGCAGGTGGCCTACAGCACCGCCACCAAGTACCCCGTTATTGCAGGCGGCATCGCCATCGGCCGTTCTGCCGACGGCAAGGCCATCAACCGGATGCTCCAGCTCTCGCCGGTAGTCATCGATAAGCTGGGCGCAGCTTCGGTCATGAGCGGCGACAAGCGCTATGAGACCGCCGACGATATGCAGGTGTATCTGTGGTCGAACGGCCAGTATTTCGCCACCTCGCTGCCCAAGATCAACACCGAGGATTATAAGCTCGTCGGCTGGTACGACAACTTCGGCTGCTCCGGCGGCAGGAAGATCCGTATCCTTGTGGCCGTCAAGACGAACTGAGCCTGAAATTTTCCAATCACAGAACAGCAGCCTCGCGGCAGATGAAGCGGGGCTGCTGTTTTGTTCTCCTATTTGCCACACGCCCTATTTCGTGTTACAATAAAAACTAGAAAAATTGCGGAAAAAGGAGGTGCGGCAATGATACGCATTGCTCTGGTCGAGGACGAGGCAGAGGTGCGGGCGCAGCTTCAGGGCTATGTGCAGCGGCACACCCGGCAGTACGGCACCGAGTTCGCGGTGACGGAGTTCGCCGACGGCATGGAGCTGCTGGATGATTACCGCCCGGTGTACGACATCCTGTTTCTGGACGTGGAGATGAAGCATCTGGACGGCATGGAGACGGCCCGGCGAGTGCGGGAGCTGGACAAGGATGTTATCATTGTTTTCATCACGAATATGGCGCAGTACGCCATCGGCGGGTACGCCGTGGGCGCACTGGACTATGTGCTCAAGCCGGTGCCTTATTTTGCGTTTTCGCAGCAACTGCGCAAGGCCGAAGAACAGCTGCGCCGCCGCGCACGGCATTATCTGGCCCTGCCGGTGGAGGGCGGGATGCGGCGGCTGGATTCGTCCCTCATCTATTATCTGGAAAGCGAGGGACACCGCGTCCATTTTTATACCGAAGAGGGCGATTTCGTGGCGGCAGGCACCCTGAAAGCCTTTGAGGAAAAGCTGGCCGAGCGGCCCTTTGCCCGCTGCAACAGCGGCTACCTTGTCAATCTGGCACAGGTGAAGAGCGTGCAGCAGGGGATGGTGCAGGTGGGACCCTACGAATTGCAGGTCAGCCGCCCCCGGCGGAAAGCCTTCCTCGCAGCGCTGGCCGACCACATCGGGGGTGAGGGTGCATGACGGCACTGCCCAACATCCCGCGCCTGTATACGGCGCTGGCCGAGTGTCTGGCCGTGGGCATCTACGCCCTGCCGCTGGGCATCCGCTTCGGCAAAACGGCCACCATCGCTGCCAGTGCGGCATGGGCGCTGGCCCTGAGTGCTTTTTTGCAGGCCACGGGCAGCGTTCCGCTGGCGTGGTGGATCCCCTGCATGGCGGCAGCTGTGGGGATACAGTATTTATACCTCTGGGTCACCCGCACCATCTCCCTGCTGGAAGCGGGCTATGTCTGCGCCCGGGCCTTCGTTCTGGCAGAGCTGGCGGCCAGCGCCGAGTGGCAGCTGCACTGCTTCCTCTGGCCTCAGCGCAGCGGGGCCGACGGCCTGTCACTGCTGCTTCTGGTGGTGGTCTACGGCGGCGTTTTCGGCTGCATCTGGGTGCTGGAGCATAAGCACAAAAGTCCAAAGGGCCATATCGTCATCAGCGGAAAAGCGGCCCTCGTGGCCGTCGTCATGGCGGCGATGGTCTTCGCGGTGAGCAACCTGCTGTTCTTGGGCGACTGCGAGGTGGACATGAGCGTCTACTACATCCGCACGCTGGTGGACATCTGCGGTGTGCTCATCCTGACGGTCCAGCACGAACAGCTACGGGAGGCGGCGCTCCACAGTGAGCTTGCCGCCATGGACGAGGTGCTCCACCGCCAGTACGAGCAGTACAAGCGGAGCAAAGAGGGCATCCGGCTCATCAACAGCCGCTATCATGAGCTGAAAATTCAAATCGCGGACATCCGCGCCGAGCGCGACCGGGCCAAGCAGGACGCGGCTCTGGCCCGGATGGAGAGCGGCCTCCGGCAGTATGAGGCCGAGAACAAGACTGGCAACCCGGTATTGGATACACTATTGACCGCCAAAAGCATGGACTGCCAGCAGCGCGGCATCAACATGACCAGCGTGGCCGACGGCAGCCAGCTGGGCTTTCTGAGCACGCGGGAGCTGTGTACCCTCGTGGGTGCGCCGCTGGACAACGCCATCGAGAGCGTGCTGGCCGAGCCTGACCCCGAAAAGCGTCTGCTGCGGGTGGCCATCTATAACCAGAGCGGCTGCGTGATGCTCCGCTTCGAGAACTACTGCGCCCAGCCCGTGGAGATGGGCGCGGACGGTCTGCCCGTCCACAACGCCCACGGCGGCTACGACCTGCAGGGCGTGCAGGCGGCCGCCCAGCGCCACGATGGCACCATGACCCTTCATTGGGCCGACGGCTGGTTCACCCTGCGGATCTTGCTGCCTGTCCCATCGTGAGAAACGTCTCTGTCATCGCACAGCGATGACAGAGACGTTTTGTTATTCTGCACAATAAAACCGTTCTCGAAATTGTGGATTAGCACAATAAAATTTGAAACCAAATTGAAACTTCTGCAAAATATGCCTCCAAAATGACAGATTGTGAAGATGTTTGTGAATTTTCTTTGAATCCATTTATAATAGTGGCAATGCTCCGGGAGCTGTACCCGGAAAATATGGATTCAGAATAAGGAGGAAGAAAATTATGTTGTCCATCAATATGGATGATGTAATGCAGGTAGTTTCGAACATTCAGAACTATCTGATTGCATTCGGCGTCGTCCTCGTACTCGCGCTCCTCGTGATGTTCGCGGTGCGGAAGATGCCCAAAGCGAAAAAGAAGATGATTCGTGCGCAGTCCGGCCTCGCCATTCTGCTGGCGCTGGCGATTGTCGTCAACCTCATCTGCACCGGCCCCATGTCCACCATGCTGGACCTGGTCTCCGGCGAAGGTTCCATCAGTGAGGAGACTTCCGCAGAGGCCACCGAGCTGGTCAATGAGATCACCCAGGAAGGCATCGTTCTGGCTCAGAACGATGACAACATCCTGCCTGTGGCTTCTGGCTCCAAGCTGAACGTCTTCGGCTGGGCTTCCACCAGCCCCTGCTATGGCGGCACCGGTTCCGGCGCTCTGAACGACGCTTACCCTGTCACCGACCTGCTCACCGGTCTGCATGATGCAGGCATCGAGACCAACGACGAGCTGAGCAAGTTCTACACCGATTACTGCTCCACCCGCCCCACCGTTGGTATGTCCAAGCAGGACTGGACTCTGCCCGAGCCGAATGTCAGCCTGTACACCGACGAGATGATGGCAAACGCCAAGGCATACTCTGACACCGCCATGGTCGTCATCACCCGCGTCGGCGGTGAGGGCGCAGACCTTCCCACCGATATGTCTGCTGTCGTGGACGGCAGCTGGATCCGCCGTGTGGCTGAGTATCGCGGCAGTGAAAAGGGTGCCGGCTACTACAACGGCACTTACGATGACAGCCTGAACGAGGGCAATGACTGGGATAAGGGCGACCACTTCCTGCAGCTGTCCAACCGCGAGGAAGAGCTCATCGACCTCGTCACTTCCAACTTCGACAACGTCGTCGTCGTTTACAACGGCGCAAACGCTTTCGAGATGGACTGGGTCAAGGATTACCCCCAGATCAAGGGCGTCCTGCTCTGCCCCGGCACCGGCCAGTCCGGCTTTGAGGGCTTTGGCCGCGTGGTCGCCGGTGAGGTCAATCCCTCCGGCCGTACCGCTGACACCTATGCTGCTGACCTGACCGCTTCTCCGTGGTGGAACAACTTCGGCGACTTCAAGTACACCAACACTTCCGAGTTCAATTCCAACGCCAGTGGCTTTGACCCCGAGGGTACCACTCCCTCCTTCGTCAACTACGTTGAGGGCATCTACGTCGGCTACAAGTTCTATGAGACTGCCGCCGATGAGGGCCTTATCGACTACGACAAGGAAGTTGTCTATCCCTTTGGCTACGGCCTGAGCTACACCACCTTCACCCAGAAGATGAGCGACATCACCAACGACGGCAGCAGCCTGAAGTTCTCTGTCACCGTCACCAATACCGGCTCTGCTGCCGGCAAGGATGTCGTGGAGATCTATAATGATCCTCCGTACACCAACGGCGGCATTGAGAAGGCTTCCGCAAACCTGCTGGACTTCGCCAAGACCAGCGAGCTTGCCCCCGGCGAGAGCGAGACCATCGACTTCACCATCCCGGTCGAGAATCTAGCTTCCTACGATTACAAGAACAACGGCTGCTATGTGCTGGAGGCTGGCGATTACATCATCAGCACCAACTCTGACTCCCACAATGTTCTGGATTCCAAGACCTACACTGTCGCTTCCGACATCGTTTACAACGAGTCCAACAAGCGCGAGAGCGACGAGGTCGTGGCGACCAACCAGTTCGATTTCGCCGAAGGCGAGATTACCTATCTGTCCCGTGCAGATGGCTTTGCAAACTACGACGAGACCATTGCCGCTCCCGCTACCTATGAGATGAGCGACGAGGTCAAGGCTGGCTTCGAGAACTGCTTCACCTACACGGAGTCCGGCTACGAGAAGGACGATGATGCCAACGCAGAGGACATTACCACCGGCGCAAAGAACGGCCTCAAGCTGGCTGATCTGCGCGGTGTGGACTACAACGATTCCAAGTGGGATGATCTGCTGGATGAGATGAGCATCGACGACCTGCAGCAGACCATCGGCTTCGGCGGCTATCAGACCGCAGCCGTGGACAGCATCGGCAAGGTGCGCACCAACGACTGTGACGGCCCTGCGTCCATCAACAACAACTTCACCGGCGTCGGTTCTGTCGGTTTCCCGGCGGCTACCCTCATCGGTATGACCTGGAGCAAGGATCTGGCCCACGACTTCGGCGACAGCATCGGCAAGATGGCCAATGAGATGAACACTTCCGGCTGGTATGGCCCGGCCATGAACATCCACCGCACCGCATTCTCCGGCCGTAACTTTGAGTACTACTCTGAGGACGGTGTCCTGTCCGGTGCTATGGCCGCAAACGCCATCGCAGGCGCACAGGAGCACGGCGTCTACGCTTACATGAAGCACTTTGCCCTGAACGATCAGGAAGGCAATCGTAACTGCATGGTGGCTACCTGGTCCAACGAGCAGGCTATCCGCGAGATCTACCTCAAGCCCTTCGAGATGTCTGTCAAGGATGCTGACTGCCACGCTGTCATGTCTTCCTTCAACTACATCGGCAATCGCTGGGCTGGCGGCTGCTCTGAGCTGCTGCAGAATGTCCTGCGCGGCGAGTGGGGCTTCCTCGGCTTTGTCGAGACCGACTACTTCGGTGTCTACGGCTACATGACCGCCGATCAGGCTGTCCGCAACGGCGGCGACCTGATGCTCTGCACCACCGGCAACGATTACAATAATGTGACCGTTCTGACCAACAGCAGCAAGCAGGCAATGCGCACCTCTGCCAAGAACATCCTCTACACCGTGGTCAACAGCCGCGCTTATGAGGCTGAGAACCTGAACCCCGGCATGGCAAAGTGGAAGGTCATCCTGATCGGCGCTGACGTCGTAGCCGCGCTGCTCATCGTTGGCCTGGAGTACACCGCCATCAAGAACTACAAGAAGCGCAAGGAAGAGGAAGAAGAAGTCTAAACCGAACCCTCTCTCCATGCAGCACCTGAACTGAACCAACGGCAAAGGCCCGCTGCACCAGACAGCGGGCCTTTGCCCTGCTCAGGATAAAATGAGGAAAATGCGATGAAGCATACCGACATCATCCAGAAACTGAACTTAGAGCAAAAATGCGCTCTGCTCTCGGGCGAGACTGTCTTTACCACCCGCGCTCTGCCGGGCAAGGGCATCCCGGCCATCACCCTTTCGGACGGCCCCAATGGTGTCCGCAAGCAGGCCGGCGCCGCCGACCATCTGGGCCTCAACCCCAGCGTTCCGGCAACCTGCTTCCCGACCTCTTCCGCCACTGCGTGCAGCTGGGATGAGAAGCTGGGCGAAGCCGTGGGCGAGGCACTGGGCGAGGAAGCCGCCGCACAGGAAGTGGCTGTCCTGCTCGGCCCTGGCCTGAACATCCAGCGCAGCCCCCTTTGCGGCCGCGACTTCGAGTATTTCTCGGAAGACCCCATCCTCGCGGGCAGGATGGCCGCTGCCTATGTGCGGGGCATCCAGAAAAACGGCATCTCTGCCTGCCCCAAGCACTTTGCGGTCAACAGTCAGGAGCTGCGCCGCATGGCCAGCGACTCGGTGCTCGATGAGCGCACCCTGCGGGAGCTGTATCTGACCGGTTTCGAGATCGTGGTGAAAGAGGCAAAGCCCAAGACCATCATGACCTCCTACAACCTCATCAACGGCACCTATGCCAACGAGAATGCCCACCTGCTGCAGGACATTCTACGGAAGGACTGGGGCTTCGACGGGGCCGTCGTCACCGACTGGGGCGGCTCCAATGACCACGCCCTCGGCGTGAAGAACGGCTCCACCCTCGAAATGCCCTGTCCCGGCGGCGACTCCATCCGGGAGCTGATGAAGGCCGTACAGGACGGCAAAATTTCCGAGGCCGACGTGGACGCCCGCCTCGACGAGATGCTGGAACTGGTGCTCTCCACCCACGCTGCGGTGGAAAAAGCGCCCCGCACCTTCGACGCTGCCGCGCACCATAAGCTTGCCCGCCGCGCGGCCGCAGAGAGCATCGTCCTGCTCAAGAACGAGGGCGGCATCCTGCCGCTCAAGCCCAATGAGAAGCTGGCCGTCATCGGCGACTTTGCCGAGACGCCCCGCTATCAGGGCGCAGGCTCCAGCGCCGTCAACGCCCTGCAGGTGGACACCCTGCTGGACAGCATCAAGGCCGACGACAGCGGCATCACCCTCGTGGGCTATGCCTCCGGTTTCGAGCGTCAGGGTGCAGCTGACGCCGAGAAGCTGGAAGAGGCTGTGGCCCTCGCAAAGAAGGCTGACACCGTTCTGCTCTGCCTCGGCCTCGATGAGCTGCGGGAGAGCGAAGGCCTTGACCGCTCTGACATGAAGCTGGCCGAGAACCAGCAGCAGCTTCTGGCCGCTGTGGCTGCCGTCAACCCGAACGTCGTCGTTCTGCTGAGCGCCGGTGCGCCGATAGAGACGCCGTGGGTCGGCCAGTGCAGGGCGCTGGTCTACGGCGCACTGGGCGGACAGGCAGGCGCAGGCGCGGCCGCAGACATCCTCACCGGCAAGCTCTGCCCCTGCGGCAAGCTGTCCCAGACCTGGGCGCAGGTTCACGACGATACCCCCGCCAAGGCGAACTTCGGCGGCGAGGGCTGGAACGTGGAGTACCGCGAGGGCCTGTATGTGGGCTACCGGTACTATCAGACCGCCGGTGTGCCGGTGGCGTTCCCCTTCGGCTACGGCCTGAGCTACACCACCTTCGAGTACAGTGATTTGAAGGCAGACGAGAAGGGTGTGACCCTCACCGTCACCAACACCGGCAGCTGTGCCGGTGCCGAGATCGTCCAGCTCTACGTCGCAAAGCAGGACGCCAAAGTCTTCCGCCCGGCGCAGGAGCTGAAGGGCTTTGCAAAGGTCTTCCTCGCCCCCGGCGAGAGCGGGACGGTGGGCATCGCTCTGGACGACAAGGCGTTCCGCTACTGGAACGTCAAGACTGACCGCTGGGAAGTCGAAGGTGGAAGCTATCAGCTCCGCGTGGGTGCATCCAGCGCAGACATCCGCCTGACGGCGGAAGTCTCCGTCAAGGGGACTAACGCTCCCGACCCCTACGAGGGTCTCGACCTGCTCCACTACGTCTCCGGTCAGATCACTTATGTGACCGACGCCGAGTTCGAGGCTCTGCTGGGCCACCCTGTGCCGGAGGATGTCGTCCGCATCGACCGGAACATGACGCTGGGCGAGATGGACCATGGCCGCAGTCCGCTGGGCTGGGTGGCACAGAAGGTGCTGCGCTGCCGTCTGGACAGCAGCTTTGCAAAAGGCACCCCCGACCTGAACACCGTGTTCCAGTATAATATGCCGCTGCGCGCGCTGGCCAAGATGACCAACGGCATGGTGAGCATGGGCATGGTGGACGGCCTCGTCTGGGAGCTGAAAGGCTTCTGGCTCGTGGGCATCCTTCGGGTCATCTATGAGTTCGTCAAGAATCTCATCCTGAACAGCCAGATGGAAAACCGGCTCAAAAACAGCTGAAAGGAATAAGGTCATGAATTTCTGGAATAACTTTGCCGCAAAGCATCCGGCCACGGCCAAATGGGTGCGGGAGGGTGGACTGTTCGTCATCGTGTCCAACCTCATCACCGTGTTCAAATACCTGCTTCTGCAGTTCCTGCCCAAGGCGTTTGCAAGCCTGCCGGTGGTGGACTTCGGCTGGCCGGGCATCGACATCACCCTGTTCGGCGAGACCTTCAAGTGGAATATCCTCGGCTACGACGCCGCCCACGGCGGCCTGCCCTACTTCTGCGCCTACATGGTGGCCATGGTCATCGGCGAGTGCATCAATTTCCCCATCCAGCGCAACCTTGTCTTCCGCAGCAAGGGCAACCTCGCCAAGCAGATCGGCTGGTATCTGCTGGCCTTCTGCCTCATCACCTGCATCGTCAACTCCATCAACTGCATCTGGGTGGCTGTGGCCGGTCTGCTGGTGCCTGATTTCATCTACAACATCGGCACCACGGTGCTCAACGGCGGCATCTCGATGGTCATCTTCTTCTTCGTGAACAAGATCATCTTCCCCGAAGGCGAAGCCGCAAAATAATCTGTCATCTTCTTTATTTTCATCATTTTCTTCATCCGAACCAACAGGCCGTCCTCTGGAGGAGGACGGCCTGTTGGCATATTGAGCGGTTTTGGACGCTGCAAAGGACGAAATTTCGGTCATAGGGTAAGAATCTGCCCAGGGGTCTTGCACTTTGATGCTTTACTGTGGTAAAATCATGCCATGCTTTTATCATAGAGGAAAAAGCACCAAAGGGGGAACGTGTATGAGTGAGATCTGTATCATCGTCACCATCGTCGTCTATCTTGCGGCCATGCTGCTGGTGGGTTTCGCCTATAGCAAGACCAACAACGACAGCGCCGACTTCTACCTCGGCGGCCGAAAGATGGGGCCGCTGGTCACGGCCATGAGCGCCGAGGCCAGCGATATGTCCAGCTGGCTGCTGATGGGTATGCCGGGTCTGGCCTATCTGACAGGCATTGCCTCGCCGGGCTGGACGGCCATCGGCCTTGCGCTGGGTACCTGGCTCAACTGGCTCATCGTGGCCCGGCGGCTCCGCCGCTATTCGGCCAACCTCGACGCCATCACAGTACCGCAGTTCTTGTCGCTTCGCTTCCATGACCAGCGCAACCTGCTGAACGCTCTGGGCGCGGTCATCATCATCGTCTTCTTCGTGCCGTATACGGCCTCGGGCTTTGCGGCCTGCGGCAAGCTGTTCCACAGCCTCTTCGGCGTAGATTACATGGCAGCAATGCTGGTGTCGGCCCTCGTCATCGTGGGCTATACCATCCTCGGCGGCTTCCGCGCCGTCACCACCACCGACCTCATCCAGTCGGTGGTCATGTCGCTGGCCCTCATCGCGGTGCTGGGCTACGGCATCGTCGTGGCAGGCGGCTGGGGTGCTGTGGTAGAGAATGCCCAGAGCCTTTCCGGCTACCTGACC
>OLQO01001860.1_pt1 | contig 12577 bp, 8 predicted proteins | sample 1672281 | NCBI WGS metagenome assembly OLQO01 (sample SAMEA3136667, study PRJEB25190) | human gut metagenome | biome: human gut; feature: human-associated habitat; material: faeces | place: Austria | collected 2013
CAGAAGAAGAAGTCATGAAAGTTGCTGAGATGGTCGGTTATCCGGTTATGCTGAAAGCCTCCAACGGCGGCGGTGGCCGCGGTATGCGTATCGTCAACAGTGCCGAAGATATGCCGAAGGAATACCGCGAAGCCTGCAATGAATCCAAGAAGGCTTTCGGTGATGACCAGATCTTCATCGAGAAATACATCCGCGGACCAAAGCATATCGAAGTACAGGTGCTTGCAGATAATTACGGCAACGTTGTTCACCTTTACGATCGTGACTGCTCCGTGCAGCGTCGTCATCAGAAGGTTGTCGAATATGCCCCTGCATTCAGCATTCCTGAATCAACACGTCAGATTATTTTCGACAGCGCTATCAAGCTTTGCAAGCAGGTCGGCTACAGAAATGCCGGTACACTTGAATTCCTTGTGGACCAGGAAGGCAATCCATACTTCATTGAGATGAACCCTCGTGTCCAGGTTGAACATACCGTTTCCGAGATGGTTACAGGCATCGATATTGTTGCTTCTCAGATTCTCATTGCCGAAGGTTATCCGCTGAACAGCCCTGAGATCAATATTCCATCCCAGGATGCTGTCAAGTGTCAGGGATTCTCGATCCAGACACGTGTTACAACAGAGGATCCATCCAATAACTTCCTTCCGGACACAGGCAAGATCACTGTTTATCGTTCCGGTTCAGGCAATGGTATCCGTCTTGACGGCGGCAACGCTTATGCAGGCGCTGAGATTCTTCCATATTATGATAGTCTTCTTGTAAAAGTGATCACACACGACCGTACATTTGACGGTGCCATCCGCAAGTCTCTCCGCGCATTGAAGGAACTGCGTATCAGAGGTGTCAAAACCAACGTGCCTTTCCTGATCAATGTCATCAACCATGAGACATTCAGAGCCGGCCAGTGCTACACCACTTTTATAGAAGAAACACCTTCTCTGTTCCAGCTGCAGCGCAGCCAGGACCGTGCAACCAAGATCATCGAATTCCTGGGTGACAGAATCGTCAATACAACTGGCGGCGACAAACCATTTTATGAAAATCGTGAAATTCCTCAGTTCGATGAGGAGAAAACGGTTTATGGTGCCAGAGACGAATTCTTAAAGCTTGGTGCCAGGGACTTTACTCAGAAGATCTTGAATGACAAGAAATTATACGTGACAGATACAACTATGCGTGATGCCCAGCAGTCCCTGATGGCAACCCGTATGCGTACGAAGGATCTCGCCGGTGCAGCCCGTGCAACCAATGCATTTATGCAGAATGCTTATTCCGTTGAATGCTGGGGCGGTGCCACATTCGATACCGCTTATCGTTTCCTGAAGGAATCTCCATGGAAGCGTCTCGAAATTCTCCGTGAGAGAATGCCGAACACTATGCTCCAGATGCTGCTGCGTGCATCCAACGCCGTTGGTTACAGCAATTATCCGGATAATGTGGTTAAGAACTTTATTGATGTTTCCTCCAAAGCCGGCATCGATATTTTCAGAATTTTCGACTCCCTGAACTGGGTTGAGAATATGAAGATGCCAATCGAAGAAGCATTGAAAACAGGCAAGATTGTCGAAGGTACACTCTGCTATACAGGCGATGTTACGAATCCAAACGAGAAGAAATACACACTGGATTATTATGTCAAGAAAGCCAAAGAACTCGAAGCACTTGGTATCCATACCTTCTGCATCAAGGATATGGCCGGACTTCTGAAGCCATACGCTGCCAAAGAGCTGATCGGTGCGCTGAAGTCCGAACTGAAGATTCCGGTTCACCTTCATACACATGATTCTACAGGCAACGGTGTTGCAACTGTCCTGATGGCTGCAGAAGCCGGCGTTGATATCGTCGATCTGGCCATTGAATCCATGAGCACACTGACCAGTCAGCCATCCATGAACTCTGTTGTTGCTGCCCTGCAGGGTACAGACCGTGACACAGGCCTTGATCTTGATGAACTCAGTGAACTTGGCCGCTACTACGGCAGAGTCCGCAAGGTTTACAAACAGTTTGAAAGCGGTATGAACGCACCAAACGTTGATATTTACAAGTACGAGATCCCTGGCGGTCAGTACTCCAACCTTCTCGCCCAGGTTGAAAGCATGGGTATGAAGAATCAGTTTGAAGAAATCAAAGAGCTGTACAGACAGGCCAACGAGCTTCTCGGCAATGTTACAAAAGTTACACCTACATCCAAGGTTGTCGGTGATATGGCTATCTTTATGCTGAAGAACGGTCTGAACAAAGACAATATCTTTGAACTTGGCCAGGATCTCTCATTCCCTGCCTCTGTTGTAGACTACTTCAAGGGCATGATCGGACAGCCTGAAGGTGGATTCAATCCTGAACTTCAGAAGATGATCCTCAAAGGTGAGAAACCGATCACTGTCCGTCCGGGTACATTGCTTCCGGATGTCGATTTTGACGCTGTTAAGGCCATGCTGAAGGATAAATACGATCTCTCAGATTTCTCCGATTACCAGCTGGATCTGAAGGCTGTCAGCTATGCCCTCTATCCAAAGGTATATGAAGATTACTGTGAACATTTCCAGGCATACAACGATGTTACACGACTTGAAAGCCATGTTTACTTCTATGGCCTGCGCCGCGGTGAGGAGACAACCCTTAAGATTGGCGAAGGTAAAGATCTGCTGATCAAGTTTATGGAAATGTCTGCACCTGATGAGGAAGGCAAACGTGTCCTCAGCTTTGAAATCAACGGTTCTGTCCGTGAAGTCACTGTTCAGGATAAGAAGCTTGAAGTTAAGTCCGATAAGAAACTGAAAGCCGATAAGTCCAACCCGGCTCATGTTGGTTCTACGATTCCGGGTACAGTCAGCCAGGTATTCGTCAAAGAAGGCGAAGAAGTGAAACAGAACCAGCCGCTGCTCGTACTCGAAGCCATGAAGCTGGAGACAACTGTCGTTGCCAAACAGGACGGTGTTATCGACAAGATTTACGTTGCTGCAGGCGATCGCGTCAATACCGGCGATCTGCTGCTGTCCTTCCAGAAATAGTGTTCATACGGGTATCATAAAATAAAAACTGAAATTCTCGCTGTCTCGCTGGTTTTGCCAGACACTGTGTGCTCCATCCGGACTGCTTGTCCGCCTGGTTCCACACAGTGTCGCAAAAATGCGGACATCTGGGAATTTCAGTTTTTTTATCGGCATCCTGTATGAGACTTATGCGAGAGAGTTTTCCTTTATTACATAGGCTATGGCCATTCTGTAACTTATGGCCTTATCCGGCTACTCATGATATACTTAACGAATGGAAGTCGGAGGACGTGCTGCACCCGTTCCGAGCCTATTCGGAGGTGGTGCCATATGAGTACATATGAGGAATTACAACTTATAGTCTCTGTCGCTATGCTCATAGTTGCAATACTGAATTTTACGCATAAAAAATAGCCGTCCTATGTACTTTGGCGAGTCTCAGACAGCTATTTTTATAAATAATGCTATATCGCCGGGTCGGGTGAGCACATTCACCTTCCGACTTCCTATATTCTTATTATACCTTTCTTACAGGCGTTTGTAAATACGCCTATCGCGATTTTCTTTACAATGCTTTATTCTCTTTCCAGCGCCCTGATATCAGGAACACCACAATCAATATAATGGCACCCACGGATGCCATCGGACCGCCGAGACCGACGCCCGTCAAACCAAGGTTCAGCACCAGGCCAAAGGCCACTGCCACCGGTACTCTGAGAACGATCGCCGACAGCATATTATTCACCATTGAAAAAGCGGTATGCCCTGCGCCTGTAAACAGGCCGTTGATACAGAAGACAAACGGCATCAGCAGATAATCAAAGCTGAAGGTACGGATATACTGCACGCCGTATTTCAGCATTTCCGGTTCATCATTAAAAAGGCGTAAAATATGCTCGAAAGATGTCTGCGCCACAATAAAGATGCATCCACTGATACAAAATGCGATGACTGTACCGATTTTGCATGTTTTCACTGCTCGGTCCCACTTGCCGGCACCGATATTCTGTGCACACATCGTTGAGATGGAGGCCCCCATCGCCACAGCCGGCAGCACCGCAAAACTATTGAACTTGGCCACAACACCAACGGCGGCTGATGCATTGACGCCACCGATGATATTGACAAGAGTTGTAATGATCATAAATGAAACGCTCGTCACACCATTCTGAATCGCAGTCGGTGTCCCTAATTTCAGAATCTTTATCGCTTTTTCTTTTTTGATAATAAAAGAAGATGGTTTGAAATCAAATACAAAGTCATTGCGGATCATCACGACGATACAGGTGATCATGCTGACAGCCTGTGAGAATACAGTTGCAATAGCTGCTCCCAGCGCTCCCATCTTCAATCCGGCCACCAGTACAAGGTCAAGAATCACGTTAGTAATGCAGGCAATCAGTACAAAGTACAAAGGTCGCTTACTGTCTCCCATGCCGCGCATAACCGCACTGAACACATTGTAACCAAATATAAAAATCAACCCCAGAACCGTCACTGTCAGATAACGATCAGCCTCTGCAAAGGATTCCGCCGGTGTCTGGATCAGATGAAGAATCGGTTTCTTGAGAATAAGCATTAAAACGGTAATGGCAACTGCCGCAATGGTTAATGTCGTAAGCAATGTTGCCGTCGTCTCCTGCATATCCTTCCGCCTCTTGGCTCCCAGATACTGTGCGATCAGTACAGTTCCGCCTGCACACAGACCGACAACGATATTCGTCAGAATCAGGGTTACCTGGCTTCCCAGATTCACACCGGACATGCTGGTTGTACCGCTGAAGCGTCCGACAATCAGCATATCCGCCACGCTGTAAAATATTCGACGCCAGAAAAGGCAGCGAAAACAGTATCAGCTGCTTTGCTACATTGCCTTCTGAAAGATTTTTCTCAAAACTGCTCATGATGATTACCTCTTTTAAATTCCTGTAAGTATTGGCAGAACTTTTGCCTGTCAGAAAAGCTTTTGTATGCTTCATGTTTTTGTATACTTAATTATACTTAATATAGTAGCGTAAACCACCAATAATGACAATAGGTATTCTCAAGCGTACCATACCTGCCAACCCTGTTTTCCATACAAGAAGAACATTTCGAACCATTTTTCAATTTACATCTACCAAAAAAAATGATATCCTATAAGGTGTTTGACTACTATTAAGTACATCATCAATACTGGGGAATTTAAAAAATGAAAAATAAAACTGCATTTACAATTTTGACGATTCTAGTCTTAAGTTTTCTACTTTATCTGTCAGGCGGGATTTTTGTACATCACGGTTCTGCGAAAAACAGCGAATCTATTGCAGCGGATATCGATCTGCTCACTCAAATGGAAGCCAAAACGCCGACAGATTTCTCATCCCGAAAAATCGAAAATTTTTCCGGCGATCTCACTGAGGAACAGGAGAAGATCATCGCAATGAAAGATGACTCCTTTGACAACAGTGAAATGACCAAATGGTTTGAGGACGTGATCATCCTGGGGGATTCTATCGTCGAGGGTGGCTCTGCCTATGAATGGCTGACGCCATCCAACTTCTCCTCCAAGATCGGTATCTCCGTCTGCACAGCTGAAGAACAGATTGACGCTGCTATTAATGCTTCGCCATCTCTTCTTTTCATGTGTTTTGGTGTCAATGATATCGAGAATTATGGCTCACAGGTGGATGGATTTATCTCTGATTACAGGGAAGCAATTACCAAAATCCAAGGTGCAACACCACATACTGTGATTTATGTCAATGCGATCTTTCCTCCGCAGGACGGTGTTCAGGATCGTCTGCCATTTTATGGGTATCTCGACGAATATAATACAGAACTTGAAGCTTTATGTCAGGAACTCGGCGTCACCTTTATCGACTCCGGTTTCATTTTAAGAGAACTGCCGGAATTATATGATGCGGATGGTATTCACCCTGTTTCCGCATTTTATCCATTATGGTTTAATTATCTGGCAGATATGGCGGGGTTAAAAGACAATGAATAGATTAAAGAAATTGACATATATCCAATACATCATCTGCGGCCTGCTTGTTATTTTCATTCTTGGCATTCTCCTGTCAGGTCATGCCAAAAATGTCAGTTTTGAAACAGTCCAGCAGAATATTGTATCATGTGAAGGTATCAATACCCTCAAAAAAGGAACAGCCCGTGATATGCGAAAGAATCTTGATCTTGACGAAAGTCTCTTTGACTGGTCTATTTACTATTGCGGCAATGGTCTAATGGATGTATCGGAGCTTCTGATCGTGAAGTCCGATAACTCAGCCGCTCTGGAAACAGCTGAAAAAGCGGCTGCTTCCAGACTGGACGCACAAAAGACCAACTTTGACGGCTACGGCACTAACCAGATTGACCTTCTTGGTCATGCCATCACCAAAAAAGTCGGCCCTTATTATTTTTATGCTGTTTCTGAGCATGCATCAACGTGGGAGGAGGTTTTTATGGGTCTCGTCAAATAGACCCTGAAAGTACATTATGGTATTCAGTAGTTTAAATTTCCTGCTTATTTTTCTTCCAATCGTACTGCTCCTCCATTCAGTACTTCCTTTTAAATATAAAAACATTGTACTGCTTGCGGCCAGCATTATTTTCTATGCCTGGGGAGAACCTGTATATGTCATTCTTATGATCCTGAGCATCGGATTCAACTACATGTCCGGTCTCGTCCTTGGCGAGCTTGAAGATCCACATTTGCGGAAGCGCCAGCTTATATTTGCAGTCGCTGTCAATCTTCTGCTGCTTGGATTTTTTAAATATGCCGGTTTCCTTGTCAGCATGATCAATGCCATTCTTCCTCTGAAGATTGAATTCAGATCACTGGCACTTCCTGTTGGTATTTCTTTCTACACATTCCAGGCATTGTCCTATGTCATCGATGTGTACAGAAAGAAAGTCAAGCCTCAGGAAAACCTGCTGAACTTTGCTGTATATATCACGATGTTTCCTCAGCTCGTCGCCGGTCCGATCGTTAAATATTCAGATATCGAGCTTCAGCTTTCCAACCGCAAAATATCCCGTGCCAAATTCGGTCAGGGCATCGAGCGACTGCTCTTTGGTCTTTCCAAAAAAGTCCTGCTTGCCAACAATCTCGGTCTGCTTTACGAAACCATTCAGGCTTCGGGCAGCAGAAGCATCATGACTTCATGGCTTGGTATTTTTGCCTACACCCTTCAGATCTACTTTGACTTCTCCGGTTACAGTGATATGGCCATTGGTATGGGCAAGATGCTGGGATTTACATTCCCTGAAAACTTCAATTTTCCATATATTTCAGACAGTATCACAGAGTTCTGACGCAGATGGCATATGACATTATCCGGTTGGTTCCGTGAATATGTCTATATTCCTCTGGGCGGCAACCGTGTTTCCATGCCCCGTCATATTCTGAACCTTCTGATTGTATGGGTGCTCACAGGTTTCTGGCACGGTGCGGCATGGAACTTTATCCTGTGGGGCCTCTATTACGGTATTCTTCTGATTCTTGAGAAATATATATTTGCTCCTCTGTTGAAGAAGCTGCCGAAAGCAGCCCGACACATCTATACCATGCTTCTTGTCATGTTCGGCTGGGTCTTATTCAGCAACACGGACTTTGGCAGTATGCGCACTTACGTCGGCACTTTATTTGGTATCGGCACCAAGGGCTTCCTTGATCTGGCGTTCTTTTATTATATAAGGAACAATCTCATCATTCTGATCATGGGCGTGCTCTGTGCAACACCGCTGATCAGGAATTATATTGTGCGATGCAGCAGAAAGAAACCTGAAGTGACTTCCGCAGTACTTCTGCTCCTTGGTATCCTCAGCATTGCATTCCTTGTATACGGTACTTACAACCCTTTCCTTTATTTCAGATTTTAGTGAGGACAGATTATGCAGAAACGAAAAGATAAAATCAATCGAAAAAAATATCATTCTATTCTGGTCATTGCCGCAATTGCTATTGTTGTCCTCCTGGATGCCGGCATGATCCTGATGCCGGATCATACATCCTCTGATATGGAAAACCGTACACTCCAGACATTTCCAAAGCTGACATTCTCAACACTGGTATCCGGAAAGTTTGAATCCGAATTCGAAACCTATATTGCTGATCAGTTTCCTTTTCGAAACAAATGGATCACGCTTGAATCCACAGTTTCACGCATGATGGGAAAAACTGAATCCAACGACATTTTTCTTGCAAAGGACGGTTATCTGATCCAGAATTTCCATACGCCATCTGATGAGCAGTATGCCTCCCTCCTGGAAGGCTACAAGGGGATTGCCAAGCTTACAGAAGGAACAGATATCACCTTAAATGCTATGATCGTCCCTACGGCCGTCAACATCTACAGCAAAAAACTCCCTTTCGGAGCTGTAAAAGGGGATCAAAAAGCTTTCCTTACACAGCTTCAAAGTGACCTTGCTGCTTCCGGCATCAACTGGATCGATCTTTCTGAGCCTTTTGCCGCCTGCGACAAAGCAACTCAGCTTTACTACAGAACCGACCATCACTGGACAAGTGATGCGGCCTTACTCGCCTACCAGACCTATAACAAAACTCTGGGACTTAATGACAGCACCACTTATTCCAAAAACATACTTTCCGATTCTTTCAAAGGTACTTTGTCCGCTTCCAGCGGCCTGCGTACATCAGAAACGGATGAAATTTATGCGTATCTTCCGGATCAGGCCACAGATTACACTGTCAGCCTGACGGCAGAAAATACCAAATCAGCTTCCGTATTTGACGTTCAAAGCCTGTCCACCAAAAGCCAGTACAATGTATTCTTTGGCGGCAATCATCCGGAAGTCGTTATCGATTCCGCTTCCGAATCCAAAAAGGTGCTGATGGTCTTCAAGGATTCCTACGCAAACTGTTTTGTTCCGTTCCTGATTCCTGACTATGCAAGAATCATCATGATCGACCCGAGATATTATACAGAAGATATTTCCGAAACCATTCAATCCAATGGCGTTACCGATATTCTGTTTCTGTATAATGCCAACACGGCGGCTGAAGACCACAGTCTTTATCAGCTGACCGCCCAATAAACTAAAATACACTAAAATACAGCATCATGACAATCCTATCAGAATCGTCACGATGTGAAGAAAGGCCCTGTACTTCGGCATTCACCGAAATACAGGGCCTTTTTGGGGAAAATGTTCACTTACCAGCCAACACAATCTGCGCCATTAGTCTTCAATATGTGTTGTGGTTGTTGTGAGGCCATTGGCATCAGCATCTACATTGATGCAGTCGCCCGGCTCCAATTCATTGCCAAGGATCATTTTAGCTACCATGGTCTCGACATTCTTCTGGATATACCGCTTCAACGGACGTGCACCATAAACCGGATCATAACCATGATCTGTGATGTAATCCTTTGCAGCCGGTGTCAGCTGAAGCGTCAGTTCCTTTGTCTCAAGACGCTTATTCAGACGACCGATCAGGATATCAATGATACCGCTGATGTTGTCCTTCGTTAACGGCTTGAACATAATGATCTCATCAAGACGGTTCAGGAATTCCGGACGGAAATGTGCTTTCAGATCATTCATCGTGTTCTGTCTTGCTTCATCACTGATATTGCCTTCGCTGTCAATGCCCTCCAGCAGATAGGAAGAACCAATGTTTGACGTCATGATCAGAATCGTATTCTTAAAGTCTACCGTTCTGCCCTGGGAATCGGTCACACGACCATCATCCAGAATCTGCAGCAATACATTGAAAACATCCGGATGGGCCTTCTCAATCTCATCGAAAAGGATAACAGAGTAAGGTTTTCTTCTGACTGCTTCTGTCAGCTGTCCGCCTTCTTCATAACCAACATATCCCGGAGGCGCTCCGATCAGTCTGGACACGGAGAACTTCTCCATGTATTCACTCATATCGATACGCACCATATTGTTCTCATCATCAAACAGATTCTCTGCCAGTGCCTTGGCAAGTTCTGTCTTACCAACACCAGTAGGGCCAAGGAACAGGAACGAACCAATCGGTCTGTTCTCATCCTGGATACCTGCCTTGGAACGGATAATCGCTTCTGTAACCTTCGATACACCTTCTTCCTGACCGATGACACGTTTGTGAAGTTCATCGTCCAGGTGAAGGATCTTATTACGCTCGCTCTCTGTCAGCTTTGCAACCGGAATACCTGTCCATCTGGACACGATTCTGGCAATCTCTTCATCAGTGACACGTTCACGAAGAATAGAATTCTCTTCTCCATGGACACGCGCCTCTTCCTCTTCCAGCTGTTTCTTCAGCTGAGGCAGCTTGCCGTACTGAAGTTCAGCAGCCTTGTTCAGATCATAATTCCTCTGAGCCAACTCAATCTGCTTGTTCAGGTCTTCAATCTGTTCACGCAGGCTCTGCAGTTTCTCAACATCCTGCTTCTCATCGTCCCATTTAGCCTTCTGAACCTTGAAATCTTCTCTCAGTTCGGCAATCTCATGGGTAATGTTCTGCAACCGTTCCTGACTGAGCTTGTCGTCCTCTTTCTTCAGAGCGGCTTCCTCAATCTCCAACTGCATGATCTTACGCGAAATCTCATCCAACTCTGTCGGCATAGAATCAAGTTCTGTCTTGATCATTGCACAGGCTTCATCCACAAGGTCAATCGCCTTATCCGGAAGGAAACGATCGGTAATGTATCTATGTGAAAGCGTTGCAGCTGCCACAAGGGCACCATCTGTAATCTTAACACCATGGAAAACTTCATATCTCTCTTTCAGGCCACGAAGAATGGCAATGGTATCCTCAACCGTCGGCTCATCCACCATAACCGGCTGGAAACGACGCTCAAGCGCCTTATCCTTCTCAATGTACTGTCTGTACTCGTCCAGTGTTGTCGCACCGATACAGTGGAGTTCACCCCTGGCCAGCATAGGCTTCAGCATATTGCTGGCATCCATGGCACCGTCCGTCTTGCCGGCACCAACGATCAGATGCAGCTCATCGATGAAAAGAATAATCTCGCCGTCGCTCTTCTTGACCTCAGCAAGAACAGCCTTCAGACGTTCCTCGAATTCACCTCTGTACTTGGCACCGGCTACCAGTGCGCCCATATCCAGAGAATAAATCTTCTTGTCCTTCAAGCCATCCGGCACATCGCCCTTGACGATACGCTGTGCCAGACCCTCGATAACTGCGGTCTTACCTACACCAGGCTCACCGATCAGTACCGGGTTGTTCTTCGTCTTACGAGAAAGGATACGGATAATGTTACGGATCTCCGTATCACGGCCAATGACAGGATCCATCTTCTGGGCTCTTGCCTTGCCTACCAAATCTTCTGCATACTTACTCAGGCTGTCATAAGTTGCCTCAGGGTTATCACTTGTCACACGCTGATTGCCTCGGACAGTGGAAAGTGCCTGAAGGAAACCATCTCTTGTTACTTCAAAATTCCTGAATAATGTCTTGATATCACTGTCGGCTGTCTCAAACAATGCCAGGAAAAGGTGCTCAACAGAGATATATTCATCATCCATCTGCTTCGCTTCTTCCTCAGCCCGTACCAGTGTACGGTTCAGGTTATCACCTACATAAACCTGGCCGCCGGATACCTTGACAAGCTTCTCAACAAGCTTCGTCGCCTGTACCTTAAATCCTTCGTGATTAATTCCCATCTTCGCCAGCAGTCTGTCGATCAGGCTGTCTTCCTGGGTCAGCAGGCTCAGAAGCAGATGTTCCTGTTCAATCTTCTGATTCCCGTACTGATAAGCCAGTTTCTGACAATCCTGCACTGCCTGCAGGGACTTCTGTGTAAATTTATTTAAATCCATATTCATGCCTCCTTTGGAAACAATGTGCTAAAAATCATCTTTTGTCATCTATGTCAAACACAACATCCATTTGATGCCGCGTCAATTTTCTTCTCATACGCTACTTCTCTTCGCTACTTTCTTCTCTGCAGTCTCTCTTCAGCCATTCACCCTCTTTTTTGTTCTATACGTAATATAACACCTATTATTAGCACTGTCAAGAGGTGAGTGCTAATTTTTTGTGAAAAAAATGTGAAGCCCGAATTTTACGGGCTTCACCGATTTTCCAGTCCTTTTATACTCTATCGCTTTCAAACTATTTAATTCAGATATTCACCCACTGGAGAAGAATTGTACTGTTTCTTAACCTCAATCACAATGGATCCATCCTCATTTGTTTTTTCTGATAAGATTTTGTACTTCGTCCCATTCTTTTTCAACTGGGCTTTATACTTCTCATATTCCTGTACAATCGCTTTTTTTGCATACTCTGTTGTCTCTCCGTCATAATTGGAAAAACACAATGTCTGAGTGATACAAGCTGCTTTAATTCTTTTCATAACCGCTACCTCTCTTTCATTTTTACAGATACATCACATAGAAAAAGGGACCTTTCACTCAGTAAATTTGAATGAAATGATCCCTGATTTTCATATAAATCGTACTTGGTTTTTACATTTCTTATTATACTTTATTTTTTTTCAAATATATAAGCAGTTTTTATTTTCTCTTCCCTATTCCCGTTATTAAATGTTATCAGTTCTTTTTTTCAGCTATTCCTATTCATATTTCACAGACTTCTCCCCTTACTGATTTGTGCT
>OLQO01001864.1_pt1 | contig 12546 bp, 7 predicted proteins | sample 1672281 | NCBI WGS metagenome assembly OLQO01 (sample SAMEA3136667, study PRJEB25190) | human gut metagenome | biome: human gut; feature: human-associated habitat; material: faeces | place: Austria | collected 2013
CAGACCATGGAGATGAAGCACAACGCCATCGCCTACGGTTTCCTCGTGCCGCTGTTCTTCGTGGTGTCCGGGGCGAAGGTGGACGTGCGGGCCATCGGAGCCGAGCCGGAGCTTTTGGGGCTGTTCATCCTCCTTCTGCTGTTCGTGCGCGCGCTGCCCATCTTCGTGGGCCTCTCCACGGGACGCGAGTCGCGCACCATGGACGTGCGCGAGCGGCTCACCATCGCCTTCTACTGCACGACGGCGCTTCCCATCATCGTGGCCGTCACCAGTGTGGCCGTCTCCGCCGAGGCCATGAGCCAGCAGACCGCCTCCGTGCTCGTGGCCGCCGGCGGCGTCACGGTGTTCCTCATGCCGCTGCTCGCCTCCGTCATGGCCCATTCGGTCAATGCCGATCTGGGCGAGGCGCTGCATGAGATCCGCGAGCAGCCCCGGGCCGTGGCCCATATTCTGGCCGAGCACCGCCGCCGCGAGCGCGAGCTGCACCGCCAGCTGAAGGCGCGCCTGGCCGCAGCGGGTGCGCGCCATGCCGACACCTTCGACCTCACCGAGCGCTGCCCCGGGGGTGTCTGCAACGTTCCAGATTCCGAAGACGACGGCCATTGATCGTCTTTGATTTACCTTGGTTTCGAGGACTTTTGCGGCGACTGATCTTTGACATAGTCCGTCGAGGCCCGGACTATGTCAATCAACTCCTGCTTCTTATGAATGCCCATCTTCGCATAGAGCCGCTTGCAATGAGTTTGCACAGTGCCGGTGGATATGACCAAGCTTTCGGCGATAGCAGGGACGGTGTTCCCTCTGGCGAGCAGTTCTAGTACCTCGGCTTCACGCGCCGTGAGACGAAAGCGAGCTGCTGTATTGGCGCACTGTTTCGCAAGCCTGTCCCAATAGGGATTGCGGAGGGCGTCCCGAGGATTGGTTGAAACGACCAGGCGCGAATCGGAATCGGGGACATGGCTAAGGGCGATAAACTCTGCATTCGTGAATGCTGTCGTCTTCGAATCGAGATCGCCCCGTACTAAATAGAAAACGAGTGACGTGACGAACATGGCCGATAGAGCGATGACGAACCCATGCGATTGTCCGAAGAAGGCATAGGTCTTCAGTATCGAGCTGAAGCCATAACCGAGAAGCTGCATAACGTTGACAATGCCGAAATAGAATCCAAACATAAACAAAGGACTTATTCCATCTCTCTTGCACGTTTGGCAACACTGCACCATCCCTATGGATACCAAAAGAGAAAAGATTCCATACGCGATGCCGTAAGTGATCTGAGGGAGCGCTGTGGCGAATAGCGGAATGGCGGCAAATAGGCAGAGCAGGAACGGAAAGAGCGAGCGGAACACCTGTATGACATTGAAAGAGAAGGAGCGGCGCTGCCATAGCGCCATGATGGCCAAGGACGCTACAAGCATTCCGAGCAGTGGTGCATAAGTAAATATTCCATTTAAGGTGCTATTGCTACTTGTAAACGCCGATCTTAAAACCGTGTACAGGAAGGCAAGTGAGCCGATGCACAAAGCGCTTTTCCATGACAAGACCATGACATTGAGATAGGTGCGCCGATGGTCGAGCGGGCGCTCGGCGTACATCGGCGCGCTCCAGTCCATCGAACGGTAGCAACGGGTCAAAGTGACGGCCGCAACAAGCAATATCACCGCACGCAGCCCCATCGTTTGGCTGCTGCTTGATATAAGGCCTAGCAAAGCAAAGAGCAGAACGGGAAGTCCGCGACCGACCAGTATGTCGGCGATGCACTGGTCGTCGTCCTCGCTGGCAAAGTATTGTTCCCACAATAGGTAGAGCAGGGGCGCGCCAATGTTGTTCGCTATCGTGCCCGCAACGTTTGCGTCAATGGGGATTTCGAATCCGCATTGACGGAAGAGAGCGGTGGCCATGTTCGCATATATGAGACCGAGCGCCCCGAAGACAACTGGGCCCTTTGCGGATGCAGGAGCGAAGAAGCCTATGAACATACATAGGATCCATGTCAGGCAGTAGGTCAAGGGGTTTATAAGCTCCATGAGCAAATGGGGCAAACCGCTTTCAGCATTCGGAACAAAAGGAAGCCATTCGGCCATAGAGTTGGCAGCAATGATGAGTGCGAAGCTAAGAGAAGCTTCGGTGATGTATTTGATGCGTTTCAACGGGATCCTCCTCTGAAGCTATCCTAGCACGAAAGGGATCAGCAAGAGATTGCGCAAAGTGTCTGAAAGACGTCACGAAGGGCAATATCCCATGTTTCATGAGACGCGATTTACCTCGAGGTATCCAATTTCATGGCCGGCTGCCCTCCTGTTTCGATTTAGCATGACCAACCAGTTCGGCGCTGTCGGATATGGATGATCGTCTGAGCGGGTATCGAGAGATGCTGTTTAAGTTTTAAATCCCCCCTCCCTTCTTCCCTCGCCGCTTCCGAGCACGCTATACGTCGACGGCTCCGAACCTTGAGCAACTCGAATGCTCATTTGCAGCGCGGAACATCCAAAGGAGAGAGGAGATCACTTGCTTGGACACGCTTTGGCAAAAAATCAACATACGAACAGGAGGAGGATCAATGTCGTCAAAAAACAGTACCACCGTTAGCCGCCGCAGTTTCTTGCGCGGCGGAGCTACGGCTGCCGCATTAGCTGCTGCAGGTGCGGCTTTTGGCTGCGCGCCAAACAGCGAAGGAAGCTTATCTGCAACGGGGGAGAAGGCCGATGCCGCCGATCTGAATCAACACGTTGTTGATTCAGACGGGGCGATTCTAGAAGGGCGAGGACGCTGGCAGGGCGCTCCGTGCCCCAAGGGATGCTCGCTTACGTGCTCTCCGTGCCAATATGTCGTTGACAACGTCCCCATGCGAGGGAAGGTTGTCGATTATTTCGAAGAGGATAGCTACAATCTCCAGCTGAGAAGCTGCCACGCTTACAAAGTCGCTCGAGAGTGGATATACAGCCCCAGCCGCATCAAGTATCCCATGAAGCGCAAGGGATGGCAGCCTGGTGGCGGAGAGAATTCGAACGGCCAGATGCGTGGCAAAGACGAATGGGAGCGCATCAGTTGGGATGAGGCGCTCGACCTCTGCGCCGCGGAGATTAAGCGTATATATGGAACCTATGGCCCCACATGCACCATCAGCTTTATCAGCATGGGCGGCTCGATCCAGAATGTTCTGAACCTCATGGGTGGTTACGTGGAGATCAACGACACTATTTCCTGTGGAACATGGCAGGCGGATACGAGTTGGTGGGGCCTGCCCTTTTACGGAAACTACATGGGCGACGACCCCCAGGATTGGGTATATGCCGACTATTTCGTTCTCGCGTCCTCGGATCCCGTGTTTACCGCGAACGCTTCCGGCGCTTATCTGACGGCTGCGAAAGAAGCGGGAGCGAAATTCGTCTATGTGGGGCCTTGCTACAACCAGGGTGCTACTCAACTTGAAGCGCGGTGGATCCCGGTTCGTCCCGGAACTGATACAGCGTTTTGGAACGGTGTCGCCTACGAGATGGTGAAGCTGGACGAGAGCGCGGGCGATGTCATCGATTGGGAGTTCCTTGCCAAGTACACCAAGGGCTTCACGATGGACAACATGCCCGACGACGCCAAACTCCAGGAATGTTACCAAGGATATCTGCTGGGAGAGTACGACGACACGCCCAAAACAGCGGCGTGGGCCAGCCTCATTTGCGGTGCACCTGAGCAGGACATCAAGGACATGGCCGCGATCATGAGCAAGCAGAACAACGTAATTTTGGCGACGGGCACAGCTGCGGCGCGTTGCACCGGTGTGGAGAACTATCCCCAGATGATCTATACCATCGGGCTCATGGGCGGCCATATGGGCAAGCAGGGCAATGCCGTGTTCTACAACTTGACGGCGATGAACTACGTCACTAAAGCCTACACTGGGGCACGCGGTCGCGCGGCGTCTTCGATTCAGAACCCCCTGAAGTTCGAGGCCGAGCCAGGAGTCAATCTCGCGGGCATCCCCTCGGTTGGGCGCAACTTGATCGCTGCGCCGCTGCATTGGCGCAATATGCTTGAGGGGAAGTACACCTCTTACGGCGCCCATTCCCAGCAGGAATCGCCGAACCCCTATAACAGTGGCGTCGAGCACGACATCAACGTCAAATTTATCTGGAACGGATGCCGCAACTTCCTCTCGATGAGCATCGATTTGTTCAACGCGGTGAAAGTGTACAGGAACTGTGAGTTCGTTCTCACCAACGCCATCTATGCGTCCACGGTCGCGCGATTCAGCGATATCGTGCTGCCGGTTCCTTCCAAATGGGAGGGCAGCTTCGACCATGCGGAGTATGCGTGGCCGAGTGGCACCGTCAATCGTTACTATGGCGTCGACTTCGTATCTGCCAACTATCCCGTGTGCGAGCCCATGTGGGAGTGCCACTCGGACGATTGGATATCCAGGGAGATAGGTGCGCGCCTGGGTTTCGATCCCGACGAGATTGTTGCAACGGATGCCATCCAGAGCTATTTCAATTGCATGGCCGGTGGTGTCGCGACAGACGAGGACGGGACCGAGCACACGCTGCTGACGATTACTCAAGACACCATCGATCGCCACGGCGTCGAACTAGAGCCCCAAGAGGGTGAGGTCGATTTCGAGGAATTCGTCGAGCACGGCGGTTACCAATATCCTCGCTCGAAGGACGATGCCTACGCGAAGCGCTATTGCTATCAGGACTTTATCGACGACCCCGCCGCGAATCCTCTTCCCTCGGCAAGTGGCTTGTGGGAGATTTACAGTCAGCTGAAAGCGGACAATTTCAATACGCCCGACTTCGTCGATCCTGAAACACCGATGAAGCCCTACCCCAACTACTACGAGCCTACGATAGGGTACGAAAAAACGTTCAGCGATTGGGACAAGCAGATCAAGGGCGATTATCCCTATCAGTTCTTCACTTTCCATCCGGCCCGTGGCAGCCACTCCGACAACTGGAGCCTTATCGGCAAGGAGCTGTATCCCCACAGCCTTTACATCAATCCAGTCGATGCTCAGAAGGAGGGGTTGGAGGAAGGCGATACGGCTCGTATCTGGAATCCTGATGGCGGATGCATTTTGCGACGCGTCACGTTGATGGAGGGGGTCATGCCCGGTTGCCTGGGCCTGGCGGAGAGCGCTGGCAACCTCGATCTCGACGAGTCGGATCCGGAGCATTGGATCGACCGCGGCGGTTCTGCCAATGTCCTTACCCCTGCCGTTCGTAGCAATTACATGCCCGGATTGTCCGGCTACAACAACGGTATCGTCAATATTGAGAAGTACGAGGGAGAGCCCGTGCCGCCCGATTGCGAGCGCGATATCTTCCAGATTGAGGAACAGTAAGGAAAGGAGGGCTGGAAATGAGTCTGGGATTCTACTTTGATATGACGCGTTGCTCCGGATGCGCCGCGTGCCGCACGGCGTGTCAAGATCGTTTCGATCTCTTTGAGGTCGGCGAACAGCTCGTTCACATCGGCATATTCCGACCAATCCATCTCGGCGATGTTATCGATTTGCTCAGCCGTCAACGGCCGGAAGTAGATGGCCGCCAAAAGGTCGTAGAACGCCGCGCGACCCTTGAGGGCCGCGATCATGTCCTCCGTCACCACAGCCTCATCGGCCGCAGCGACGCTCATCTCATCTACCATGTATCCCCTCTCCTCTCAGACTCGCCCGTCCTCGTTGGGCACAAACCGCGTAGCGCCAGAGCGCTCCGCAGGACAGGAACTGCGACCTCGAAAAAGCGGCGCACCGGCGCACCAAAGCAGCAGCCCCCGTCCTGCGGGTTCAAACTGCGAACCCGCAAGAGCGCCCGACCGCCAAAAGGGAGGGAGCGACGGTCGGGGCAACCGAAAACCGAGGGGCGCACCTACGGGCTGGTGCAAGCGCACCCCTCACGCAAAATGGCTACTTCTTCTCGTAGCGGGTGACCTCGACGGGCTCCTCCTGCCACTTGGCGGTCTTCTCCGAGAGGATGTAGACCGTCGTGGGATGCAGGTCGGCCGGATCGAACAGGTAGTGCGCGTTCTCGCCGGCGGCAGCCACGACCTTCGCGGCCTCGGAGTTCGGATCGTCCAAGTCTCCGAAGGTGCGAGCGCCGCAGCAGCAGTTGTGCACACAGGCCGGCACCCAGTTCTCGTCGTTTTTGCGCTGGAAGCACAGCGTGCACTTCTCGATGGTGTTGGTCTTCGGGTTCAGCTGGCGCACGCCGTAGGGGCAGCCCGTCAGACAGCTCTCGCAGCCGATGCAGTCCTCGGCGTTGACGAGCACGATGCCGGTCTCCTCATCGCGGTAGGAGGCACCGGTGGGGCACACCTCGATGCAGCCGGGGTTCTCGCACTGCTGGCACTGCATGGGCAGCCAGTACATCTCGATGTCCGGGAAGGTGCCGGTGGGGCCGATGGCGGACACGTGGTTGCGCACCACGCCCAGGTTCATCTGGTTCTCCATCTTGCAGGCGGCCACGCAGGAGTCGCAGCCCGAGCAACGGTCCAGGTCGATGACAAGCGTATTTTTCATTAGAACACATCCTTCGTCTGGGCTTCAGCGAGCATTTCCTGAGTGGGCATGAAGGGCTCGAACTCCTCAGCCTCCACCCAAATGTTGGCAGGACGCTCGGACTTCTCGATCTTCACCGTGAAGCCGCGGTTGGTGTAGGAGCCGTAGACCTCGTTGAAGGGGGCGTCGTTCTTGGTGAGCACGTTGACGTTGCACTCGCGCCAGCCGCCGGTGGGGTTGGCCTGGGAGGCGTCGAAGCACTCGGGGTTCCAGAAGCGCTCCATCCACACGGTCTTGGGGTGGACGCCCTCGGTCAGGTAGGCGCGGGCATGCACCTCGCCGCGGCGGCTGGTGACCTTGACCCAGTCCATGTGCTCGATGCCGAGCTCCTTGGCGCTGGCCGGGTTGATGCGGATCTCGGCGCAGGGGAACAGCTCGCGGCTGAAGGGAGCATGGCGCATGGTGCCGTGGTGGAAGTAGGGCACACGTCCGCTCGTGAGCACGAACGGGTACTCGGGATCGTAGCCCGGCATGCCCTCGTAGGGGGACTCGACCGGCTCGATGGGCACGCAGATGGGGCTGTAGTCCTCGCAGGCCTCCTGGGGCTCCGGATAGCAGTACGGGTACCCGTTGCGAGCCATGCGGATGAGCATCTGGCAGTAGGTCTCCACCTTGCGGGACTCGGTGGCAAAGCCGGAGGGCAGGCCGTCGTCGGCGATCTGCTCGTGCTGGTTGTAATTCCAGTAGTCCGGCGTCACGAACGGCACGTACTCGTCGGTGTTCGCCTGCAGGGTCTCCCAGTCGGGAGCGCCGAGCGTGTCGGCAACGCCCTGCTTGACCTCGGCCTCGGTGGCGCTGCCCAGATAAGCCGTGCCATCGCCCAATTCCAGGCCGTTCGGGATGTGGCCGCCCCACATCTCGCGGCACTTGGCCACCACCTGGGCCGCCGGGATGGAGTGCGACACGGTCTCGCCGATGTGCACGCACTCGTTCTGCAGCCACTGGGTGTCCAGCTGGGTCATGTTCACCATGGGCTCTTCCAGCCACTCGCGCAGCGGGAAGACCAGATCGCACGCCTCGATGTGGAAGGAGGTGAGCATCGGGTACTGACCGATGATGTAGTCCACCTCGGGGAACACGTCGTACCAGGACTTCGCGTTGCCGAGCATGGCCAGCTTGTTGCCGGACATGTCGAACCACACGCGCGGCTTGAAGGGCTCGCCGGTGGCGATGGCGTTGCGCACCGTGGGGATGTGGGAGTGGCACCAGGCGTAGAGGCCCTTGTGATCCTTCATGCCCAGACGATCCTGCAGAAGCTTGTTCAGGATGCGCTGGGAGTCGGGCATGGCCTCGCCGAGCTGCTTGATGCGCGCCTCGTTCTCGGCATCGGACATGCCGATGACCGCGCCGACGCCGTACATGTCGGAGAACATGCCGCCGAAGCCGTTGTTGTAGGTGACCGGGCGCACCAGCTTGGTCTCACCGGTGTCGGTCATGGTGGCGAAGTAGCCGCCGCCCTTCTGGGTCATGGTGACGCCGGGCTTGTTGATGCGGCCCATGATGGAGTCGAGGCCCATGCAGCCGAGCGGCACCTGGGAGGCGGACTCAGTCATGTCGGAGGCCACGCCGTTGGCGATGCCGCCGTTGTTCTCAACATAGAGCTTGATGGCCTCTTCGATCTTATCCGCTTGCAGCCAGCACTCCTCGGCCGTCTTCTCGAGCGTCCAGGGGTCGGCCTCTTCCTTGTAGATCTGACCGGCGGTCTTGTACTGCTTGCCGTTGAACTCGCCGGCCCAGAAGATCTCGGGATCCACGGCCGAATCGGCGGGAGCGGAGTACTCGAAGGGCGCTACGGCGTTCGTCTTCAGATCGAAGCACACGTAGGCCGGGGTGTTCTCGGGCGTCGTCTGCTGGAAGTCCGGGAACAGCTCCTGGGCGCGCACCGGCAGCTTCGTGTCGGGGTCGATGAGGAACGGCAGGTTCGTCCAGTACTTCGTGAACTCCTCGTCGTAGAGCTTGTTCTCGAAGATGTAGCGGAACCAGGACAGGAGCAGCTTCGTGTCGGTGCCGGGGCGCACGGGCAGCCACACGTCGGCCTTCACGGCGTCGGGCGAGAAGTTCGGGTCGACGACCACGGTCTTCACGCCGGCGGCGCGGAGCTCCGCCATGCCGCGGCCGGACTCGGCGGTCTCGGACACGGAGGGCTGGGCGCCCCAGATGACCACGATCTCGGTCTTATTGTCGTTCACCTTGAAGATCTCCTGCACGGCGTTGTCCGCGATGGACTGGTCGTCGCCGCCGTAGAAGAGCTTCGAGAGGGCCCAACGGGGCAGGTAGCACTGGGCGCAGCCGGGTTCGAAGACGGTCGGGCTACCGAAGGCCATGGGAAGCGTCATGGCCTCCATGAACGAGTAGGAGCCGCCGCCGCCCACGCTGGCGAAGAAGGCGTAGTTACCGTACTGGTCGATGGCGTCCTTGATATGGGTCGCGGCCTCGGTGATGGCCTCGTCCCAGGAGATGACCTCCCACTTGTTCTCGCCGCGCTCGCCGGCCCGGCGCAGGGGGTGCAGGATGCGGCGCGGGCTGTACATGGTGTGCAGCTGGTTGAGGCCCTTGATGCAGAGGCTGCCGCGGGACACCGGGGCCTCCGGATCGCCCTCGAGCCGCACGACCACGCCGTCCTTCAGGTATGCGATGGCCGGGCACATCTGAATGCAGCCATGGCAGCTCGTGCGCATCTTCGTCAGGCCCTCGGTGCTCGAGACGCCCGCCTCGCCGGTACCGGCGAGCTCCTCTTCCGGCGCAGCTTCCTGCATGCAGCCGGCCATGGAGGCGCCCACCGCAGCGGCCGCGCCCGCGAGAGCGGACACTTTGACGAAGCTGCGACGTGTCAAATTCGTTTTTGACATATTGTCTTCCTCTCCTCTTGCTTACACGTGATTACGCTTGTCCGTTCACCTTCAGATCTTCCAGAAACTCCCTTCCCTCCTCGGTCAACGTCCAACCTTCTTTCCAAACCAGAGCGCCAGCGCGCTCGAGCTTGTCCACAAATACCGACGGCTGCATGGTCTCGACGCGACCGTCGATCACCGTCTGAAGAGCGGACCTGCCCAAGAGCAGCTCCTCGATCTGCCCGTAGGGGCGCGGGGCCGCCTCGACGAATTCCAAAAGTTCGATGTAGGTATCGGTGCGTTCGGGCACAAGATGAAGCAGATCCACGAGGCGCGCGGACGGCTTGTTGTAATCGACGAACCAGTCGCCCACATCCGTGCTCTTGAACGAGATCTCGGCCACGAGATCGTCGACCTCGTCTTCGGAGAGCCCCTCCTTCTGCTCGGGCAAAACGCGGTTGCCGTCCTCGTCGCGCTCGATCATGTCGAGGCCGTAGGAGCGAACAAGGGACATCAGCATATAGAACTGGTTCTGGGTGGCGCGCTCGAACTGGGGGAGCGCCGCGATGAAGTCCTCCGCCTCGCGAAGCGGGCGCTCCTCGGCGCAGAAGGCGAGGGTCTTGTACAGGATCTCGCGGTTCAAGGGATGACGCATCACCGTGCGGTTCAGCTCCGCGAGCTTCTCCTCGAAGGTGAGTTCGGCGGCGTCGGGCAAATCGTCAGCAGCGAGCGCGGCAACATCCATCGCCGCCTCGGCGGCTGCCTCCTCGCGCTCCTGGGAATCGTCTCGCGGCATTTCGCGGGTTTCAAAATCAGCCATGCATGCTTCGCATCGCAGCGGATGCGACCCTCCCCTCTTACCTATTTGGTTCTCCTCCTTGCCGCTTCGCCTCCTCGCACCAACTATGTCTCGGAGGCCTTCGAAGCAGTTCCACGGGTCGGAACTATAGGGGATGGAAGCCGAAAACGACTACCCGCAGACTGCCTGAAATTGAGAAAATGGGCGCAAAAATCTCACGCAGGCTGGGTGAGTGACCCGTTTTACCTGCGCTTTTGCTCGCACTTTTTGATGAGTGGAATTATCGACTCACCAGATACACCTTGTCCGGAGGGATGCGCACCCACAGCCTCTCCCCCACCTCCGGCAACGCAACGCCTTCGCGCATGCTCACGCGCCAGAACATATGCTGGTGCAGGTAGCTCATCTCGTTCGTCTCGAAGGCGACAGCGGCGCCATCCGCATCGTCGCGATCGAGAAAGCCCAGAAGCGCCATGCGCTCGAAGCGGGCATCGCTCACCCGATCGACGCGAACGCGGTAGCAGTTCTCGCCGGGGCCCTCCGCCCTCTCCACATAGAAGGCGCGAAGGCCCAGGCACTTCACATCTCGCGGCACTTCCTGGGCCGTATGCACGTCAATGCCCCACGGGGGGACGTGCACCGCGTGCGGCCCGGCGTACTCCGCCGCCGGAGCGTTCTTGCAGCCCGACAGCTTCAGCCCCGCCACCGACTGCGGACGGTTCACCAGCTCCCGCCCCCGATCCATCTCCACGATGCGCCCGGCATCCACCACCGCGATGCGGTCGCAGAACCGCAGCGACTCGTCGATATCGTGGCTCACATATAAGATCGTTCCCTCAAAAGCTTCGAACAGGCTCACGAGGTTCTGCTCGAGAACCCCTTTCAAGTGAGAGTCCAGGGCGCTGAAGGGCTCGTCCAGCATGAGGATGCCCGGCCGCGCCGCCAGCATACGGGCCAGGGCCACGCGTTGCTGCTGGCCACCGGAGAGCTGGGCCGGATAGCGCTGCCCGAAACCGCGCAGGCCGAAACGCTCCAGCTCCTCGGATACGATGCGCTCGCGCTCCGCCCTCGGCACCTCGCGCCCGATGCCCGCGCCGATGTTATCCGCCACCGTCAGGTTAGGAAACAGCATGTAGTTCTGGAACAGAAGCGCCGTCTTGCGCTGCTGCGGCGTTAGGTTGATCTTCTGCTCGGAATCGAAGAACACCTTGCCATTCACAACGATCCGGCCCTCATCCGGCGTCTCGATGCCCGCGATGCAGCGCAGCGTGAGGCTCTTGCCGCACCCGGAGGCCCCCAGAAAGCCCAAAGTCTCATCGCCGCCCGCAAAAGCCACGTCCAGGGTGTAGTCGCCGAAGCTCTTCTTGATGCGCACTTCCAGGCTCATCTAGGCCACCCCCTCTCCCAGAACGTCGGCACTTCCGGCACTGTCCTCCCGAAGGCCCTTCGCGCTCCTCCTTCGGCCGCCGCCCCGCGTGCCGTTTCTCCGCGGCTTGGGCGAGCGCCCCTCGTGGCTGCTCTTCTGGCGATAGCGCGTGGTATGCCGGCTCCATAGGTTGATGAACAAAATGACGAGGAAGCTGAACACCAAAAGCACGATCGTCCAGAACCAGGTGGCCTCGGTGTTGCCGTTCATCCACTCGAAGTAAATGGCAATGGGGATGGTGCGGGTGCTGCCCAGTTGGTTGCCCGCCAGAAACAGCGTGCACCCGAACTCGCCCAAGGCCCGGGCGAAGGCGAGCACCGTGCCCGAGGCGATGGACGACCAGGCCAAGGGCAGCATGAGGCGCATGAAGATGCGCCCGTTGGACCAGCCCAGGGTGCGGGCCGCGTCGAGCATGTTCGGATCCAAGCTCTCGAAGGCGCCCCGGGCGCTGCGATACATGAGCGGGAAGGCCACCACCACCGCAGCGAGGACCGTGGCCTGCCAGCTGAACACGAGCGGAAACCCGATCTCCTGGAAGAAACGTCCGAAGGCCGTGTTGCGCCCGAGCGCCGACAGCAAAAGGAAGCCGCAGACCGTCGGCGGCAGCACCATGGGAATGGTGAAGATGGTATCGAAGATATCCTGGGCGCGCTTCGAGATGCGCAGCGTGAAATATGCGGCGGCCAGCCCCAGGAAGAACACGAACACAATGGCCACGCCGCAGGTCTTGAGCGTCACCCATAAAGGCGAGTAGTCCATGGTGGCGAGAAATTCTCCCAACTGCTCAAGCGGACCGCCCTTCTGGGCGATGACGGCGCCCTCCGCCGGCACGAGGAGCCCGCTGTCCATCTGGGACGGTCGCACCTCGCTCTTCACGTCGAAGGTGTCGTCGGGACCCTCGATGGTCACGTAGAAGCGGCCCTCCGAGATC
>OLQO01001884.1_pt1 | contig 12413 bp, 8 predicted proteins | sample 1672281 | NCBI WGS metagenome assembly OLQO01 (sample SAMEA3136667, study PRJEB25190) | human gut metagenome | biome: human gut; feature: human-associated habitat; material: faeces | place: Austria | collected 2013
GAGCGGCGCCGCGCCGCCGAACACCCGGCGAAAAAGCCCCTTGGCCTGCGCCGTGAACGAGCAGGCCTTGATCTGCTCGGCCAGCGTCTGCATCACGCTTTCCAGCGGCTTGATATCCTGCCGGAGCATCTGCTGGAGCGCGATATCCGAAAACGCGCCCATTTCCTTCTGCGCCCGCGCGCCGAAGCCCATCACGGCGGCGTTGTCGCTCAGGTCGATGCGCGCGGCCATCGCCTCGATGCGCCGCTGCATGTCGGGATCAAGCTGCCCCTTCTGCGGGATTGCGCCCTGCTCTGGCACGAGCGCGAATCCGGAAAATTCACCCATTTACTTCTTTTCCCCCTTGGCGAAGAGCGAGGCGAAGGGGTCGCCCTCCTGCGATGCTTCCGCTTCCTTGGCGGCGGGCGCGTCCGGCTCGGCGGTCAGACCGTCGGATTTGAGCATGTCCGCCAGCACGTCCATTTCGCTTTCCAGATTGATGAAGCGGAATTCGTTGAGCGCGTCAAGCTGCTTGTGAAACGCGGATTGCACCTGCTCGACGGCCTTGGCGATGCGCGCGGCGATGTCCGCGCTCTGCCCGGCGCTGACCTCCGCTTCCAGCGCGGCGCGGGCGTTTAAGAGCTTGAGCGTCGCGGGGAGATAGTAGCGCAGGAACGTGCGAAGCTGGGAGAGCATGTTCGGCTGTTCCTCGAGCCGCTGCAAAATCAGGCGGCAGGTCGCCTCGATATCCTCGATCTGGCGGGAAAGCGCCGGGTCGGCAATCGCGTCGTTGGCGTCGGCAATCTGATCCAGTTGGCCGCGCGCCTCGCGGATGAGCGCGTCCACCTCGGCGTTGCCGGATTTCGGCGCGGTTTCCACCTCGATCACGCGATCCGGGTATTTTTTCCGCCCCAACGCGTAGCCTGCCGCGCCGACGGCCAGCGCGACCGGGTAGCTGACGAAGGAGCCGATGCCCATCGTCAGCGCGACAGCCATCACGCCCGCGCCCGCGAAGACAAACGGCGCGCCGGAGCGAATCGTCTTTTTTTCCATCCCCCAAAAACCTCCCTTTATCGTCCGCCTCCGCCCGCTGCCTTGAGGGGGGAGGCGCTTGTCATCTTTTCTTTAATCCTCGTCGTGCCGGAACGCGGCGTTGGTGTGCACCTGCGTCGGCATCGCGCCGTAGCTCTGCCACTGGGCGACAAAGGCCTCGTCCACGTCGAAACGAACCAGCACCGTGCCGCCCGCCGGAATACCCACGTCCTGGAGCGTCGTGCCATCCGAATAGAGCATCGCGCCGCTGTCTGTATACAGGCCGATGGCCACGGTCGGGTTATAGGCGTCCATTTCCGTCGAATTGGTCAGGCGGCAGATGACGCTCATATCGCCGGAGGCGTCCTGAACGATTTCCGAAACTGCCGAAAGGTCGTAATTGGCAAACGCCGCATCCACCGGCAGATAGGTCAGGTTGTAGGAAATGCCCGTGATGGAGGGAACGACGGGGTTGCCGTTTTCATCCGGCTCGAAGGAAACGATGTCAAACAGATAGCCGTCCTCGCCGGGGTTGAGGAAGTACGGCCAAATCTGCGCGACCTCGCTGGTGGAGAGCAGCGTTTCGCCGCTTTGCAGGTCGAACGTGCCCCGATCCAGACAGATCACCGTCGAGGCGTTGTTGTGCACCTGCGCGAAGCAATACGCCAGATAGTAATTCCCGCTCTGCACGATGTTGCAGGAGGATTGAACGATGACGCCCTCGCTGTCGCCGAGCGCACAGGCGGGCAGAAGCAGCGCCAACAGCAGCGCAGCAAGCCATTTTTTCATCAGGAAGACCTCCGTTTTCATAGTGGGTTTTGGCCAAGGCGCAGGCGGCGTCAGGCCGCTTGTTTGTAGAAAGTATATCATGTTTTGGGTGGGTCTGCAAGTTGACCGCGCCCACAATGTCGCCGGAAACGCACGAAAACCTCATCAGGCGATGTATTGCGTCAGAGAAAATAGAAAAATGCAAAAAACCAATGATGAGTGAAGCCAGATAAGGACAAAACTTCAAAACAGTGAGTTTAAGGACAGCGAAACGGATTTTGAAGTAAAATCTACATTTGGAGGAACATATGATGGATAAATTCATCTATAACGAGACAAATGGACTTTGGTATGAATTACAAGGCGACTACTATCTTCCCTGCCTGAAACTGCCCGAAGAAGAATGGCGCATATCGGCGTATGGGGACAGTGGCTTTTCCTTTTTCATGTTTTTCATAGAGCTTGTATTATTTTCAAGCCGGTACTTGATTCTTCGGGGGGGGTATGCTATACTTTGCTACGATACGATATATTCGGCAGGAAAGGAATATTTGAGATTGAATTAAATTGATAAACAACAGAAGCAAAAGGAGAAATAATTAATGAAAAAGGGTGGAAAATTTTTAGGCGTTTTGCTTGCGGTATGCATGGTCATCACAATGAACGTCGTTAGTGCGTATGCCGACAGCAGCGTGCCGGTTACTAGATGGGATAACTATGCAGCAACGAAATTTGCAGGCGGCACCGGTACCAAGGATGACCCATATCGAATTGAAAATGGCGAGCAGCTTGCCAAGCTTGCCAAGGATGTGTCGGCAAGAAATACCCATAAAGGCGAATATTTCCGTTTGGAGAAGAACGTCGATCTGAGCGCGCACCGTTGGATTCCTATCGGTGACTTCGGCGGAAGCTCCTACAAATCCTTCGAGGGATTTCTGGACGGCAACTGTAAGACGATATCAGGTATGGTGGTTGATCAGAGCAAGGATCAACAATCTGCCGGTTTGTTTGGTTATATATCCAATGCAACGAAGGGCAACGAAGTAGGCGTAAAGGATCTTACCATTGCCAACGCGGCGCTCTATGTTGACGAATCCATACTGGCTGATCCTAAAGGTTTTGTATCTGCGGGCATACTTGTAGCCGGTGCTATGGTGAACGACGGTTATAAGGGTACTGGCGTTTTTGAGAATATCTCCGTTTCCGGAACCATTACAGTCAAAGCAACCAACGGTTCTAACAAAATCGGTGGACTGATCGGTGACGACAACCGGTGCATCGTGCGAAATTGTGCAACTGATGTTACAATTACAGGAGCAAGTAATACCGGCGGTATGACCGGCACTAGCTGCACTACCACATTTGAAAACTGCACTGCAAAGGGAAGAATCTCCGGTTTGTGGGGTTTGGGCGGCTTTGTCGGATATGCCACCGCTTCTAATGGAAATGATAAAACCACCGAGTCCACCTTCACAAATTGTATCGCAGATGTAGCCGTTAAGGCTTCCGACTGGAATGTCGGAGGATTTGTGGGTTTGGCGGAATTTGGAACGTTTAAAAACTCCGCTTCCTTTGGAACCGTGACCAGCACCGTCACCGGCTGGGAGCCAAGAGCCGGCGGATTCGTTGGATGTGCAGGAAACACAGAAAATTATAAAAACTCCACCGTAACCCTTGTCAAATGCCATTCCGCAAGCCTTGTTACTTGTGATAGAAAAGACACTTGTGGCGGATTCGCCGGAAAGTTTGAGGCCGGCACCACTGACGGATGTTCCTTCGACAACCAGAAAAACACCAACTTGAACGGTATAGGCACAAACAAAACCGAGCAGCAGGTGGAAGCATGCATCACGCAGAAGAACCTTTCTAACATCTGTGAAGATGTATATGGAGACCATCACTACGCTGAAGAACTCACGGTGGATCAAGAAGCTACATGTTCCGAAGAAGGCAGCAAGTCATACCACTGTATCCGTTGCGATGCAAAAGGCAAGAGTTTTGTGATTCCCAAAATAAACCTGACGCACGTGGACGCAAAGGCGGCGACGGCGGAGAACGAGGGTAATATCGAATACTGGCACTGCGAAAAGTGCGGCAAGTATTACAGCGACGCGAAAGCCGCGCACGAAATCACGCTTGAGCAGACGGTGATCGAAAAACTGCCCGGCAAAGAGGCGATCAATAACCTCCCGAAGACGGGCGATGACAGCCGTGTGGCGCTCTGGCTGCTGCTGCTGGCCGTCAGTGGCGGCGTGCTGCTGAAAAACCTTGCCGACCGCAGGAAGAACGCGGACTGATGGCCGTACACATTTGAAAAACAGACTGTCGCCTCTCTTTAAGAGAGGCGCTTTTTCTGTTCGGCACGATAAGCGCTATAGGCTGAATGAAAGCACTTTAATTAATAAATGAAAGGCAAATTTTGATATTAAATGATAAACGAAAATTGTCAAAAAGATAGAAATGAATTTGGAGGCTATATACATAATCGTTATGGATTCTATAAGAAAAGAAATATTTGACACAAAAGTAGTGCTTGAGTATAATGATTTTAAAAGAGGGAAGAAGCTCGCAGGGCAGTCCGGAATACCCTGTTTGGCGTAGTAGGAAGAGCACAAAATAAGAAAAATGAATTAAAGGAGGAATACGAGTGAAGAAACTGGTGATTTCTGTTCTCGTGATGATCGCGATACTGGCTACGATGAATTCAGCAATGGCATACACGTATGAGAAACCGGTTAAAAGTTCAAAATTACCGCGAACCACGCCGCTTGAAAAGGGCATCGATCCTTCTTATCTATACGATATGCTTGACCAGCTTGAACAGGCGGGGATCGAAATGCACAGCCTGTTGGTGTCGGTCGATAATGAAGTGATTTTTGAAGGATTTTGGAATCCCTACGGCCCGGATACGCCGCATATTGTTCATTCGCTGACCAAGCTGTTTACAAACGCTGCGGCAGGCGTGGCTGTGACGAACGGAGATTTGAGCCTGGATGATCGGCTGATTGACATGTTCCCCGAGCTTGCGCCGGAAAATCCGAGTGAAAATCTGCAAAAGGTGACGCTGCGCTATCTCATTACGATGAACGGCGGATATGGCCGCATGATTAGCGGCAGCGAGTGGCGTCCGCTGAAGACCAGCTGGCTGGAAGCGTTCTTTGCCGAGCCTGTGCCGTATGAACCGGGTACGCATTATCAGTATTCCAGCGGCAACGCTTACGCGGTTTCGGCGATGGTGCAAAAGGCGACGGGCAAGACCTGTCTGGAGCTGCTGCTTGAAAGCGGATTCAGCGAGCTTGGCATGGAGCATTTCACGTGGGATCTCAGCCCCGAGGGAATTTGTTCTGGCGGCAACGGCGTGTCCTGCACGACAGAGGACATGCTGAAGGTGGGTAATCTGTTCCTGAATATGGGTCAGTGGAACGGAAAGCAGATTCTCACGGAAGAATGGTGCCGGATGGCGATCGGCATTGACAAAGTTTATGAAGGTCAGGGAGACTATGCGTTCCACTGGACGGATAAGCATGATGGAAATTACACCGCAGGAGGCGCATACGGCCAGATCGTCATTCTTGTGCCGGAACTCAACATGGTCGTCGCGGGAACGGCGGGTACCAAGAAGACAGATGAAGAATACGATATCATCAATTCTGCGATGATCGCGCCCGCCAAGGCGGATAAGGCCATGCAGGCGACAGTTGCCGCCAAGGGACAGACGCTGAACCTGCTGCAAAACCCGATTTTGACGGATTCCCCGATTGCGGAAAAAGTGGATGAAAAGGTCTTCAAGGCCGAAGAAAACGAGGACGGGATCACCAGCATCAAGCTGGACGTAGAAAAAGGCTACATCGATTTCATCATGGTTGACCAGCGCGGCGAACACACGATTCGCAACGGCATTGGCGAATGGATGGATGGCGGCACGACCATGACGGGCAATTATCTGCATCATCAGTATCAAAATGAAATCGAACCGTACACGGCGTATGGCGAATGGAAGGATGACACGACGCTGCAGCTGACGTGGAGATATCCGTCGATGGCGTTTGTAGATACTGTCGAGATTACGTTCTCCGAGGATGGGTCTCAGATGACAATGGTGCGTTCTGTTAACGTCAATTCCGGCGCGCTGGTTCGTCCGGCTGTAACGCTCAAAGCAGAATAAGCGCATAATGGACGTTGAGCCAAGGCGCTAAACGGGGCCGCCCCTCTTGAGAGAGGCGGCCTTTTTCGTGCGTAAAAAACGATGAGGGCGCAGGTGGCCTTTTGTGTTATAATGGCAATGAGCTATATTTTGAATGCCGGGGGAGGAAATCACCATGCCGAAATGGACAGAGCAGCAGCGCGACGCCATCGCCGACCGGGGGCACAGCCTGATCGTCTGCGCGGCGGCGGGCTCGGGCAAGACGGCCGTGCTGGTGGAGCGCATCGTGCAGCTCGTGCGCGAGGGCTGCCCGATTGAAAACATGCTGGTCGTCACGTTTACCAACGCGGCGGCGGGCGAAATGCGCCAGCGCATCGGCGAGGCGCTCGGCAAGGCCGCGCGGGAGGAGCCTGCGCTGGGTGAACAGGTGATGGCGCTCTCCCGCGCGAGCATCTCCACGCTGCACAGGTTCTGCGGCAACCTGCTGCGCGAGCACTTTCAGGCGCTTTCCATCGACCCCGGCTTTCGCATCGGCGACGAGCAGGAGTGCGGCGTGCTCAGCCATCAGGCGATGGAGGACGCGATATATAGCTGCTACGAGGTGGGCAGCGACGCTTTCCTCGCGGCGGACAGGTGCTATACGCAGGAGGAACTGAGCGAATTGGCGTTCGCGCTGCATCGGTTTATGATGACGCGCCCCGATCCGTGGGCGTTCCTTGCGCGTGCGCAGGAGACGGTGCGCCTGACGGGCGAGGCGTTTGAACAAAGCCCCGCCGCGCGGCTGCTGGCGGATTTTGCGGGGCGCAGGCTGGAGCGCCTCTGCGCCAACGCGCGGGAGACGCTGGCGCTCTGCGAGGGGGAAAACGGCCCGCTGCATTACGCGGCGGCCTGCGGCATGGATGTGCAGCTCACGGCGGATCTGGCCGTGGCGGCGGCGGGCGGCTATGCCGCGCTGCACGACGCGCTGCACGGCGTGACGTTCGCGGCGCTGGGGCGAAAGAAAAAGACGGATCTGTTCGACGAGGATATCGCCGACCGGGTGAAGGCGCGGCGCGACGCGCTCAAAAAGGCCGTCGCGGATGTGCAGACGGCCTTTGCGCTGACGCTGGAGGACGCGGCGGCGGATATCCGCATGACGGCCGCGCCGCTGGACGGGCTGGCCGAGCTGGCCAAGACATACGACACGCTCTACACGGCGGCCAAGCGCCAGCGCGGCATGATGGATTTTAACGACCTCGAACACAACGCGCTCGCGGCGCTGGCGCTGCCCGAGGTGCGCGCGTCGCTCCGCGCGCAATACCGCTATGTGTTCATCGACGAATATCAGGATTCCAGCGCGATTCAGGAGGCCATCGTCGGCAGCTTTGCGCGGGAGGACGGGCTGTTCCTCGTCGGCGACGTGAAGCAGAGCATCTATCGCTTCCGGCAGGCCGAGCCGACGCTGTTTCTGCAAAAGGCGGCGCGGTTTGACAAGCCGGAGCGCGAAAAAGAGCGGCGCATTGATTTGCAGAAAAACTTTCGCTCCCGCGCGAACGTGCTGGAGGCGGCAAACGCGGTTTTCGGCCGCATCATGCGCGCGGAGGAGACGGAAATCGAGTACGACGAGCGGGAAAAGCTCTTCTGCGGCCTGCCCGCGCGGGAGGACGACCCGCCCGTGGAGCTGCACGTGCTCTATCAGCCCGGCGAGGATGGCGCGGAGGAGGACGAGAACGCGGAGCGGGAGCTGGCCGCCGTCGAGCGGGAGGCGAAGGTTGTCGCCGCGCGCATCCGCGAGCTGGTCGGCACGCCGTTTTACGACGCGAAAACCGAAACGGAAAGGCCGCTGCGCTATCGCGACATGACGGTGCTGATGCGCGCAGTGCGCGGGAGCGCGCCGCTGGCCGCGCAGATGTTGGAATCGGAGGGGATTCCGGTGTTCTGCGACGCGGGCGAGGGGTATTTCGATATTCCGGAGATTCGCGCCATGACGGCGCTGCTGCAGACCATCGAGAACGGCGCGCGGGACGAGCCGCTGCTCGCCGCCCTGCGCGGCCCGGCGCTGGGGCTTGAGGAGAGCGAGCTGGCGCAGATTCGGATTTACACGCCGGACGTCAAAACGCCCTACCATGAGGCGGTGCGCCGCTATCGCGAGGAGATGGATGACGCGCTGGCCGAGAAGCTGCGCGCGTTTGAGGCAAAGCGCGCGCGCTGGCGGCTCTGTGCGCGCAATCAGGGCGTGGATCGGCTGATCGAGCGCATCTATGCCGAAACGGGCTTTCTGGCGCGGGCGGGCGCGCTGCCGGGCGGCGCGGCGCGGCAGGCGAACCTGCACCTGCTGACCGCGCGGGCGCGGACGTTCGCCAGCACGCAGGGCGGATCGCTCCATGCGTTTTTGCGCTATGCCGAGCGGCTGCGCGCGGGCGGCGACAGCATGAGCGCCAGCGCCATCGGCGAGAGCGAGGACGTAGTGCGCATGATGACGACGCACAAGAGCAAGGGCCTTGAATTTCCGGTCGTCTTTGTGCTGGCGCTGGGGCGGCGGATGAGCGGGCAATCCCTGCGCGCGCGGGTGCTGATGGATGCGGAGCTGGGCGTGGGTCTGCCGTGCGTGGACACGGAGATGAACAGCGAACGCGACACGCTGCTGCGCCGCGCGATTCGCGTCAAGGCGCAGCGGGAGCAGCTCGCCGAGGAGGTGCGCGTGCTCTACGTCGCGCTGACGCGCGCGCGGGAGCGGCTGATTCTGGTCGGCAGCGTCGCCGGGGATAAGCCGCCCGAAGCATGGCGGGGCGCGGACATTTCGCAGATGCATACTGGCCTTGACATGATCGCGCCCGCGCTGATCGAAGCCGGGGCGAGTCTGACCATCCGGGAAGAAGCCGTTCGGCTGGGGAATTCCGCGTGGCGCGTGTTCGCCCATGTCGGCGGCGCGGCGGGCGAATTGCCCCGGCGCACAGAAGACGTGGTGCTGCGCCTGCTGGCCGAGCTGGCCGCCGCGCCGAAGGACGAGGCGCTGACCCGCCTGATGAATTTCAAACCGGGGGTCAGAACCGCCGTGCGAAAAACGACGGTCAGCGCCGTATTGCGCGATGAAAAGCGCGCCGCGCAGGAGGACGAGCCCCTGCCGGACGCGCCGCTGCTGCGCCTGCCGCGCTTCATGGAGGAGCAGCAGATGACCGGCGCGCAGATCGGCACCGCGTTCCACCGCATGATGCGCATGCTCGATTTGGACGCGCTGCGGGCGACGCGCGACCTCGCGGCGGAGATCGACCGCCAGCGCGCGGCGCTGCTGGAAAAGGGCGTCGCCAGCGAAAACGAGCTGGCCGCCGTGCATCCGCGCCTGCTCGTGCGGCTGTTCGCCTCGCCGCTGGGTGTGCGCATGCTGGCCGCCGGGGAGCTGCACCGCGAATGGGCGTTCACCTATCGCCGGGAGACCGAGGACGGCGCGCAGCTTTTGCAGGGCGTGATCGACTGCTGCTTTATCGAGCGCGGCGCGTGGGTGCTGGTGGATTATAAGACCGACGCGGACGCGGCCGGGGCGATCGAGCGCCATCGGCCACAGTTGGAGCTGTACGCGCAGGCGCTCGCGGGCATCACGGGCAGGCCGGTACGCGAGCGCGTGCTGTATCTGGTTCGGGCAGGGATGGGGTATCAGGTGTAAACATGATCGACCAAATTCCCGGCCGCCCGCGAAAGGCGGCCGTTTGAATGGGGTTAATATTAAATCTTTCTTAAATCCCGTTTCATTCCCCGTTTTTGCCTTGACATTGCCGCGAAATCGCGGTATTGTAATCATGGCTCAAAAGGGATGCGGAAACGCAAACCATCGGATCGGCAGGATCCAGCATATTTTCGGAGGTGAACGACGTGGACGACTATCCCAGTAGCCTTGCGGGCAAACCCCGAGAACGACGGGAACAGGCTGCGTCGCTCCTTCCGATTCACGCATAAAGCGGATTTGTAAAACGGAAGCGCGCGGTCTGTTGCCGCGCGCATTTTTATGCCGTTTTTGGGGCAAACCTGCATTTTTCGCAACGCAGAACGACGAAAAATGAATAGGAGGAATCCCCCATGGAAGAAGAAATCCGCAAAGAATTTATGGAAATGATCAAGCTGCTGGAGGAAGGCAGGCTCCAGGAGTTTAAGCAGAAGGCGACGGAATGTCCGCCGGTGGATATCGCCGAAGGGCTGGAGGAAATCGAAGACGAGGGGCGCGTGCTGCGCGTGTTCCGCATGCTGCCCAAGGATATCTCCTCCGACGTGTTCTCCTACATGACCAGCGAGCAGCAGCAGCTCATCGCCGAAAGCGCGACCAACGCCGAACTGAAGGCGCTGGTGGACGATATGTTCATGGATGATACGGTGGACTTTCTGGAAGAAATGCCCGCCAACGTCGTCAAAAAGGTTTTGCAGAACGCCGACGAGGGCACGCGCAAGACCATCAACCAGTTCCTCAATTATCCGGAAAACAGCGCCGGAAGCCTGATGACCATTGAATATGTCGATCTGCACGATTATTTCACCGTGCGCAAGGCGATGGATTACATCCGCCGCACGGGCATCGACAAGGAGACCGTCTACACCTGCTACGTCATCGACGACCAGCGCAGGCTCGTCGGTCAGGTTTCCCTGCGCAAGCTGATTATCGCGCCGGAAAGCGCCTGTATCCGCGATATCATGGATACCAATATCGTCAGCGCCGCCACCACGGACGATCAGGAAGCCGTTGCCGACGATTTCCGCCGTTACGACCTGACCTCCATCGCCGTCTGCGATAAAGAAGGCCGCCTCGTCGGCATCATCACCATCGACGATATCGTTGACGTCATTCAGGATGAGAACACCGAGGACATCAAGAAGATGGCCGCTATCATCCCGAGCGACGAGGATTATATGAAAACCAGCGTCTGGCGTGGCTGATGCTGCTGATGATCTCCGCGACGTTCACCTCGACCATCATCACCCATTTTGAAACGCTGCTTTCCGGCGCGGTGCTGCTCACCGCGTTCATCCCGATGCTGATGGACAGCGCGGGCAACTCCGGTAGCCAGACCTCCGTTACCGTCATCCGCAACCTTGCGCTGGGCGAAATCGAGCTGCGCGACTGGCCGCACGTGCTGGCCAAGGAAATCGGCGTGGCCATCGTCTCCGGCGCGGCGCTGGCGCTGGTCAACTTTCTGCGCATCATCATCTTCACCAGCACGAGCATGATGATCGCCGCCGTGGTGTCCGTGACGCTGTTCTGCACCGTCATCATCGCGATGATTGTCGGCTGTCTGCTGCCGATCGGCGCGAAGAAGCTCGGCTTTGACCCGGCGGTGATGGCCAGCCCGATGATTACCACCATCGTGGACGCCTGCTCGCTGATGATCTATTTCCTCATCGCCACCTCGATGCTGGGGCTGTGAAAGAAATATTCCCCGCCGATAGAAGACAAGGCCCCCCGTTGCCGCGCTTGCAGCGCCGCAGCAGGAGGCCTTTTTTGCATATGAAAAATGGTGTAAAATCGCCCGCGTGTGCAGGACTTTGACGCTTTGCAGACGCGGGCGGAGGTGAATCAATTTATTTACACCCCGAAGCAGGTGAACATGACGGCCAGATAGGCGATGTACAGCCCGCCGATGAGGAAGCCCGTCCAGCGCTTGAACCGGCCGCTGATCAGCGCGGGCACAAGCGCCGCCGAAGTGACGATCAGGCAGGCCGGAATATCCAGCAGCATGCCCTGACGCTCAACCAGCATCGCACGCCACTGAATCAGCGAGCACAGGGGCATAATCAGCGTCAAATCCATGATGTTGGCGCCGATGATGTTGCCCACGGAAAGCGAGGATTCCTTTTTGCGGATGGCGGTGAGGGTCGTCACCAGCTCCGGCAGGGAGGTGCCGATGGCGATCATTGTCGCGGCGATGATGGAATCCGGCACGCCGATCATCTTTGCCAGCGCGGAGCCGTTGTCGATCAGGAGCTGCGCGCCGAGCACGATGGTCGCCGCGCCGAGCACAAAGCCGAGCAGGTTGCACGCCAGCGCCTTGCCGGTCATCTGCGGACGGTTTTCCGCGTTCTCCGCGCCGTGCTCGCGCTTGCCTGCCATCAGGTTTTCCGCGAGGAACGCGGCGAAGAAGAGCAGGATGACGAAGCTCTGCGCGACGGAGAGCTGGCCGTTGCGCGTGAACGCGAACAGCACGGCGATCGTCGCCAGCAGCAGCGAGGCTTTGAAGCCGAACTGCCTGCGCGTCATCAGGCAGGGCATGCAGACCAGCGACAGGCACATGATCAGGCCGGTATTGGCCGTCACCGAGCCGACGGCGTTGCCGATGGCGATGTCCGCATTGCCCTCCAGCGCGGAAAAGATGGACACAAGCATCTCCGGCATCGTCGTGGCAAAGCTCACAACGGTCGCGCCGATGATGAATTTGGGAATGCCGGACGCTTCGGCGATCCAGCTGGCCGCGTCCACGAACAGGTCGCCGCCCTTGATGATGCATACAAGCCCCGCCGCAAACAGAAGGAC
>OLQO01001885.1_pt1 | contig 12411 bp, 8 predicted proteins | sample 1672281 | NCBI WGS metagenome assembly OLQO01 (sample SAMEA3136667, study PRJEB25190) | human gut metagenome | biome: human gut; feature: human-associated habitat; material: faeces | place: Austria | collected 2013
CTCCCTGCTCTGCGACAATTTTGCTGACTCCCAACAGCTGCCCCGGCTTGTCTATCAAGTCCAAAGTTACTGCATAGGTACGTCCCGACTTCGCCATACCGCGACTGATGACACGGCTCAATATCGTCACATCAATATTGCCTCCGGACACCAGGCAGACAGTTTTCTTACCCTTTACCGGTACTTTATTGAACATGGCTGCAGCAACGGACACAGCTCCCGCCCCCTCTGCAACAATCCGCTGGCGTTCTATCAATGCCAGAATAGCTGCGGCAATCTCGTCCTCAGTCACAGTTACAACTCCGTCCACATACTGATTTACCAAGTCAAAAGTATTTGTTCCCGGCTCTTTCACCGCGATTCCATCGGCAAAAGTGGAAACAGAGTGAAGACGCTCAATACGCGAATGAAGAATAGAATTTGCCATACTGGCCGCACCCAACGCCTGTACGCCATATACCTTGACAGATGGTTTCAAAGCCTTCAACGCATAAGCCACTCCCGAAATCAGTCCTCCCCCACCAATGGGAACAATGACTACCTCCACATCCGGCATTTCCTCCAATAATTCCAAACCGATAGTACCTTGTCCGGCTATCACGTTCTCGTCATCAAAGGGATGAACAAAAGTATATCCCTTTTCATCACGCAATTGCAGGGCTTTCTGATAAGCATCATCATAGACTCCCGGAACCAAACAAACTTCCGCCCCATAATGCTTCGTAGCCTCAACTTTAGATATAGGCGCTCCTTCCGGAAGACAAATCAACGACTTGATACCGCACTTAGTGGCAGCCAATGCCACCCCTTGCGCATGATTACCGGCAGAACAGGCTATCACGCCTCTCGCCTTTTCTTCATCGGACAATTGGGAAATCTTGTAATAAGCACCACGCACTTTAAACGATCCTGTGAGTTGCAGGTTTTCGGGCTTCAGATAAACTGTACTCTCAGGATTTATCTGAGGAGCATAAATCAAATCAGTGCGACGGACAACCTCTTTCAGGACATGAGCCGCTTTGTATATTGCATCTAATTGTAGCATAGGTATAACACTCTTGTTTTTAAATTGGGTGCAAAGCTACAAATAAAATTGATTCCTTACACTCACATACAACGTAAAATTGTATTCTTTTCTCTTTGTTCTCCTTTTCACTTGTCGACAGAGTTCACACTCAAGGAAATATGTTAAAGCCCCGGCAGCACTATCGTTTTCATTTTGACACTCCTTATCTGCTGTCTTATTTTAATTTCGACGTAATCTGTTTATTGCTCTCGGCTACTTCCACCAGATAAACACTGGCACAAATAAGAACAATCGCCGCCAACTGTGTCCATGAGAAGCGATCCTGCCCCAAAACAAAAGAAGTCACCGTAGCAACAATCAATATTAAATACCCGTAAATGGCTACTAATGTCGTTTTCAGATATTTCAGCCCGAGAGGAAGTAATAAATAACTAATGGTGGTAGGAAATACCAAAACAAAAAGCAAGACCAACATAGGCGTAGAGAAAAGTGACATTTTCAGTATAGGAGCATCAAAACCATAAATCGTATTGACAACAACAGCCATAACAGCCGCCCCTAAAAAAGTATATTTTAACATCGTCATATCTCCCACTCCTTTTAACAGACGGTTACTGAAAACAAGATAGACGGCATAAACCAATGAACTGGCCAAACACATCAAATTACCTAACGGAGCATTGGAGGCAAGATCGTCACTAGGTTGTGTGGATATGCATAGAACAGCTCCTCCCAATCCCATTCCAATGCCAAGCACTTTCATCCAGGTTACTTTTTCCTTATAAAACAATACAGAGATAATGAATACCCATATAGGCTCCAAACTGACAAAAATAGAACTGGAAACCGGAGTAGTCTTACTGATACCCAACAAATAAAAAAACATATATCCATAAATACCTAAAGCCCCTAAAATAAAGAGCTGCCATTTCTGACGGATAGTGGAGTTTTCGGGCTTGCAAAATATATCAATAAGCCAAAAAGCGGCGGCCCCAAATACCAATCGGAAAGTAACCCCTGTCACAGGAGCTATCCACAAAGGTAAAAGATACTTCAGTGCGTTCATATTAAGGCCTCCCAACGCTTTGGAGACAACCATGCTAAGGTTTGCTTCAACTTGTCTATTCATACTTCATGCTGTTATTACGTGGGTATTTTTCTTATAAACTCAGTTTTTCCTGCTTCATCACAATAAACATCCCCATCAAGGCTACCATCAGATTAAGCCAGAAGGCAAAGGTTTGCGAATGAGAATGGAACAGATTCTGAAAAGCATCCACAATAAACGGACAAAGCAGTATGGCCACATAATTCATCGCCATGACAAAAGCAAGTGCCAACGTCACTTTGTGAGGAACCGCCACATCAGAAGTCTTATCATAAATCAACGGTTGGATAATACCGTATGAAAGCCCGTTCAGAATACATCCCAAAGCAATCAGTATTTCGGAACGACTAAGCAGAATAATCCCCATTCCGCAGGCTATCATCAACAAACAAACCATATAGATACGGCGGTCCAAGACCTGCACTATCTTATTCAGGACAAAACCCGGTGCCATAATAGCGAGAAAAAACAAAGATATCAAGATGCCTGCCCTACCACTGGACAGTCCATATTCTTCCATCAGGAAAGGCAGATTGAAACTAATAATAATCACCAGATAAGTAGCCAATCCGTAAAAAGCCATCAGCTTGACCAAAGCCTTGACATTAATTCCCCGCTTACCCATTTCCCTGACAGTATCGGCTGGAATATCATCAGAGGAATGATAATTGGAGAGATCTTTTTTCAGATAACGAGTAAGGAAAACTGATACAAAAGGAAACAGATAGACCAAAAACGGCAAATGCCAGTTCACTTCTGCCAGATATCCTGTCAGCGTAGTGGCAAGCACCAGCGTGATATTGGTGATGGCAGAACTGTAACCAAATTGCTTTGTACGGTAACTTCCCACAAAATAACGGGATATCAATCCGGTAGAAAGCGGAACAATCAATCCCGACCCCATCCCCAACATGGCGCTGACGGCTATCAACTGCCACATTTTATCAGAAAGCAGATAAAGAATACCACTCGCCCCGAAAAGAGCCAGCCCTATCTGCAACAACAAAAGGTTGTTCACTTTCTCTGTCAATTTACCTGATAACAAGATAAAGGGTATGATAAGAAGTGACGGCAACGAAGACAACATCTGGATCTCCAGATCTGTAGCAGAGGGAAATATTTTATTCAAATCTCCCAAAATGGGCGACACCGCCAGTCCCGGCAATGCATTGAGTGCCGAGATGGAAAATATACCTACTAACGTAATGAGGGGAATGGTCCCCTGCCCTGTTTGTACTTTCATAATGAAATCGGTTTAGATTGTGATAGAAACAAAGTGTAAAAGAATTGGTTCAAAGCCGGTTTATAATTGGTCAATGCAATCATGTGCCCATATGCTACTATGCCAATTGGCTGCGCTATGTTCCGCATGACACATTATCCCCCATAAATTAAAAAACATAAAATCAAGAAACTTTTCTCCAAACCTCCTGTTGAGGGAGAAAAACGCGGGAAACTCCCATGTTTTCCATTGTATTACTAATCTAAACTTTAAGTAAAATGAAAGAATGTAATTGTGATTTGAGAGACGGTGACGCAAAGACAGCCGTGTTTGGTTCAAACGAAATGCTACAGCCTGCCCCGGTAGATACCATCCCTATGGAACCTACCACCCCACAGATTGCTTATCAAATGGTAAAAGACGAAACATTCGCCCAAACCCAGCCACGCCTTAACCTGGCCACTTTCGTTACCACCTACATGGACGACTATGCCACCAAACTGATGAACGAAGCCATCAGCATCAACTACATTGATGAAACAGAATATCCTCGTATCGCAGTGATGAATGCCAAATGTATCAATATCATGGCTAATTTGTGGAATTCGCCCGAACAGGCAAAATGGAAAACCGGAGCACTGGCTATCGGCTCCAGCGAGGCTTGTATGCTGGGAGGAGTAGCCGCCTGGTTACGCTGGAAAGACAGACGTAAAGCTCAGGGGAAACCGACTGACAAGCCTAACTTTGTCATTTCAAGCGGTTTTCAGGTTGTTTGGGAAAAGTTCGCCCAACTTTGGCAAATTGAAATGCGCCAAGTACCTCTCACCTTGGACAAAACCACTCTGGACCCCGAAGAAGCACTGAAGATGTGTGACGAGAACACCATCTGCATCGTCCCCATCCAAGGTGTGACATGGACAGGTTTGAACGATGACGTGGAAGCGTTGGACAAAGCACTGGATGCCTACAACGCCAAAACCGGCTATGATATTCCTATCCATGTAGATGCTGCAACCGGCGGTTTCATCCTGCCGTTCCTCAATCCCGACACAAAATGGGACTTCCGCTTGAAATGGGTTCTCTCCATCAGCACTTCCGGCCACAAGTTCGGACTGGTTTATCCGGGACTGGGATGGGTGGTATGGAAAGACAAGAAATACCTTCCGGATGCCATGTCGTTCAGTGTAAATTATCTGGGTGCGAACATCACACAGGTTGGTTTGAACTTCAGCCGTCCCGCCGCACAGATTCTGGGACAGTACTACCAATTTATCCGTCTGGGATTCCAAGGATACAAAGCCATCCAATACAATTCCATGGAAATCACCAAGTACATCCACAGCGAAATAGCCAAGATGGCTCCGTTCGTAAATTACAGCGATGACGTAGTAAATCCTTTGTTCATCTGGTACATGAAACCCGAATATGCAAAGAATGCCAAATGGACTCTGTACGATTTGCAGGCTAAATTGCAGCAAAGCGGCTGGATGGTTCCTGCCTACACCTTGCCGGAAAATATCCAGAATTACGTGGTTATGCGTGTTGTAGTACGTCAGGGATTCAGCCGTGACATGGCGGATATGTTGTTGAACGACATCAAGAATGCCATCTGCGAGTTCGAGAAACTGGAATATCCCACTCCTACCCGCATCGCCCAAGACAAGAATATCGCTGTAAAAGGTACTGTGTTCACTCACAATGCCCATAGCAACGCCGCTAAAAAATAAGCATAGATAACAATAATGCAACCATCCGCCGTTAAGGTAGATGGTTACTTCAATCAAATTAATTTATGGAAAGAACTATAACTATCCAGCAAATAAAGGATGTTGCCCAGGAGGCTTACAATCTGTACAAGGACAATACAGACGGTAAGAACGCCGACTACATCCCTTATCTGGCAAATATTGACCCCAAACTGTTCGGAATCAGTATCTGCCTGATGAACGGAGAAATCATCCAACTGGGTGACTCTCAGTACCGTTTCGGTATCGAGTCCGTTTCCAAGGTGCTGACCGCCATCCTGGTACTCCGCCAATACGGTGCTCCCAAGGTGCTCGAAATGATTGGCGCCGATGCTACCGGACTGCCGTTCAACTCCATCATGGCCATCTTGTTGGAAAACGACCATCCGTCCACCCCATTGGTAAACGCCGGCGCCATCTCGGCCAACAGTATGGTGCAACCCGTAGGAAACAGCGATGCCAAGTGGAAAGCCATCGTAGACAATATGACCGAACTATGCGGAAGTACCCCGCAACTGATCGACGAACTGTACCGGTCAGAGTCGGCGACAAATTTCAACAACCGTTCCAACGCCTGGCTATTGAAAAATTATAACCGTATCTACGATGACCCCGATATGTCGCTCGACCTCTACACCCGCCAGTGTTCCATGGGCATCACTGCAGAACAGTTGTCCATCTGTGGAGCCACCATCGCCAACGAAGGATTGAACCCGAACACCAACAAGCAAGTGTTCGACAAAGCCCTCTCCCCGAAAATCACCTCCATGATAGCTACCGTAGGTTTCTATCAGCATACAGGCGACTGGCTTTACACTTCGGGAATTCCTGCCAAGACAGGCGTAGGAGGCGGTGTCATGGGCGTAATGCCGGGTGTCATGGGCATTGCAGCCTTCGCGCCTCCTCTGGATGACGCCGGCAACTCCGTGAAAGCACAGCTTGCCATCAAGCATATTATGAACAAACTGGGCATGAACGTATTCAATGGCCATCGCATCCACGTGCAATAATCCATTTCGTTCCCATAGGAAAACCGGTATTTCTCTCACTCCGAGAGGAGTACCGGCTTTTTAATTAAAAATTTTTCCCGCTAAAATTTCTCACACTCTTACATTATGCCTATCTTTGCACTGACAAATTCATCATATTATGAAGAACAAAGTCATCCGTAAAGAACCGGACCAATGACGAACTCACGCAGAGAAACCATTGGAGTTCCCTTGGCGGAATATTTGAAAGAGAAATGCTGGAACAGCCCAAAGCGCCCGATGACGTTGATTATGGAATTGAATTAACTATTAAATAACTTTATGAGTAACAAATCAAAAATCGAGATTTGCGCCAACTCCGTGGAAAGTGCTGTGAAGGCACAACAAGCCGGTGCTTATCGTGTAGAACTATGTGCAGGTATTCCGGAAGGCGGAACAACCCCGTCTTTTGGCGAAATCCGTATGGCACGCCAATTATTGAACCAAACAAAACTGCATGTCATTATCCGTCCCCGTGGCGGAGATTTCCTATATTCTCCTATTGAACAAGAAATCATGCTGCATGATATTAAAGTGGCACGCCAGCTGGGTGCGGACGGTGTGGTATTCGGCTGTCTTACCGCAGAAGGCTATGTCGATGTGCCTCTGATGCAGAAACTGATGAATGCGGTAGGCGAGATGAGTGTCACCTTCCACCGTGCTTTTGATATGTGCAGCAATCCCAAAGAGGCCTTGGAACAGATTATCGGACTGGGTATAGACCGGGTTCTTACTTCCGGACAGGAAGCTACCGCCGAAAAGGGAATCCCTCTTCTGAAAGAATTGGTGGAACAGGCCGACGGACGGATCATCATCATGCCGGGATGCGGTGTGAATGCCGGTAATATCCGTAAGATTGCCGAAGAAACCGGAACTTCGGAATTTCATTTCTCCGGACGTAGCAGCGTAGACAGCGGCATGATTTATCGTAACTCAAAAGTATCCATGGGAGGTACTGTAAAGATAGAAGAGTATCTGAAAGACGTTACCGATCCTGACAAAGTAAAAGCCGCCTTGTCCGAACTGGCAATGAAAGACGAAAACGACAAAGCACTGGAAAAGAAAAACAAAAGCCTCAACCCCAAGAAATCAAAGAAAGAGGATGACTGGGACGATGAGGACGATGACTTGGATGATGACAAGTAAACAGGTAAGCATAAACGCTATCAATATATTTAACGCGGATATTCAGTTTGCAAACTTGAATATCCGCGTTACTTTTTGTTTATACTGAATCCTACAGCTTATGTATCACCTTCATCAGCTGCTCACCCAGTCCGATGGTATATCCTTGTGACACGAATACCACCCGGTTAAAGGTATCCCCAATGATAAACATAGGCAGGATAGTCTTGTTAGACAACTTCATCCCTTCTGCAATCTGTTTCTGGATGGAACCGTCCACATCAATACCGTAAGTAATGGTAGCCGGTAATCCGGGGAATTCCTGCGGGCGGAACTTCTTGTACTGCTCCTCGTTGGGGAACAACAGCACGATTCCTCTGCCCCATTCATCAAACTCCTTACCCAATGCCGCAATATCACGCAAGGCATGGTTCGTAGGTTCTTGTCCGGCACCCAGTACGGCTACAATGTAGTAACCACGTCCTGTAGTGGCAAGAATAGACTTCAGTTCATCGCTATCTATCGGTTTATAAGTAGATTCCGAGTTGAAATTACCGATTACCTGAATATCATCCTTACTTTCACGCATCACCAAGTCCACCGTAGTCGTTTCTCCCGGCTTGATGGTAAAGAAAGTCAGCTGGGACAATACGCCGCCGTTGGCCAGACGAGTACCGGTCACCATCACATAATTGCCGGCATCCAGTGCCGTTCCGTTCTTCAACAGATTAGCCCAAGTAGCGCCGCCACCCATATCAATATCGCCTTCATCATAATTCAGCAATTTCAAGGTTCCGGCAGGAGTCAGTCTGGAAATAGAGAAATGAGAATAATACTTCGGGTCGGCCAAAGACTTGATCGGCGTATATCTGGCAATAAACTTGCCGGTAGGCGCACTGGCCTGTTCCATCGCCTCAAAGTTCACATCAACAGCACCTTCATCACCCATCAACTGCACTTTTCCGGTCACTTCGTCTATACGTGCAGGAATACCCATGCTGCGTGCCATGGAAACAAAAAAGATATCACGGCTGTGCGCATCGGCTGTACGGGCCTTCCACACCCCCTCCGGAGTAATCGGAGAACCGCCCAGGTTGCAATCCTTGTCCACACGGATATTTTCGGCAACCCATGCAACCAGCTTCATCGGATCGGCAAGGTAAGCCTCACGCTCCTGTTCGGGCACTGCTTTCTCAAAGAATCCTTTGTACGGAGTAATCATTTCGTTGCTCACACGCGGATTACGCACAAATCTGCGGAAATAATCGGCATTGGCGCACAGATATGAATTCATCATGTGGTCTATCAACACTTCGGAACTTACATCGCGAAGGTCTTTGGCGGAAATCTGCTGAAGCAGGTCAATGCCGCCCTTCTTTGACTTCTCCGAACGGAGACGGGCCATAAAGTCACGGATGGTTTCGTGGTTACCACGTGATGCCACCAGCAATTTGGCAACAACATCCTCATCCAACTGATACTCTTTAGCGAAATGACGGGCCGATTCATCCGTCATGAACGTAGCCACGTAGGCATTGCGGATAGAGTCCTCCAAGGCCATGCGGCGATTGTTCTCCGCACGTTGTTCGGGAGTCACTTCGGGCATATTGGCGCCTTCCACCGGAGGAATGATATCCATATCCAGTGTATAAGCCTCGCCGGCCGTCTTGTCCAGTTTCACGGTCAAGGCATTGTCTTTTCCGAAAGACAGTTTGGAGTAACCGAATTTTCCATCTTTGGAAGCCCATACCAGCATATCCCCTTTTCCGGCTGTCAGGAACGTCTTGCCGTCCGCATCCGTCTGTTTGGAAGCTACGGTATAAAATTCGGCATAGTTATACACCTTGAATTCCACTTTGGCATCAGCCACCGGTTTGCCATCCGCATCCACGATGGCCACATCGGCTTTTGCCGTAGGGGCATAGTTGTCAATCACATTGATTTCCGTATACCGGGGAGTGCGGTACATCACTTCTTCCGGTCCGTTATAACGTCCGAACACCTTGGTGTGCATCAGCATACCCCGTGAAGCGGGAGCGTTGAACCAACCCAGATTCAGTACCGGTTCGGGTTCGCAAGCACCCAGGAAGTACCATTTGCCATCCACCCAGGCTTCCACCCAGGCATGATTGTCATCGGTATGTGCCCAACGCGGCGTATATACCTGGCGGGCAGGGATGCCTACCGAACGCAAGGCGGCTACCGTGAACGTAGATTCCTCGCCGCAACGTCCGTAGGCTGTCTTTACGGAAGCCAGCGGACTACTGGTACGGGCATCAGAGGGAGTATAAATTACCTTCTCATGACACCAGTGGTTCACTTCCAGCACGGCATCATATAAAGAAAGGTTTTTCACTCTGTCCTTCAGTTCCTCGTAGAATACCTTACGGCTGTCGTCCAGATTCTCGTTGTTTACGCGGATGGGCAATACAAAGTGGCGGAACTCGCGTTCGGGAACCACTTTTCCCCACGGCATCTCCTCACGCGCCTTGAAAGCGTAATCCACGTTTTCCAGATAGAATTCACCGGGATGATCCGCTATATCCGCCAAAGGCATATAGGCGTAAAGGAAAGTCATCGCCTCCTTCTGCTCATCGCTCATGGGTTGTTCGAATACCTGGAAGAGGTCACCTTGGGCCAGCGTATCACGCCGTGCCTCAAAATCCTGCTGAACAGCGGCACGTTCAGCCTCATCACTGATCAAATGTTTGTTGTTTGTACACGAGGCACACAGCATCAAGCCTATCCCCGCCGCACACAGAGCCAATAATTTCATCTTGTTGTTTATTTAGGTTAGCAATTTGTTATTGGCTACGAAGATAAGACTTTTTTCTTATTTTTGACGAAGTTCAAGCTATTATTTAGTATCCGCCGGCTCCGATTGTTGCGATTGATAATATTCCTCCTTCCGCTTGTTGGCCTGCTGCACCAGACTGGTGACGTATACCGTGAAAATGGGGAACATCATCATTCCCAGGGCGGCCAGCACCACCGACAGTATTTTCCCCGTAGGAGTGACGGCATAAATATTGCTCCCTACGGTAGTGACATCCATAAACGCCCACCACAGCGCACTCCAGTAGTCCGTCACCATAGGGTTCACCTTATGTTCCAGCACAAAGAAAATAAGGCTGGCAAAATACACGGTGGCCATCAGCATGGTGATGTACGAGGTAAACAGTCCGGACGCCTTGCTGCCCGACAGCCAGCCCACCACGATGGCCAGCGCATACCCTCCCCTCAGCAAAGGGATAAAGCGCAGGAAATAACTGATTTCGGGCGAGAAAGTGATGTGATAGAAATCAATGATATTTAAATAAGGTATAGATACCAGCAGGAAAATAAAATGGCTGGTGAAGTATCTTCCTTTTTCTTTCGAGAGGAAAAACTCCAGCAGGAAATCGGACAGGAAAAACATGCATATCCAGAACTGAATCTTCAGATAAGAACCTTGATTCAGGAAAGGGATGTTATGAAAAGTATCTATCGAGATACTTATAACCAGAAAAAGGGACATCAACAGGATGAGTATATGCAAGATCCCGTAAATCCCCCTGCGGGAATAGATGAATGAGGAGAAAGCTGTTTTCATAAACTATACTGATTATATTGTTTTTTCTAGAAACACCCTTCCGGGTACGATTGTTTCATTCCGGATACCTTCCGGGTTAATAAACCTAAACGGATAAACATCATTTCCAGGGAGTTGTTATAAACTCCGTAAACAAAAAACATACATTTTTTAAAACCTAAACTTTATGGCAAACATTAGTAAATCAGTCAAGCTAGGGGTATTTACCCTCGCTATTATGAACGTGACTGCGGTAGTATCCCTGCGCGGGCTGCCTGCTGAAGCCGAATACGGACTGAGTTCGGCATTTTATTATTTATTCGCGGCCATCGTCTTCCTGATACCTACCTCGTTGGTAGCGGCGGAACTGGCGGCCATGTTCCAGGACAAGCAAGGCGGTGTGTTCCGATGGGTGGGTGAAGCCTACGGAAAGAAATTCGGCTTCCTCGCCATCTTCCTGCAATGGGTGGAAAGCACCATCTGGTATCCCACCGTCCTGACTTTCGGAGCCGTGGCACTGGCATTTATCGGCATGAGTGACACCCATGATATGGCCTTGGCATCCAACCGCTATTACTCACTGGCGGTGGTCTTGATTATCTACTGGCTGGCCACCTTCATTTCGCTGAAAGGCATGGGCTGGGTAGGCAAAGTGGCCAAAGTAGGCGGTATGGTAGGTACGATCATTCCTGCCGGCCTGCTGATGGTGCTGGCGGTGATTTACCTTGCTTCCGGCGGACAGAGCCAGATGAACTTTGACGGCAACTTCTTCCCCGACTTCAGCAACTTCGACAACCTGGTACTGGCTTCCAGCATCTTCCTGTTCTATGCCGGTATGGAAATGGGCGGTATCCACGTAAAAGACATGGAAAATCCTGCCAAGAACTATCCGAAAGCCGTATTCATCGGTGCGGCTATCACCGTGATCATCTTCGTGCTCGGCACCTTCGCACTGGGGATCATCATTCCCGAAAAGGACATCAACCTGACACAGAGTCTGCTGGTAGGCTTTGATAATTACTTCAAGTATGTCCATGCTTCGTGGTTGTCGCCTATCATCGCCGTGGCTTTGGCATTCGGTGTGCTGGCAGGCGTGTTGACCTGGGTGGCAGGTCCGTCCAAAGGTATCTTCGCAGTGGGCAAAGCAGGTTATCTGCCTCCCTTCTTCCAGAAGACCAACGCCAACGGCGTACAGAAAAACATTCTGCTGATCCAAGGCCTTGCCGTAACCTTGCTCAGCCTGCTGTTCGTTGTGATGCCTTCCGTACAGAGTTTCTACCAAATCCTGTCACAGCTCACCGTATTGCTTTACCTTATCATGTATCTGCTGATGTTCAGCGGCGCCATTTATCTGCGTTACAATATGAAAAAGGCCCCGCGCCCGTTCCGCATCGGCAGCAAAGGCAACGGACTGATGTGGCTCATCGGCGGTCTGGGTTTCTGTGGTTCACTACTGGCATTCGTGCTCAGCTTCATTCCGCCCAGCCAGATTGCGGTAGGCAGCAACACCGTATGGTTTGCCGTTTTGATTATCGGCTGCATCGTGGTAGTCGCAGCTCCGTTCATAATCTACGCATCGCGCAAA
>OLQO01001888.1_pt1 | contig 12396 bp, 6 predicted proteins | sample 1672281 | NCBI WGS metagenome assembly OLQO01 (sample SAMEA3136667, study PRJEB25190) | human gut metagenome | biome: human gut; feature: human-associated habitat; material: faeces | place: Austria | collected 2013
CTTTTTAGTGCCCTCGGATTGGGTCATAGTGTCTGTCGTTGCCAAAACATCGGCGCTTCCGTTGTTGTAGTCATTGGGGACGTCCCCAATGACTGCTCGGATTGCTAATTTGTGCGGGTTGTGGTTTTGTGACCTGCTGAAATTTAGGATACTGTACATCTGTACGTTAACGCATCTTCGTAGTATATTGCTACCCGCAAAACTCAGCACCATTGTGCCGCGAAGCACTAAAGCGCCTACGTACAATGGTTGTCGATAGTACGATTCGATTCAACGACAGGATGGATGGTCCAAGCGTGAGTCTCGGCAGCAAACTATCCAACGCAAAGGTATCCTTTGCGATCTTTAAGCGCGACATTAAGCGACTGCTTTTGAACCCCGTCGCCTTGGTGGTTACCCTTGGCGTGTGCGTTATTCCCTCGCTGTATGCCTGGTACAACATCGTGGCTAACTGGGATCCGTACGGAAACACCCAGGGTATCAAGATTGCCATCGCCAACAACGATCGGGGCACCCAAAACGACTTGGTGGGCGAGCTCAACGCGGGCGACCAGGTCGTCGATCAGCTCAAGGAGAACGACCAGCTGGGCTGGACCTTCGTTGACTCGGCGGCCGATGCCAAGGAAGGCGTCGAGAGCGGTGAGTACTATGCGGCCATCGTAATCCCCAAGAACTTCTCGGATAACCTGGTTTCGATGCTCGACGGCAACTACCATCAGCCCAAGCTTACGTACTACGTCAATGAGAAGAAGAGCGCTATTGCGCCCAAGGTTACCGACACCGGCGCAAGCACCATCGAGGAGCAGATCAACTCGGAATTTGTCTCCACGGTGGGCGAGACCGTTGCCAGCATTGCCAAGGATGCCGGAGTCGATTTAAAGGACAAGGCAACCCAGACTCGGGATTCGTTGGCAAGTTCTGTCTCCGAGGCATCCGATACCTTGGGCGAGGTGCGCGATTCGATTGGCGACATGAATGCCGCCATCGATAAGACGAGTGGCGCCATCGCCTCGGCTGATGCGGCACTTGCCGGCATGCAGGGTCAGGCGCCGTCACTGACGCAAGCGATCTCTCAGGGCAACGACCTGCTGGGTGAAGCTCGCACCACGGCGGGCAACTCTATCGCCTCGCTCTCCAAGGCGCTCTCGGAAGGCAGCCTTGCGCTCACCAAGACGTCGGCCTCCGCGAACGCTGCCATCGGCAAGCTGACGGGCACGGTCACATCTACGACCACCCGTATCGACAACTCGCTCGAGTCTCTCCAAGCGACGATCGACCACAATAAGGCCGTTATCGGGCACTTAGAGATTCTCGCCAATGACACGTCGACAGGTTCCGAGGAAATTGACGCGCGCATTGTATCGACCATCGATTTGCTTCGAGAGCAGAATGAAAAGCTTCAGAGCATCAAGGACGGTCTGTCTGCGCAGTCGAGCGCCATGGCGAATGACGCCGCGGCTGTCTCGGGTGCCAGCGAAGCTATCAATAACGCAATTCAGACCGGTGCGACCAACCTTGGCCAGGCCCAGACGGACCTGGGTCAAAACGCGCTGCCGAAGGCCTCGAGCGCGCTTGATTCCTTTGCCGCCGTCTCGGGTGATTTGACGGGTATCGTATCTGGCCTCACGCCCACGATTGCAAGCGCGCGCGGTACGCTTTCGCAGCTTAACGCTACGCTCGGCCAGGCCAAGACCACGCTGTCCCAGACCGATTCCTCGCTTGCCAAGGTCCAGGACAAGCTTGCGACCGCAGCCAATGACATCGCGGCGCTGCAGACCTCTGAGTCTATGGGCGAGCTCGCCGACCTTATGGGCGTCGATGTCAATGACGTGGCAGATTTCATGGCCTCTCCGGTCGAGCTGACGTCCAAGTCGATCTATCCGGTCAAGAGCTTTGGCTCGGGCATCGCTCCCTTCTACACCAATCTGGCGCTTTGGGTGGGCGGCTATGTGCTCATCGCCATCTACAAGCTCGAGGTCGACCGTGAAGGTGTTGGCAGCTTTACGGCGCGCCAAGGCTACTTTGGCCGCTGGTTGCTCATGGTGATCCTGGGCGCGTTGCAGGCCATCATCGTTACGGTGGGTGATCTGGTCATTGGCGTACAGTGCGTCAACCCGCTGCTGTTCGTGCTGGGCGGCATCGCCATCTCGTTTACGTACGTCAACATCATTTACGCGCTGTCCACTACGTTTAAGCACATCGGCAAGGCTATCGGCGTCATTCTCGTCATCGTGCAGATCCCGGGTTCGTCGGGCATGTACCCCATCGAGATGATGCCCGGCTTCTTCCAGTGGCTGCACCCGCTGCTGCCCTTTACCTACGGCATCAATCTGCTGCGCGAGACGGTCGGCGGCATGTATTCGTTCAACTACCTGTTTAACCTGTGCATTCTGGGCGTGTTCTTGATCGTGGCGCTCTTTATCGGCCTGCAGCTGCGTCCGCTGCTGCTCAACCTTAACCTGCTCTTTGATAAACAGCTTTCCACGACCGGCATGATGATTTGCGAGTCCAACGACCTGCCGCGCCAGCGCTACTCGCTGCGCACGGCCATGCGCGTCATGCTCGATTCCGATTCGTACCGTCGCGAACTGCTCGATCATGCGGTCGCCTTTGAACATCGCTACCCGTACTACATCAAGGGCGGTTTTGCCGCCGTGGTGGGCGTTCAGGTCCTGCTCTTTGTCCTGTCGACGGTTCTCGATATCGACAATAACGGCAAGATCATCCTGCTTGTCATTTGGATCATCTCGGTTATTGCCATCTGCGGCTGGCTTATCAATATCGAATATATCCGAGCGAGCCTCAATACCCAGATGCGCATCTCGGCGCTTTCGGATGAGGACCTGCGTCGCGAGATGCGCGAACACACGGCCGCCATTCCTGCCGCCCGCCACATGTTTGGCCTCAACGCCAGCGAGCGTGGAGCCAAGGGCGGCGATCAGTCCACGGGCCGCTTGCCGCATATCGGCTCGCACCATAAATCTCAGGGCAGCGACAGCACAGCCACAAATGATGGAGATACCACCGCGCTTGGCAAGCACTCCAAAGGAGGTGAGGCATAAATGAAGAACATCCTGCATCTGTTTAAGCGCGATGTCCAAAACGTGTCTCGCTCCGTGATCGGCTTGGTTGTCGTGATGGGCCTCATTATCGTGCCGTGTCTGTACGCGTGGTTTAACATCGCCGGCAGCTGGGATCCGTACGGCAACACCGGCAATCTTAAGATCGCCGTGGTCAACACCGATGAGGGTTACGAGAGCGATCTGATTCCCGTCGAGGTTAACGTGGGCGAAAACGTGGCCGGTGCCCTACGCGGCAATGAGAACTTCGACTGGGTCGTGCTCAACGATCGCGATAAAGCTATCGAGGGCGTAAAATCAGGCGCGTACTATGCTGCCGTCGTTATCCCCAAAACGTTTAGCTCCGACATGATGACGCTTTTCTCGACCGACGTGAAACACGCCGATATCGAGTTTTACGAGAACCAGAAGGCCAACGCCATCGCGCAGATCGTGACCGAGAAGGGTTCGAGCGCCGTTCAGAGTCAGGTTAACGAAACTTTTACCGAGACCATTACGAGCATCGGTCTTAAAACCGTGTCCAGCCTGCTCGACTACATGAGCACCGACCAAGTAAGCAACTTTATCGCCAACCTGTCCTCGACGCTTGGCGATTCGGTCCAGGACTTGCAGGACATTCAGGCCAGCGCAACGTCACTTGCGGGCATTTTAAGCTCCACGGCCGATTCACTGACGTCGGCGGGCGGCATGCTCAAGCAGTCCGGATCGACCGAGGAGTCGGTGAAGCAGCTCATGCAGCATGCTGAGAGCGGTATTGCCGATTCCGAGCAAGCGCTCAAGTCCGCCAGCGATGCGATCGATGCTGCTATTGATGGGAGCGCAGGTTCGTTCGATAACGTTTCTACCGAGCTCGCAAAGGCATTCGACGCTGCAAACAAGCACGTCGATCTTACGGTGTCTCAGCTCAACGATGGCGCAGACTCACTCAATAAACGTGCCGACGAGATTGATGGCACGGCGAATGAGCTCCGTAGTCTTGCTGGCCAGGTGAGTAACGATAAGCTCAAGGCAGGGCTTGAGGACGCGGCTGCCGAGCTTGATAAAACCGCGACGGAGTACCGCAACAATGCCAATGAGCTGACGAATATCGCGACGTCGCTCACGAAGAGTATGGCAGAGGTTAACAAATCGCGTGCTGAGGTCGATCAGGCAATCGCGGATGCCAAGGCTGGTATCTCGGGCGCCAAGATTGACTACGACTCTACGTTTTCGGTCAAGGCCAAAGAACTCAAGAAGACTATTTCGGGCGTTTTGGACTCGCTTGATGGCATCTCGGGCGACCTGGATAGCGCCGTAGACGGCCTGACCGCTGCTTCCGGTTCGCTGGCAAAGGGCCTCTCCAAGGCTGCAAAGCTGGTCAACAAGGCTTCCGATCAGCTGGGCGAGGCGTCGGACAAGATCAGCGCGTTTAAGGACGAGCTCGACGGCGCCTTGATGTCGGATGACCTCGCTACGATCAAGACGATGATCGGCAATGATCCCGAGGGTCTGGCCGTGTCGCTTTCCGGCCCCGTCGCGCTCGACCGCAAGCCGGTCTATCCGATCCGCAACTACGGTTCGGCCATGGCACCGTTCTACACGATTCTGTCGCTCTGGGTCGGCTCGATCGTACTGGCAGCCATGATGAAGGTCTCGGTTGACGATGAGCTTATCAACGAGCTCATCCCCGTACGCCTGCACGAGATCTATCTGGGCCGTTACCTGTTCTTTGGCGGTTTGGCTCTGCTGCAGGCAACGCTCGTGTGCGCGGGCGACATTCTGTTCTTTGGCATTCAGTGCGACAACCCGCTGCAGTTTGTGCTGGCGGGCTGGGTCGCGAGTCTCGTGTTCTCCAATATCGTCTACACGCTTACGGTGTCGTTTGGTGATATCGGCAAGGCGCTCGCGGTCGTGCTGTTGGTCATGCAGGTCGGCGGTTCGGGCGGCACGTTCCCCATCGAGATGACCGGCCCTGTGTTCCAGGCGATCTATCCGTTCTTGCCGTTCACTCACGGTATCAACGCCATGCATGCCGCCATGGCTGGCGCCTACCATATGGAGTACTGGGTTGAGCTGGGTATTCTGGCGAGCTATCTGATTCCGTCGCTAGCCCTGGGCGTCGTCTTCCGCCGTCCGGTCATCAAAGTCAACGACTGGATCATCGAAAAGCTGGAGTCGACAAAGCTAATTTAGTGCGGCAGCGTTAACGCTGATGCAGCGTCGGCCGGTCCGCCGTTCGGTAGAACGGCGGAACAAAACGCTTTAGCGGGCTGGATTGCGTGGGTTGCTTGGTTGTTGCTACAGTAGCGGGGCGTGCCGGGGGTCCGGTGCGCCCCGTTTTTATTTGACCATGAGGCGGCACGCAGCCATACGCGTGCGGACACCACGCCCAGATTGAGTGTGAGGATGTTCCATGGCCCAATACGCTGCCAACGAAATCGAAAACTTGCCCGATAGCCCTGTAGCCCGCGAAGACCTGGGTGCCGGTGGTGCCTCTCGCGGTGCCGGCGCACGCTCGCCGCTGTTCTGGAAGGTCCTGCTACTTTCGGTGGCGGTCGTTTGGGGTTACTCCTTTACCACTATGAAGGGCGCGCTCGACACCATTCCGGCGTTCGAGCTGGTCTACGTTCGCTTTCTCCCGGCATCACTGGTAATGTTTGCCATTTTCCATAAGCGCATCGTCGCTCATTTCAATGCCCGCAACCTGATCGTCGGGCTTGGCATGGGCGCGCTCATGTGGGGTGCCTACGGTTTGCAGACGGTCGGCCTGGCGCAGACCACGGCAGGCAAGAATGCTTTTTTGACGGGCACGTATTGCATCCTTGTGCCGTTCGCGAGCTATTTTCTGAGCGGCGAAAAGCTCACCCGCTATAACCTGGGTGCAGCACTGCTGTGCTTGGCGGGCATTGGCCTGGTGGCGCTCGATAGCGTCGAGTTCAACATCGGTGACGTCATTACGCTGGCGGGTGCGGCCTTTTTCGCCATCCAGATGGCGGTGACTGCCAAGTACGGTCGCAAAATGGACATCAACGTCATCACGTTTTGGATGTTTGTGGGCAACGGCGTGCTGAGCCTGGCAACGTCGCTGCTATTCGAGACCCAAGCGCCTCTGTCCGTGTGGACGCCGAGCTTTATCAGTGCGATGGCGTTTCTATCGGTGGGCTGTACGTGCGTGGCCCTGCTCATCCAAAACGTCGGCCTGGCGCATGTCCCGGCCTCGACGGGCTCGCTGCTCCTTTCGATGGAATCGCCTTCGGGTGTGCTGTTCTCGGTGCTGCTGATGGGGGAGGCGCTCACTTCGCGTCTGCTCGCCGGCTTCGCGCTCATCTTCCTGTCGATTATCTTGAGCGAGACGCATTTCGACTTCTTGCGCCAAAAGCCGCGCCCGTAATTGTAAACAACTTGTTGCGCCGCCTCCCGGGGCGGCATTTTTTATGCATCGCCCTTAAAGTTGTACCTTGCACTTTACGCTATCAAAGTGCTTGCTGCAAAAACGTTACTGGAGGGCATCTATGGCACCAGCACTGTCCGATTTTCAACCGCAACCAGCGCCTCAAGCTACCACAGCGGCGCAGACCGCTATAGGTGACGGTCTTGTCGCAGAAGCTCAGGCTTTTGCAGACGAGCTCGCTGCGTGGCGACACGATCTACACCAGATGCCCGAGCTCGGTAACAATCTTCCGCAGACGTCTGCCTATATCCAGGCACGTCTGGACGAGATGGACATCCCCCATACCACGCTCGTTGATGGTTCCTGCGTTGTGGGCCTTGTCGGCGCCGGTGCCGCCGCGGCCCAGGGCAATGGCGTCTGCGCGGACGAACAGGCCGGTACGGTTATTATGCTCCGCGGCGACATGGATGCCCTGCCCGTTGCCGAGGAATCCGGCGAGCCCTTTGCATCCACCAATGGCTGCATGCATGCTTGCGGTCACGATATGCACGCGACGGCGCTGCTTGGTGCGGCTCGTATGCTCAAGGCCCGCGAGGCCGAGCTTGTCGACGCCAATGCTACCGTCAAACTGCTGTTCCAGCCGGGTGAGGAGACCTTTGAGGGGGCACGCGCTGCCATCGCCGACGGTCTGCTGCAGAACCCACGCCCCCAGGCCGCCTTTGCCATGCATGTCAATAGCCAGTCGCCGCTTGGTCTGGTACTCTACGGCAGCCCGGCGCTCTCGGGCGTGTACGGTTTTCGCATCACGCTTCAGGGCAAGGGCGGCCATGGCTCGAGCCCCGAGATCTGCATCGACCCCATCACGGCCGGCGTCCATGTGCATCTGGCGCTTCAGGAGCTCATCTCCCGCGAGGTGCCGGCGGCCAAGGAAGTTGCGCTTACCGTTGGCAAGTTCGCCGGCGGTCAGGCCGCAAATGTCATCCCCGACACTTGTGTGCTCGAAGGTACGCTGCGCGGATTCGACGTCGAGCTCATGGAGCACCTCAAGACCCGCATCGCGGAGGTCGTCAACGGCGTTGCCACGACCTATCGTACGCCGGCCACCATCGAGACGCTCTCGGATGTTCCCCCGCTCGTGCTCGATGACGACATGACCCAGGCTTCGCTTGGCTATGTGGGTGCGACGCTGCCCAAGGCCGCCTTCCTGCCGCTGTTCCACGCCATGGCGAGCGAGGACTTCGCGTTGATCTCGAGTGAGATCCCGAGTGCGTACTTTACCGTGGGCGCTGCCGTGACTGATACGGACGAGCATTTTGCTCAGCATCATCCCAAGGCACGTTTTAGCGATGCCGAGCTGCCGCTCGGCGCCGCGGCTTACGCGGCGGTCGCTCTGGGCTATATCGCCGACCACCGGTAGCACCCAATCTTGCTACTCGTTTGTTTAAAAAGGAGCAGTATGTCCCAGCAGCGTAAGTTCTTCCCCGGTTGGCTCGTCGCGGCTTCCGGCTTTGTCATCATGGCCACGTGCTACACGATTTTCGTTAACTGCATGAGCCTGTTTCAGCCGCTCGTCGTCAGCGACCTGGGCATCACGCTTGCGCAGTACAACATCTCCAACGCCATCTCCACCGTGGTGAGTGTCGTGGGTTCGCTCGTTATCGGTCATGTTGCCGATAAGGTGAGTGGCCGCGTATTGGGCTCGCTCACCGTTATCGCTACCTCGGCGGTGCTCGCGGGCATGAGCTTTGTGGGTGAGCTTTGGCAGGTCTATGTGCTCTTTGCCGTCTCGGGCTCCTTTGCGAGCGCCTGGATTGTGTGCCTGGCGTGCTCCGTGGTCATGCTCGTGTTCCTGCTGGCATCCGAGCCCATCGCCGCCAAGCTGCGCGCGAGCGTGGCGGGGGAGTAGGTAGGCCAAAGCGCATCGCCGCTTGTCCGCTTCGTCCGCGGTGGCGCATCTGGCCGAACGAGCCCCCATACCCTCGTTCGGTCAGACGCGCCACCGCGTTTTGTTTTTGTGCCGTATAATGACCACTACCTATGACGCGATACAAAAGAAAGGTGTTTGCCCATGCAGGCACAGAAGGCGGAGGGAACCCGCGACCTTATCGGCGCCGAGATGCGCGCCTGGCAAAAGATGCAGCAGATCGCTGCCGGCGTGTTCGAGCCGTTTGGTTTTAAACCTATCGAGACACCCGCGATCGAGCAGGTGGACGTCTTTGTCCACGGCATCGGCCAGTCGACCGACGTCGTGCGCAAGGAGATGTTCCGCGTGTTTAGCGGCGCCAACCTGGAGCGCGTCTTTACCGAGGGTACCGATACCAAGCTCAAGCCCAAGCAGCGCCTGGCACTTCGCCCCGAGGGCACGGCCGGCGTGGTGCGCGCCGTCGTCGAGAACAACCTGGTGCCCCAGGGCTCCACGCCGTTTAAGGCGTACTACGCCGAGGCCATGTTCCGCGGCGAGCGTCCCCAGAAGGGCCGCCTGCGCCAGTTCCACCAGGTGGGCATCGAGTGGCTCGGCGCTCCCGATCCGGCGGCAGACGCCGAGTGCATCATCATGCTCATGGAGTTCTACAAGCGCCTGGGCTTCGATCTTTCCAAGCTTCGTCTGCTCATCAACTCGATGGGTGACGCCCAGTGCCGTCCGGCTTACCGCGAGCAGGTCAAGCAGTTCATCCTCGATCACGCAGACGAGATGTGCGACGAGTGCCGCGAGCGCGCCGAGCTTAACCCGCTGCGTGCCTTCGACTGCAAGAACGACCACTGCCGCGAGATCATGGCCGACGCCCCGCTGATGGGTGACAACCTGTGCGACGAGTGCCGCGAGCACTACGAGCAGGTCAAGCGCTATCTGGATGCCGCCGGTATCGAGTATGTCGAGGATCCCACCTTGGTGCGCGGCCTGGACTACTACACCCGTACTGTCTTTGAGGTCGAGGCCCCTGGCGCCGGCGTCGGCTCCATCGGCGGCGGCGGCCGCTACGATGGCCTCGTCGAGCTCGAGGGCGGCAAGCCCACGGCAGGCGTCGGCTTCGCCGTCGGTTTTGAGCGCGCCCTGCTGGCCCTGCAGGCCTTTGGCAGCGACCTGGGTGCCGAGGAGGTCCCGTGCGTCTACGTCGCCAATGCCGGCAAGGAGCTGCGTCAGAACGTCTTTACCATTACGCAGCAGCTTCGCGCCGCAGGGATTGTGACCGAGGCCGACTATCAGGGCCGTTCGCTCAAGGCCCAGTTTAAGCAGGCCGATAAGGTAGGCGCCAAGCTCATCCTGGTCCTGGGCGGCGACGAGCTTGCCGCCGGCAAGGTCAAGGTGCGCGACATGCAGAGCCATGACGAGGTTCTCGTCGATCTGGCCAACGTCGTCGAGGCGGTTCGCGAGCGTCTGTAGCGCATGATTTTTGAGCTGCGGACCCGCTAACATGTCCCGCTCGCGACGAGCTATTGTTACGGGGGTGTTTCGCATTTATGCGGAATGCCCTCGCTTGCATATGCTGCCCACCGAGAAATACGACCATTTGGGGCAAAAACCCTTGCAATGCAGAAAATACTTTTGTGTGGTAAAGCGCAATCAGTGTCGAAAGTATTTCTCAAGCGCCTATAATGAATACCGCATGTTACGTGCATAGAAGGAGGAATGGGAGGAAACGTGGCTGAGAACCTAAGCAACCAGTCTGTACCCGAAGCCGCGGCGCGCGTCGCTGCCGTGGTCAACCGCCTCGTTAACCGAATCGGCTCGAATGCCGAGTCCAGGGAGCGTCTCGCCGAGATCGAGATCCCCGAGGAGCTGCGCGATAATCTGGCGCTGTTCCTGCGCCTGGAACGTCGTGTGCTTAGCGAGTATGATCCCGAGATCGCGGACCTGTTCGACAAGATTTTGACAGCCGAGATTGTGGTCAATGCTGGCAACCCCGGTAGCCGCGCTGCCGACGAGTCCGTTGACGAACAGGGCGTGCCCACTGCCGACGAGCCCACCGCCGTGGCGTTTCGCGAAGTCGTCGATTTGATTGACAGCCTGCCGCTTGATAAGCAGCAGGTCATCGTTCGCGCCTTTACGAGCTTCTTCCACTTGGCAAACCTGTCGGAGGAGAACTACCGTGTGGCGCAGCTGCGCGAGCGCGAGGCCGGCGCATCGACCGATACCGAGGTCGATCCCGCCAACGAACTCACCGTCGCCTATCACCAGTTGGTAAACGAGATGGGCGTCGAGGGTGCCAATGAGCTGCTCGGCAAGCTCGAGTTCCACCCTGTCTTTACCGCACATCCCACCGAGGCCCGTCGTAAGGCCGTCGAGGGCAAGATTCGCCGTATCTCCAACCTGCTGGAGGAGCGTCCGCGTTTGGGCGGCTCCGACCTGGTGGAGAACGAGCGCCATATGCTGCAGGAGATCGACGCCCTGGTGCGTACGAGCCCCATCGCGCTCAAGAAGCCCACGCCGGTCGAGGAAGCCGATACCATCATCGACATCTTCGATAACACGCTGTTCGACGTTATCCCCGTCATCTACCGTCGTTTTGACGACTGGGTGCTGGGCGACAAGGCCGGTACCGTGCCGCCGCTGTGCCCGGCGTTCTTCCATCCCGGCAGCTGGATCGGCTCCGACCGCGACGGCAACCCCAACGTCACCGCCAAGGTGAGCCGCGAAGTCGCCGCCAAGTACTTCACTCACATGGTGCTCAAGCTCGAGGACAAGTGCCGCCGCATCGGCCACAACCTCACGCTCGAGGCCACCTACAGCAAGCCTTCTGCCGAGCTCATTAACCTGTGGAACCATCAGGTCGAGATGAGCCCTCGTTACACGGCCCGCGCCGAGCTGATCTCCGAGCACGAGCCGCATCGTGCCGTCATGCTCGTCATGGCCGACCGCCTGAACGCCACCGTGCGCCGCATCACCGACACCATGTACCACAGCGCCGACGAGTTCCTGGATGACCTGCGCGTCGTCCAGCGTTCGCTTGCTGCCTGCGGTGCCGTCCGTGCCGCCTACGGTCCGGTCCAAACCATCATCTGGCAGGTCGAGTCCTTCGGCTTCCATATGGTCGAGATGGAGTTCCGTCAGCACTCCGTGGTGCACGCCCGCGCCCTTAAGGATATCCACGAGAACGGTATCCATGGCGACCTGCAGCCCATGACGCGCGAGGTCATCGATACCTTCCGTGCCATCGGCTCCATCCAAAAGCGCTACGGCAAGAAGATGGCGCACCGCTATATCATCTCGTTCACCAAGAGCGCCCAGCATGTGGCCGACGTCTTTGAGCTCGCCCACCTGTCCTTTGCACACGAGGAGGATGTCCCCGAGCTCGATGTGATCCCGCTGTTCGAGCAGCTCGAGGACCTCGAGGGCTGCGTCGACGTGCTCGACCAGATGCTCACGCTGCCCGTGGTGCAGAAGCGCCTTGCCCAGACCAACCGCCGCATGGAGGTTATGCTGGGCTACTCCGACTCCTCCAAGGATGCCGGTCCTACCACGGCCATGCTCGCGCTGCACTCCGCGCAGGAGCGCATCGCCAAGTGGGCAGAGAAGAACGATATCGACCTGGTGCTCATGCACGGTCGCGGCGGTGCCGTGGGCCGTGGCGGCGGCCCGGCCAATAAGGCCGTGCTGGCTCAGCCCAAGGGTTCGGTCAACTGCTTCTTTAAGCTCACCGAGCAGGGCGAGGTCATCTTTGCCCGTTACGGCAACCGCACGCTGGCTCAGCGCCATGTTGAGTCCGTTGCCGCCGCAACGCTTTTGCAGTCGGCCCCGAGTGTCGAGAAGACCAACACCGAGACTACGCAGAAGTTCTGGGATATGGCCGAGAAGCTCAACGCCGCAAGCCACGAGCGCTATCTGGACCTGCTGAACACCGAGGACTTTACGCCGTGGTTCTCGACCGTGACGCCGCTGACCGAGGTCGGTCTGCTGCCGATCGGCTCGCGTCCTGCCAAGCGCGGCCTGGGTGCCAAGTCGCTCGA
>OLQO01001892.1_pt1 | contig 12369 bp, 12 predicted proteins | sample 1672281 | NCBI WGS metagenome assembly OLQO01 (sample SAMEA3136667, study PRJEB25190) | human gut metagenome | biome: human gut; feature: human-associated habitat; material: faeces | place: Austria | collected 2013
CATGACTACAGACTTTGCATGCCTCTGTAACAAGCCATTCAAAATCCGGATTCATCTCCGGCGCTCCACCTGTAATATCAATGGTCTGCACTTGTTGTTCTCTTGCAAATTGAATACAATCTGCCATCACTTCCCGGGACATCACTTCCGTCCGGTTCGGTCCTGCACACACATGACAATGCTTGCACGCCAGATTACAGACACGGCCAATATTCATCTGAAGCACATCCAACCTGTCTGCTGTATTCATCATCTCTGGATCAATCTGTGTCTGAAACACAGGTATCTGATCCAAATCATGAAAATCATTAATTATCTCATCCATAAAAACCTCTTCATATATCTGCTAGAATATCTCTTTTAGTATAGTGATACTATCTTTTACGACTTCCGGACAGAAATCAAATAACAATCCTTCATCCAGAATCTTCTGCATCTCTTCCGGCTTGGAAATATCATGCTTTAACAGCCCTTTACAATTACAGGCAGCATATTTTTCCTGGAATTTCTGTAAAAATTCTGCACGTTTTGCATTCATAATATCCTTCTGCCCCATATGCTCCACTTCGCAATGTCCATATTTTAATCCAACAGCCATGATTGCTCCGGTAAATGCACCGCATGTATCCCCATGCATCATTCCACCTCCAAAACAAGCCGAGACTTTATTCGCCATCTCTTCCGTAATCCCAAGTCTCTCTGCGAAATAAGACAGAACGACCTGAGAGCAATCATATCCTTTTATAAATTTTTCCCGAATCATACTTTCTTCTATCATTTTTCTCTCTCCTTTGTCATCTTACATCACTTTTTCATTCTAACATCAAACCAGTCCTATTTCTATAGATTGTCTTATCGTATTTAACTATAATTTGCTTGTCTTATTTATAAATCAAATAATTCGTGCCTTTTACAAAAAAATCCCTCATCTGCGGTTTCCCGCAAATGAAGGATTTCTTTTACTTTATTCAATTCTTACAGTAATCCACCGATTGATAAGAATAACGGTGCAAATACAAGTGAAACAATTGTCATAAGTTTGATCAGGATGTTGATAGACGGTCCTGATGTATCCTTGAACGGATCACCTACTGTATCACCAACAACTGCTGCTTTATGAGCTTCGCTTCCTTTTCCGCCATGATGTCCTGTTTCGATGTATTTCTTAGCATTATCCCATGCTCCACCAGCGTTGGACATGAAGATTGCCATCAGTACACCTGTAACAAGTGCTCCGGAAAGTAATCCACCGAGGGATTCCACACCAAGAACGATACCAACGATCAGCGGTACTACGACTGCCATCACACCCGGAAGCAGCATTTCGTGAAGAGCTGCTGTGGTAGAGATTGCAACGCATGATGTATAATCCGGTTTTTCTTCACCTTTCATAATGCCCGGTTTTTCACGGAACTGGCGTCTTACTTCTTCGATCATCTTGTATGCAGCCTTTGATACAGACTCCATAGTAAATGCTGAGAAGAGGAATGTAAGCATACCACCGATAAAGATACCGATGATTACTCTGTAGTCAAGAAGGTTGATCGCTTCAAGACCAACTGCCTGTGCATAAGATACGAAAAGTGCAAGTGCGGTAAGGGCTGCTGATCCGATTGCGAATCCCTTACCCATAGCTGCAGTTGTATTTCCTACTGAGTCAAGCTTATCTGTGATTTCACGAACAGATTCATCCAATCCTGACATTTCTGCGATACCACCTGCATTGTCTGCGATCGGTCCGTATGCATCAACGGCAACTGTGATACCTGTTGTAGAAAGCATACCTACTGCTGCAAGTGCGATTCCGTAAAGTCCTGCAACTGAGTAAGATACAAAGATACCTACACAGATCAGGAGAAGCGGGATTGCTGTAGATTTCATTCCTACCGCAATACCACTGATGATTGTAGTAGCTGCACCAGTCTCTGACTGTTCTCCGATTCCCTGAACCGGTTTGTAGTCTGCTGATGTGTAGTACTCTGTGATGTTACCGATGATCACACCAACAACCAGACCTGCGATAACAGCAATTGCCGCACTCATCTTTCCGAAGAGTACATTACTCAGTACAAGTGCTACAACAATAACTACGATAGAAGCTGCATAGCTTCCCTTTGTGAGAGCTTTCTGTGGATTCGAATTCTCATCACCTTTTACAAAGAAGGTTCCGATGATAGAAGCAATCAGACCACATCCTGCGATCGCAAGCGGATAAAGAACTCCGGATACAGCTCCTGCTGCTGCTCCAAGAGTCAGTGCTGATACAAGTGAACCAACATAAGATTCAAAAAGGTCAGCTCCCATACCTGCAACGTCACCTACGTTATCACCTACATTGTCAGCGATAACAGCCGGGTTACGCGGATCATCTTCCGGGATACCTGCTTCTACTTTACCAACAAGGTCTGCACCAACGTCTGCTGCTTTGGTGTAGATACCACCACCAACACGGGCGAAAAGTGCGATTGAAGATGCACCAAGGCTGAATCCTGAAAGCACATCTACGTTCTTTGTAACAATGTACACAAGGCTTACGCCAAGTGCTCCAAGACCTGCTACGCACATTCCCATAACGGCCCCGCCAGAAAAAGCAATTGATAATGCTTTATTCATTCCGCTTTCTTTTGCTGCGTTAGCAGTTCTTACGTTCGCTTTTGTAGCGACTGTCATACCACAGTATCCTGCAACTGTTGAGAAAAGTGCTCCAATTACAAAGCATACTGCTGTTACCCAGCTGATACCAAATCCGATCAGTACAAAAAGCACTACTACAAAAATGACCAGAATCTTGTATTCAGCCATGAGGAAAGCTCTTGCGCCCTCCGCGATTGCGCCTGCAATCTCTTTCATGCGGTCCGTACCTGCATCCTGTTTTCCTACTTTACCAGCAAGATATGCTGCAAATAATAAAGCGATAACAGCTGCAATCGGGACCAGATACATGTAATTATTCATTTCTTGTTCCTCCCTGAATTATTGTACCTCTAAAGACAATATCATAAAAAGAACAAGAATGCAAAACAATTTTTTGAATTTTCAATAAGTTTTATTTTGTTTATCTATAAATGTGGTCTTTCTCTATTTTTTTAATTTGTATCTCACCATCCACATTCCATTGGGATTTACACAATATCAAGATATATTTTTTTCCGAGGTGCCGGAAAAGCAGCATCTAATCTGGCATATTCCTCCACTGTCAAATGAACCTTTCCCGCCTCCAAGTTCTGCAGTACATGTTCTGCCTTTCCACTTCTTGGAATGGCAATCACATCCATTACTCAGTTTTATCTCCTTTTTATTCATGATTTCCACTCCCTGCATTTTGTTTTTCTGTTCCTTACTGTCTGTTTTTACTATCTTATGATATGAGTGTCAAAAGTAAATTTTGCCACTCACTGATGTAACCGGATTGCTCCATTGCTATGCAATTCCCGCAATCCTCGAACACCTCAAACTCCCACTTTTTGCAAATGTTATAAGGGACATATTTTTATGTTTATTTATTCTTTTTATTATTTCTTATAACATTCTTTTTTTCTTCAATCCATGATACACTGGATTTATCATAAAATAAATTCAATGATAAGGAGATTAGAAATTATGAAAGTTGTAGTTGCAATTGATTCATTTAAAGGAAGTCTCACTTCGATTGAAGCCGGAATGGCTGCAAAAGAAGGAATCTTAAGAGCACACCCGGATGCGAATGTTGTCGTAAAACCACTTGCAGATGGTGGTGAAGGCACCACAGATGCCCTGATTGCAGGACTTGGTGGTGAGCGTATTGATCTTACAGTGACTGGTCCTCTTGGTACTCCGGTAAATGCACATTACGGATATTTGGCAGAAAAAAATACTGCCATCCTCGAAATGGCTGCCGCTGCCGGAATTATCCTGGTAAGAGAATCTGAAAAAAATCCACTTACTGCAACCACTTACGGTGTCGGTGAAATGATCGCAGATGCCATGGAACGCGGTATCCGCAATTTCATTATTGGAATTGGAGGAAGCGCAACAAATGATGGTGGAATTGGAATGCTTAAGGCACTTGGCTATCAATTTTCCGATGAAAATGGACAGGATGTCGGCGAAGGCGGACAGGCGCTTGAACGGGTATCTTCTATTATAATAGAAAAAGCTAACCCAATTCTCAAAGAATGCAATTTTCATATTGCCTGTGATGTAACTAATCCACTTTGCGGAAAGAACGGAGCTACCTATATTTATGGTCCGCAAAAAGGTGTCACACCGGAAATAGCAGAAGAACTGGATCAGGCAATGAATCATTATGCTTCTGTTACCTCCAAATTTCTTCATAATGATTATGCATCTGCAGAAGGTGCTGGTGCTGCAGGTGGTCTTGGCTTTGCATTTCTCAGTTATTTAAATGCTACGCTGACTCCTGGAATCGATCTGATTCTTAACGCTGTCGAACTGGAAAAAGAATTAGAAGATACAGATATCACTGTTACCGGCGAGGGACGCCTCGATCACCAGACCGCTATGGGAAAAGCTCCTGTCGGTGTGGCAAGACTTGCAAAAAAATACGGCTCCAAAGTCGTTGCTTTTGCCGGAAGCGTCACCCCGGAAGCAACAGCCTGCAATGCGGCCGGAATCGATGCATTCTTCCCGATCGTCCGTGGGATCACAACACTAGCCGAAGCAATGGATCCCAAAAATGCAAAATCAAATATGGCAGCAGCTGTGGAACAGGTATTCCGTCTGTTATAGTTTTAACATTATTTACAAATTTCAGAGAGTGTTTTTGTATAGTTTTTACAGAAATACTCTCTTTTCTTTATGATTTTCTTCTTTTCCTACACTGACCATCAACAACACAACGATCTACGACCTGACAGATCTTCATTTCATCTGTAACAATGATTCTTCATCAAATGAAGAGCTTTCACTTGTGAAGGCAGGTTCTTCCGAAACTGTAGAACTTCCTCAATCCAGTGTTTATTCTATCCATGTTTCCGGAAAAGTTGCAAATGGAACATCCTTTTCTAACACATTCTCCGGAACCATTGATAACAGTTCTTCTGTTACCATTTCTCTGGATGACTCTGCAAACCTCTCAGTGATCGCAAATATTGCAGATTAAGTTTTGCCGTAAACAATCCGCCTATGTAGTTTTAAGCAATGACAAATATGCAGGCAACTTCCATAACGCAAATTGCCTACATATTATCCATAAAGGGGCACTTTCCAGTCTGTAATTGCAAGCGCCCATTCTTCTTTCTTTTTACCGATTGCCAGTCCCAGCATCATTCTAGTTGATTCGCTCATATTTGGTTACCTCTTTACTAATCTTTCCTCTACTCGTTCATTATGTCAGCGCGCTGTCATTTATCTGACAATGCTATTGTACGAAAAAAAGACATAAATTCTATTGACGCTTTCATCAATACCTATATACTTTTTTATGTATTCTTTACAATTTTTCATATATAGTAATGAAGTTTTCAAAATCATTTCATTTTCATTTCAACATGATATTTTTCTGTCAATCTATACTTTTTCAGCAATTGTTTTATTTCATATTTTGAAATCTTTCATTCATATATTGCATTTTTGTGAATCATATACATTTTCCAGTTCTTCTTTTATGCAATCTTCCCCTTGTACCTTTCCACCTTGTTCCTCTCTCCAAATAATGCTACAATTCTTAAATAAGTGGTAATGATACCGTTCTCTTTATCCTGTTAAATGCTGGATAAGCATCTGCATCATTCCCACAACTTCTTTTCCAAAATCGGAGGATGTTTAAAATGAAGTTAGACAAATCACTTGCCTTTCAGGTAGTAAACACGATCAAAGACACCTGCGGACAGGATATCAATTTTATCGATAAGCAGGGAATGATTTTTGCGAGTACCAACGCCGACCGGATTGGTACGTTTCATGCCATCGGTCACAAAGCCGCCCAGACAGAACAGACAATCGAAGTTTTTTCAGATGATGATTTTCCCGGAACACAAAAAGGGATCAATATGCCACTCTATTATCACGGCAGTTTTCTTGCAGTGATCGGAATTACCGGAGAACCGGACCAGGTCCGCCAGTACGTCCATCTTGCCGACCGGATTACCCATCTGCTGATCCGCGAAAAAGAGCTGAACCGACTGAGCCGCTCTCTGGAAGATAAAAAACACTTTGTTATCGATGCCCTGATTCGGAATGAGATTGCTGATCCGGATTATCTGGACACCTGCCTTTCAGATCTTCAGGTAAATCCAGGGACAAAGAAACGGCTTCTGATCATCCAGTCATCACCGGATGGACACAACAACTCTTCTTCCCTTGAACAGAAGATCATCGGACTTTTCAGCACGCTTGGTATTACTCTTTATACCTTTTATTATCCAAATGAATATCTTGCCGTGCTGGAAAACTCCGGCAAAGCCGCTCTCTATCAGATACTGGCTGATTTTACCGCAGACTGTGGAGCTTTGCTCTCCATTGCAGTCGGAAAGAAATGTCAGCTTTTCCAGCTTTCTCTTTCTTACCAGTCTGCACTCACTGCGCTGAAATACTGCCGGAGTTCGGAAAACGGGATTGCTTTTTTCGATGATATGACACTGGAAATTCTGCTCTCTTCCATCTCGGAGCAGGAAAAAAATGCTTATCTGCAAAAAACGATCTCTGCACTTTCTGATGAAGAAAGAAATCTGCTTCAGACTTACTTTGAAGCAAATATGTCTCTTCTCGGAACCAGCCAGAAGTTGTTTCTTCACAAAAACACAGTGCAGTACAAGTTGAATCATATTTACCAGAAATGCGGGCTGAATCCACGTGTTTTCAAGGATGCGGTGCTTTTATATCTTGCCTTGCAGTTGTGATATTTTTAAATCCCAGACACAGATTCCTGTGCACACATCTTCCATATCCGTGTACAGTTTTGCCTATATAAGAAAATATTCTTGACAGATAAGTTTACTTACAGATTTTCGTCAAAAAACAGGACAGCCTTTCCTTCACCCTCACAACGGGTATTAAAAAGTCTGTCCTATCTTTTTTTATTCTTTATTTCTCATCAGCTATTCATCACACTTTGCTTCCACGCCATATTTCTTCATCCTCCGCCAGAGCGTCGTCGTACTGATCCCCAGCTCTTTTGCCGCAAGGTTCCGGTTTCCGTGGCACCTTTCCAGAATTTCTGACAGCTCAATACTCTCTGGCTACCGATTATTTCAATTGTATTTAACAATATGCCTTTTTTGCCTCGTCCATTCTCTGGAAAAATTCACTGTAAAATTCTTCCGTCTGATACGGAGTAAGGTAAAATCTCTTCAGTACATCCATGCTGACCGCCTTCGCACTCTCCGGATGTGCTGCAATGTATTCCTGTAACTGAATCAGTAATCCATGCCATCTGGCAATATACGCTTCATACTTTTTCAGATCCGGTGTATCAAGCCATTTTTTGACCTTTACTTTCGCCCGGTTCTCTTTCTGACATTCATGTACCTGAAGGAAATAGCGGAAACCATTTTCCTCATAATATCTTCCAAGCGGGAAAAGCCTGCAGATTCCCGGACGAAATGGATGAATCCCACATCTTCCTTCCTCAGTCAGAAAACCACAGCCATCTTCCGCTCCTGCCATCTTCAGATTCGGCAAAATGATTCCGTCTACCACATTCAGTTCAATCTTTCCTGCAAGCAAAGTTTCAAAAGCCGCTCCTGTTCCCCTGCTGATCCGGACAATATCCAGCGGATCCAGCACAATCGAGCTTCCCATCCCCGTACAACAGGCGTGGCATCCCTCACAATCGCCACAGTCTGCTTTTACCAGGTCATTGCTGGTATATAATTTTCCATCTGAAATTTCTTCCATTGTCACCTGTCTTTTCATATCAATCTCCTTTCCTATACTCCTTCCAGTGTAAATGGTGGGATAAAGCTTTCCTTTGCCGTATCCCCTTCCTGTATAAACGCCTGCATCACACCAAGCGAGATCGCATAGTCCACCAGTTTCTCATACGCATACTCCGGCACTTTCCGGTTCAGCTCCGGATATTTTGCCGCATCCAGACTCTCCAGTGGCGTATACTGGCTCATCAGGCTCATATAAATCCGGTTTCCATAAGTCTCATGCAAATATTTCACCACTCTTTTTCCATCCGCAAGACATCCCGGCAAAAGCAGATGACGCACGATCACGCCACGTTTCATCATTCCGCGCTCATCAAATACCGGCTTCCCTGCCTGTCTTACCATCTCAGCAATAGCCGCCTTCGCAACCTCCGGATAATCCTCCGCCATCGAATATTTTTTCGCATGATCTGTATTTAAATATTTGAAATCTGGCAGGTAAATGTCCACCAGACCATCTAGCATTTTCAAGGTTTCCGCTCTCTCGTAACCGCCCGTATTATATACAACCGGCAAATACATCCCCTGCTTCTTTGCACTCTGAAGCGCCCGGATGATCTGCGGCACAAAATGCGTCGGCGTCACAAGATTGATATTATTCGCACCTTTCCCCTGCAGTTCCAGAAAGATCTCCGCCAGCCGCTCTTCTGAGATCACTTTGCCAACCTTGCTTCCCGCAATCTCATGGTTCTGACAGAACACACATCTTAAAGTACATCCCGTAAAAAAGACCGTCCCTGATCCTTCCTTTCCGGAAATACAGGGCTCCTCCCACATATGAAGCGCCGCTCTCGCCGCCCGGATCTCCCCTGTCTCTCCGCAAAAACCTGTCTTCCCATTCTCCCTGTCCGCCCCACACATCCGCGGACATAATGTACAGCCACTCATCCTATCGCGTAACCTCTCATCTATCCCTGATTCATTCCTATCAGTATACCGCACTTTTTGAAAAATAGCCACCCAAGTTTTCCTCTTCCAGAGATTGAAAATTCTTTTCCCATCTGCTACAATAAAGTGCAGACAGGCATTTTGCCTCAAGTTTGGAGGAATATACAATGAGTAAAATTGATGAAGTAAGAAGCGCTATGGTCGCAGCCATGAAAGCAAAGGATAAGGACACAAAAGAGACATTATCTGCTCTTCTTGCAGCCCTTAAGAACAAAGCCATCGACAAACGTGCCGATCTTACCGAAGAAGAAGAAGTTCAAGTTATCTTAAAAGAGATCAAACAGACAAAAGAAACTCTGGAGATGACTCCTGCTGATCGTACAGACATTATTGAAGAATGCGAGAAACGTATCGCTGTTCTTGAACAGTATGCTCCGAAGATGATGGACGAAGCTGAGATCAAAGAAGTAATCGCAGGTGTCCTTTCCGGTCTTGGAATTGATGCTCCGACACCAAAGGATAAAGGACGTATCATGAAAGAACTGATGCCGAAAGTAAAAGGAAAAGCTGACGGAAAGCTTGTGAATGATATTCTCACAGGAATGATGGCTTAATAGCAGAGATATTATGAATGCAGGGTTCCGGATTGGTTCCCTGCATTTATATATAGTCGAATATACTCTGTATTGCGTCTGTTACATTAATTACATCTGCCATTTTTACACGATCTATTATTTTATACCCCCTGACTCTCAAGTCTAACATTTTCATTTGTTCACATTGGATATAACCTTTATTTTCATCCATTTCAACATAAATGTGAAGTGGGCTTTCTGTACTCTCTCCTAATATTGGACAGCCAATTATTTCTCCCGATTGATTAAAAAAATTTTTACTTGCAACAAATACAGGATCCTTAATTTTTTCCACTTTTAAAACAGCCCCCTGCTGTATCTCCATTTTCTACCACACCTCTCTTCCTTCCGGCTTATCCCATTCATATTCTCCATCAAGATTTAACTTACCACCAAACTTTTCAGCTCTTTCTTCTAATTTTTGATGCCTGAAGGTCTTAACAAGCATAATCATACCATCCGATACTTTTACTTCCAGCATATCATTTATTTCTACATTGGCCTCTTGTAAAATATCTTTTGGAAGTCTGATTCCCTGACTATTTCCCCATGCTTTTACCTGTGTTTGCATAAAATTCACCTCCATATAATGTATATACTTAGTATATACATTATTCTGAAAATAATCAAATATTTTTCTCTCCTAATCACACTCTTCCTCAAAATATGTTATAATTCATAAGCATCAGTCTTTTACAAAATCACAATTACCAAAAGGGGATTTACTTACTATGAATAAAAAAGAAGTTACTGAAATCAAAAAACAGTTCACCCCATCCAACTGTGCGATCACCCGCATCTGCGGATGCTATGTAGATGGTGAAAAAGAGAAAAAAACGGAGATGAAAGATGCTTTCCTTTCTCTTCCGGAAGAGGAAATGTTCAAGTATTTTGACATTTTTAGAAAGTCCTTGTCCGGTACGATCGGAAAAAATCTTCTGAATATGGAATTTCCTCTGGAGACCGAATCGGAAAGTGGTACACAGGAATTTCTTCTCAAATTAAGAAACAGCCGGCTTACTGACGACGCTCTTCTGGAAGAATTCTATAATCGCGTCATCGATTCCTATGATTATGCCGAGAACTATCTGATCCTGCTCGTCCATGCAACCTACGATATTCCGGGAAAATCAACGGACGGAAGTGAAATGTTCGATGCATCCGATGAAGTCTATGATTACATCATGTGTACCTTCTGTCCGGTCAAACTTTCCAAGCCAGGACTCAGTTATCATGCAGAAGAAAACAGCTTCCATGAGCGTATCCGTGACTGGATCGTAGAGATGCCGGATGCCGGTTTCCTCTTCCCTGCTTTTAATGACCGCAGCACCGATATTCACAATCTACTTTATTATTCAAAAAATGCAGAGAATCTCGGAAACGGTCTGACCGATCTGCTTCTTGGATGTGTTCCACCACTCACTGCCGGAGATCAGAAGGATACTTTCCGTACACTGATCGAAGAAACGCTCGGTGATGACTGCGACTACGATACAGTCAAAAATATCCACGAAAACTTGAATGAAATGATTGAACAGAATTCTGAAAATCCGGAACCACTCGCCCTTGACAAAGCAGAAGTTAAATACCTCCTTGCCAAAAGCGGTGTCGAAGAAGAAAAGTTGGAAACATTCGATGAGCAGTACGATTCCGCTGCCGGAGAGCACGGTACACTCCTTGCCTCTAATATTGCAAGCCTCAAAAAATTCGAGATCAAAACTCCGGACATCACCATTCAGGTAAACCCGGAATGCGCAGATCTTGTAGAAACACGTATTATCGATGGTCAGAAATGCCTGGTCATTGTCGTTGACGACCGCGTTGAGATCAACGGAATCAGTGCAAAGACTGCCGTATCCGGAGGACTTCCAAAGTCTTCTACCCCTGATGCATCTGATGAATCCAAAAGCGATACATCCGAAAATGAAATGGATGTTCCATTCTAAATGCCTTACATATTATTACGAAAGACATTTTTATTGAATGTCTTTCGTAATATTTCCTTATTTCTTTTCAATTTTACAATATATACGAAAAATGCAGGTAATCCTCTCGACTACCTGCATTATTCTATACGCAATTTTCTATTTTCACTTACACCGTTTCCCGGCTCTTTTTCACCTTTCTCTTAAATCACCGTTCCTCCACCGGTCGTCACAAATCCAACTCTCAGAATTGCTTTCACAAAACTCCACATTCCATTGATTACTGCAGAATTCAGCAGACTGATCGGCACATCCAGAATTCCTGTTCCAAGTAACAGAAGCAGAATCCACATACTATACGGTCGGATCTTCCAGTAAAACTCTGCTACCCTCGGAAAGATCTCAGCAAGAATATTCGATCCGTCAAGGGGCGGAATCGGAATCAGATTGAACACACCAAGTCCAATATTCAGCACTGCTCCATAATAAGTAAGCACATAAAGATAATTCAAAATCAACCCACTCGATCCGTACTTATACAAAAGCCCGTGTAGAATCATACAGACAAACGCAAGCAGGAAATTCATGACTACTCCCGCTGCTGCCACAAGGATCGTATCTCTTTTTTTATTCTTATAATTCCTGGTATTGATCCTTACCGGCTTCGCCCATCCCACATGAAATACAAGCAGACATAACGTTCCCCACACATCCAGATGCTTAAATGGATTCAAGGTCAGTCTTCCGTCATATTTTGGTGTCATATCCCCGAGTTTATATGACACATATCCATGTGCAAATTCATGCAACGAAACTGCAAGTAATGTAGCAGGCGCAACGTAGATTAAAGTCTGGAAAAACTGATACATTGCCCTGGTCAGTCCTATATTCTGAAACAGCATAATATCCTCCAAATTTCCTTAATAACGTCCATTATAGTACCTGATGAAATGGGATTCAAGAAAGATTGTGTAAATTTTTTCTAAAGATTGTACAGAAAAAGGGGCTGTGAAAAAAGAATAGTCCCGAAAAAAAAGAAAGACCAAG
>OLQO01001909.1_pt1 | contig 12226 bp, 9 predicted proteins | sample 1672281 | NCBI WGS metagenome assembly OLQO01 (sample SAMEA3136667, study PRJEB25190) | human gut metagenome | biome: human gut; feature: human-associated habitat; material: faeces | place: Austria | collected 2013
TAAAATATGCTGTGGTGTCGTATTTACAGAAATATAATGCTTTGAGTTGATTGTAACACAGAGAGGACAGTTTGTCATCAAATTTCTCTCTAAAAGACAAGGGTAAAAGACGAGGGTCTAAAATGAATATATGCTTACTTTTTATTCTCTAATCAAACCCTTATTACACAAAAACCGCGCAAGCCAATCTCCTCCGATGCACTTGCGCGATTTCGTCTGATATACACATACCAAAATTATTATTTACATTTGCTACAGCATTTGACTGTTTTATACATTCTCAATCTCTGTCTTATACTTTTCAAGAATCATATTCTGGATATTCTCGCGTGTGGCAGAGTTAATCGGATGGGCTATATCCCTGTACTCGCCATCGTTTGCCTTACGGCTTGGCATGGCGATGAAAAGTCCCTTTTCTCCTTCGATTACCTTGATGTCATGTACCACGAATTCATCATCGATTGTGATTGACACAACCGCCTTCATCTTGCCCTCTTTTTCTACCTTACGAATTCTGATGTCTGTAATCTGCATATTTTTGTCCCCCCTGGTCTGTTTTTAAATTACATATCTTACATTTTTTTCTTTTACTATCATGACTCCATCCTCACCACAATAGCAGGTGTTTGGATTGATGGTTCCACGGCTCTCTACGATGCAATTTTCGAGGTGCACATTGTCGCCTATGTAGACGTCATTGAGTAGCACGCAGTTCTTCACGGTAGTGTTTTTGCCCACAAATACCTGCTTGAAAAGCACCGAATTCTCCACGCTGCCATTTATGATACAGCCACTTGATACGAGGCTGTTTGAAATGTCTGAGCCCGGATTAAACTTGGCCGGTGGCAGGTCGTCCACCTTTGAGCAGATGGTCGGCTCCTCCCTGAAGAAATAGCTTCTGACGTCAGGTCTTAAGAAATCCATATTGGTCTTGAAGTATGCATCAATATCGGCGATATTGTTCCAGTATGAATTTATCTTGTAGCCATATATTTTCTTTACATTTTTGTAGCGCACGAGGATATCATTTACGAAATCGAATCTGTTTTCCTCAGCTGCCGCCTCCAAAAGCTCTATGAGCTGTCGTCTCCTGATGACATAGATACCTGTGGAAATGGTGTTGGATAAGGCCTCGATTGGCTTTTCATCAAACTCTGTGATTCTTGACTCATCATCCATGCGTACCACACCAAAACGGCTGACATCGTCGTTGTACATCATGTCCTTGCATACCACTGTAATGTCTGATTTTTTCTCGATGTGAAAATCAAGCACTCTGTTGAAATCCAGCTTGTATACACAGTCACCGCTGCTGATGATGACATATGGCTCATGGCGTCTCTTGAGAAAATCAATGTTCTGATACATCGCATCTGCCGTGCCCCTATACCAGTCACTGTTGTCCGCTGTGACTGTAGGTGTAAAGAGGAATAAGCCCCCCTGCTTTCTGCCAAAATTCCACCATTTTGATGAGCTTAAATGCTCATTCAGTGAGCGTGCATTGTACTGGGTCAGTACTGCGACAGTCTGTATATGTGAGTTTGACATGCTGCTGAGCGCAAAATCTATGCTTCTGAAGCTGCCTGCTACCGGCAGGGCCGGTACTGCTCGTTTTGCTGTCAGTTCCTTCATCCTATTATTGTTGCCGCCGGCCAAAATTATTCCTATTGCCTTCATTTTCCGTCACCTGCCTTGATAATAACTTCTCCGCCCTCAAGCACACCGTCTTTGTAATCCTCTTCGTATGTAACACCGGAGATTGCTGTATTTTTGCCTATCTTTACCCCGTCCGGTATCACAGAATCTTCTCCTATAGTGACCAGCCCAAATGAGTATATGCTCTCATTTAATACGTTCGGCTTCTCCTGTCCGAAGCCAAGTGTCACATTGTCGCCCACCTTGCAATTTTCGGCAATGATGGACTTGTCTATCGTGACATTGGAGCCTATCTCCGTGTCACACATGATGATGGAATCACGTATTACTGCGCCTCTTCCAATCTTGACGTTGGCACCTATAACAGAATGCTCCACATGACCATAGCATTCACAGCCCTCACCCATGATGCTTCGCTCCACATGACCTCCTTTGGCTATATAAAGTGGCTCGATTGCATCATTCTTTGTGTAAATCTTCCAATACTCCTCGTACAGATTAAACTCCGGAATGAGGTCCACAAGCTCCATATTGGCCTCCCAGTATGAGCCCAGTGTACCTACGTCCTTCCAGTATCCGTTGAACTCGTATGCAAACATACGTCTGTCGTTTTCAAAGCAGTATGGTATGACATGCTTGCCAAAATCACAGTTTTCCTGATCCTTTAGTGCAAGTAATGCTTCCTTTAGCACCGGCCATGAGAATATGTAAATGCCCATTGATGCGAGATTACTGCGCGGATGAACCGGCTTTTCCTCAAATGCATTGATGCGCTTATCATCATCGGCTATGACGATACCAAATCGGCTTGCCTCCTCGATAGGCACCGGCATGGTTGCTATGGTCACATCTGCATTGTTTTCCTTGTGGAAATCAAGCATCACCTCATAGTCCATCTTGTAAATATGGTCTCCTGACAGTATCAACACATAGTCCGGGTTGTAACTGTCTATATACCTCATATTCTGGTAGATTGCATTGGCTGTACCTGTGTACCACTCGCTGTTGCCGCTCTTCTCATAAGGAGGCAGTATTGCCACTCCTCCATTATTCCTGTCGAGGTCCCACGGAATACCTATTCCGATATGGCTGTTAAGTCTGAGTGGCTGATACTGTGTAAGTACACCCACTGTATCAATGCCTGAATTGATGCAGTTGCTAAGCGGAAAATCTATGATTCTGTACTTTCCACCAAACGAAACTGCCGGTTTTGCTACGTTCGCTGTCAGAACACCAAGTCTGCTGCCTTGACCGCCTGCTAAAAGCATGGCTATCATTTCTTTCTTAATCACGTTATCACTCCTCGTCTGTCCTAATTTTTGTTGTGCCATCCGGTCCCCACCACTAGTTTCTGTAATAACCGTATCTGTAATGCTTCTATAGTAAATCACAATTGTTTCCATATAAATTATAGTTGCTGCTGCATAAATTGCAGTTACTGCTATATACTTTAACCCCATCAAATTCATATGGTCCGGATGAATTATTTTTATAAAAAAAATTATACCACAGCCGCATTATCACTTCAACATTTTTCACAAAATCAAATAATATTTTTCTTTTTTTTCGACATTTTGCACAAGTGTCATTTAGCGTATATCTGTTTAACCTGCTATGGTTCTTATCATTTGAAAGTCATGCCTGCTTTCACCTTATTTTTCCTTTGCAAATACTATATTTAGTTGTATAATTATTATAAAATAACTATTCAGAACAAGAAAATCTGTTGCTTACATGCAATCATGACGCATCGGCTTTTTGTTCTCAGCGATTCTTAATAGTTACAATATAAATTATAATAAATCAGGCAGGTAAAATTAATGTATAAAATAGATTTCAGCAAACCAATACACATCCATTTCATAGGCATCGGCGGTATCAGCATGAGCGGTCTCGCAGAGATTCTGCATGAGGAGGGCTTTACAATTTCCGGCTCCGATTCAAAGGAATCAGACCTCACAAAAACTCTTGCGGCCAAGGGCATAAAAGTCATATATGGCCAGAGCGCAGACAATATCACCTCCGGTATCGACCTGGTGGTTTACACTGCTGCTATCCATGAAAGCAATCCTGAGTTTGCCGCAGCAAAGGCAGCCGGTATTCCAATGCTTACCAGAGCCGAGCTTCTCGGACAGATTATGGACAATTACGATTATTCTATCGCTGTAGCCGGCACACACGGCAAGACTACCACCACATCCATGATCAGCGAGATTCTTCTCGCCGCCCAGACAGATCCTACCATTTCCGTAGGAGGTATTTTGTCATCTATCCACGGCAATCTGCGTGTGGGCGATTCAGAGTACTTCATCTCTGAGGCATGTGAGTACACAAACAGCTTTTTGAATTTCAGACCACGCTACAGCATTATTTTAAATATTGAGGCTGAGCATCTGGATTTCTTCAAGGATATCAACGACATCAGGCATTCCTTCCACGAGTATGCATCAAACACTCTCGCAGGCGGTGCTACAATCATCAACGGTGAGATTGACCGCTATGAGGAGATTATCGCAGGTCTTCCTCAGAAGATTATCACCTATGGCTTTGATTCAAAATATGATTTCTATCCGGAGAATATAACCTATGACGATAAAGCTTGTGCATCTTTTACAGCTATGAGACAGGGTAGTCCACTTTTCGACGTAAAACTCTCTGTTCCGGGCGCTCACAATGTAAGCAATGCGCTCGCAGCCATAGCTTTATCCACCACACTCGGTCTCGATACGAAGTCTATCCTCACAGGCCTTGACAAATTTGGCGGTGCTGACAGACGTTTCCAGTACAAGGGCAAGGTAAACGGCGTCACAATCATTGATGACTACGCTCACCATCCAACCGAGATCCGCGCAACACTGACAGCTGCACAAAAATATCCACATGACAGGCTTGTCCTTTGTTTCCAGCCACACACCTATTCCAGAACCAAGGCATTCTTAAATGATTTTGCCGATGTTCTTTCAATGGCAGATGTTGTGGTGCTTGCTGATATCTATGCTGCGCGTGAGCAGAACACATATGGTATCTCATCTAAGGATATCCTGGATTTATTGCTCGAAAAAGGTGTGAATGCGCACTATTTCCCATCATTTGAGGAAATCGAGAAATTTTTATCAGAAAATTGTGTAAACGGTGACCTGTTGATAACAATGGGTGCCGGAAATGTAGTAGAAATCGGCGAAGACCTGCTTAAGAAATAAGTTATCCACGTTATCCACATACAAAATGTTAACAACTCTCATTTTGTGTGTGGATTTTTTAAATAATTTTCAACAGCTTATATACCCTGTGATACATTGATTTTTCAATTATTTTACACAGTTATCCACGTTATCCACATTTTTTTGTGGACTCGAAAAGCCCAAGTTTACAAGGCTTGTAGCACTTTTACCATCTTCACACGGTTAAAATATTGTGCTATAATTGCTCACAGGTTAAGCGAAAGAGAGTTTTTTATATGACAGCGATAAACATTAGCAGTGACATAGCAACATCATTCACTACTGTGTCAGATATTTTTATAGATCAATACATGCCAAAGGCAAACGGTGAGTTTGTCAAGGTATACCTTTATCTGCTCCGTGCGACAGGCTCCGGGGCAGGCATAGCAACTATTTCAGAGATTGCCGATCATTTCAGCAATACTGAAGCCGACATCATACGTGCCCTCAATTACTGGGCCTCTGAGGGCATTTTGCAGGTGCAAACCGGCGCTGATGGCCAGATTATGGGAATCAACCTCTGCAGTCTTTCTGTATCCGGTATGCAGGCTGCTCAGAGTAATATACAAAGCGCTGTGGCTGATAATGCCGCGCAGAATAATTTGCAAAACAGCGTAGTTAATAATGCTGCACAGAATAATTTACAAAACAGCGTGGTTAATAATGCTGCACAGAATATTTCTACCGCGAATATTCGGATGCAGGATTCTGTTGTGGAAAAGCTTAAGAGCCAGACTACTGACAAGCCTGCTTCTTCACAGAAGGAATACACACTAGATGAGATTAAGGAGTTTAGAAAGAATCCTGACATTTCAGAGCTTTTCTTTATTATAGAGACATATCTGAAGCATACGCTCTCATCCTCAGACACCAATATGGTGCTCTACTGGCTGGACGAGCTTCATTTTTCTACCGACCTGGTAGAATATCTCGTAGAGTACTGCATTACCAAAGGACATTCAAGCCTTCGGTATATGAACAAGGTCGCTCTCGGCTGGGCCGATGCCGGCATAAAGACCGTAGACCAGGCAAAGGACGATGCAGCCGCTCACTCACAGATTTACTATTCTGTAATGAAGGCTCTAGGCATCACAGGCCGCAATCTGGTTGACTCTGAGGTGTCACTCATCAACAAATGGGTCGGCGAATACGGTTTCGATATAGAGCTTGTAAAAGCCGCCTGCAGTAAAACCATTTCAGCTATCCAGAAGCCAAGCTTCGAGTACACAGACTCGATACTCGCGAACTGGAGGAAAAAGGATGTACATACTTTAAAGGATGTTGAAGTGCTTGATGCCAACTTTGCCAAGGCCAATAAAGCCTCTGCTACCGGCTCATCACAGAGTACAAATGCTGCAAACGGTTCCTCAAAACCCAAAAGCAATAATTCAAGTTCCAAGAATAAATTTAACAACTTCAATCAGCGAAACAATGATTACGACAAGCTGGAGAAGCTGTTTCTGAATTCTACGGTATGATTTTTCAAGTTAGATTTACACATCCCAAGGAGGATATATGGCACTTACCAATGCTCAATATGATGAGATAATGCGAGGCTACGATAAACGCCAGCTTCAGAACAAATACATACATGACAAGCGTATTGAGGAAGCCTATCGCAAGGCGCCCCGCCTCAGGGAGATTGACTCAGAGATTGCATCAGCCTCAATCAGACAGGCCTACAGGCTCATGGATGGTGATGAGAATGCTCTTGCCGCTTTACGCCTTGCAATCGAGGACTATAAGGAGGAGCGTGCTGCTCTTCTATCCACACTCGGATATCCGCTTGATTATTTTGAACCTATTTACACCTGTCCAGATTGCCACGATACAGGATACATAGACGGTCAGAAATGTCATTGCTTCAAGCAGGCTATTATCAATACCGTTTATTCACAATCCAATATCAGGGAAATTTTATCAAGAGAGAATTTTTCCACGCTCTCATTCGATTATTACTCAGATGAGCAGAAAAATCCTGCGACAGGGCTGTCTGCTCTTGCCACAGCAAAGCTTGCAGTGACGAACTGTCATGAATTTATAGACAATTTTGAAAACAAACCTAAAAACATATTTTTCTACGGTAATACCGGTGTCGGAAAGACTTTTTTATCTAATTGCATTGCAAAAGAGCTTTTAGATGCAGGTTACTCCGTAATTTACTTTACAGCATTCCAATTATTTGATATATTAAGCAAAGGTGTGTTTGAAAAGGATGCAGATGCCATCGCAGCGCACCAGAATATATTCGACTGTGATTTACTTATCATAGACGATCTCGGAACCGAGCTTTCCAACTCATTTACCACATCACAGCTTTTCCTTTGTGTAAATGAGCGTATACTGCGACAGAAATCTACTATTATTTCCACTAATCTGAATCTGGAGCAGATAGCAGAGATTTACTCCGAGAGAACACTTTCAAGAATTTCAAGCAATTATAGTTTTATCAAGCTCTTTGGAGATGACATACGAATTAAAAAGCGTCTTTCCAAATAACGCTTTTTATATTATATATTTAGTTTATTTATTATATGGTTATATGGAGGAATAACAATGCCAAACGATGAGAGAATTTTGGAGACTATGCCAACCGGTACACTTGGACTTGTTGCAACCGACAGTTGTATAGGTCTTGCCCAGAAGGTAGATGCATACTTACAGGGCTGGAGAGAGCACAGAGAGCACCAGCATGCTAACGAGAGTGCTTTCAAGGACTACTACAAAAACAGTTACATTATCAAGCCTTCTACACCTAGATTCGGTTCCGGCGAGGCTAAATGTGTTATCAACCAGTCAGTTCGTGGTTATGATCTGTACATCATGGTAGATGTAACAAACTACAGTCTTACCTATACAGTATGCGGTCAGACAAACCACATGTCACCTGATGACCACTACGCAGACTTAAAGCGTGTTATCGCTGCAGCCGGCGGAAAAGCAAGAAGAATCACAGTTATCATGCCTTTCCTTTATGAGAGCCGTCAGCACAGACGTACAGGCCGTGAGTCTCTTGACTGTCCATTGGCTCTTCAGGAGCTTATCAACATGGGTGTAGACAATATCATCACCTTCGATGCTCATGACCCTCGTGTGGTAAATGCTATTCCTCTGAACGGCTTTGAGAATGTAATGCCTTCTTACCAGTTCATTAAGGGCATTTTAAAGAACGTAAAGGATATCACTATTGATGCTGACCATCTTATGATTATCTCTCCTGATGAGGGCGCTACAAACCGTGCTATCTACCTTGCAAACGTACTCGGAGTAGACATGGGTATGTTCTACAAACGTCGTGATTACAGCCGTATCGTTGACGGACGTAACCCTATCGTAGCTCATGAGTTCCTCGGAACAAATGTGGAGGGTAAGGATGTTCTTATCATCGATGATATGATTTCTTCCGGCGAGAGTATGATAGATACAGCAAGAGAGCTCAAGAAGCGTAAAGCTAACAGAATCTTTGTTGTTTCTACATTCGGTCTCTTTACAAACGGCTTTGCTTCATTTGACAAGGCTTACGAGGAGGGTCTCATCTACAGAGTAGTTACAACAAACCTTATCTACCAGTCACCGGAGCTTCTCTCTAAGGAGTACTATATCAGCTGTGACATGAGCAAATACATCGCATACCTCATTGATACATTAAACCACGACTGTTCTATCAGTGATCTTCTCTCACCATATGACAGAATCAAGAAGTGTGTTCAGAAGTACAATGACGAGCAGGCTGCAGCAAAAAATAAATAATTAAGCGCATTTATAAAAAGCCGTGTGAAATTAATATGTACCCCTTTTACTGGATATCCAGTGAAAGGGGTATTTTTATGCGTTACAGTTACGAATTCAAACCAAAGGCAGTCGAACTATACATGCAAGTAAAACGCATCAGTTTTTCTCAAAGTTTAGAATAATTATCTTAGTAATATAAAAAACCAGAGAAGTGAGTGTCATCCACTCAAATCTCTGGTTTAATTTAGTCTAAGATTTATACCGATTAAATATTAAACTAACTCAAGGAGAACCTCTAAAGCTCCGTCACCTTTACGCTGTCCAATCTTAACGATTCTTGTGTAACCACCGTTACGATCAGCATACTTAGGAGCGATCTCATCGAATAACTTGTTTGTTACATCGATAGTCTTTGTTCCCTTCTTTGTGCCGTCAGACTCTTTAGCTGTGTAAAGAACCTTAAGCATCTGTCTTCTGGCATGAAGACGTGAAGCAGAATCCTTCTTGATCTTCTTCTCTACTTCGTCATAAACAGTAACTTTCTTTCCGTCTACAACCTCTTTTACTCTCTTGCCATCTTTGTCCTTGCGGGCAACCTTAGCTGTTACAGTAACCTCTTCGAAGTTGTCTTTCTCTTTTACTGCTAATGCGATAAGACCCTCAGCGATCTTACGAACTTCTTTAGCCTTAGCCTCTGTAGTAACGATCTTTCCGTTAACAAGAAGCTGTGTAACCTGACCTCTGAGTAAAGCCTTTCTCTGGCTTGATGTTCTGCTTAACTTACGATATTTTGCCATTTTAATTTCCTCCATTTGTGGGACATCCGGTCACGCTCTTCGGTCTTACTGCCAGACATCGTATCTTGTTGTGATAAAGCTTTGCCTTATTTCAAAAAGCAAATGCTCAAATCAGTTGCCACTCATGTATCAGACACGGTCACGCTCTTTGGTCTTACTGGCCCTGCCGCTATGAGTTTTGTCACACATAAACATAAATATGATATTTAAAATTTATATATGACCAATTTATTTAGAAGAATCAGTGCAAGGATTATTCGAATGAATTATTCCTCAGTCTGATTTAACTCTAAACCTAATTCTTTTAATTTTGCTAAAACTTCCTCTAAAGACTTGCGACCAAGGTTACGAACCTTCATCATGTCCTCAGGTGTTCTATTGATAAGCTCTGCAACAGTGTTGATTCCTGCACGCTTTAAGCAGTTGTATGAACGAACTGAAAGCTCAAGCTCATCGATGTTCATCTCAAGAACCTTCTCCTGAGCATCGTTTTCCTTCTCGACCATAACGTCAACCTGCTGTGCTGCCTCTGAAAGATCGATGAACAGATTTAAGTGCTCACTTAACACCTTAGCTGCAAGGCTGACTGCCTCGTCCGGCTCCAATGTACCATTTGTAAATACATCTAATGTAAGCTTATCGTAATCTGTAACCTGACCTACACGGGTATTCTCTACAGTAAGATTAACACGCTCAACAGGAGTGTAGATTGAATCTACAGCAAGAACTCCGATTGGTGTATCCTCGTTCTTGTTCTTCTCTGCTCCGACATAACCTCTGCCGTTAGTGATTGTAAGCTCCATGTAAAGCTTAGAATCTGCTCCACCATTCAAGTGTGCAATCTCTAACTCAGGATTCAAAATCTCGATATCTGAATCAACCTGAATATCGGCTGCTGTAACAACGCCTTCACCTTCGAATTCGATATATGCAACCTTTGGTTCATTTGTAGAACTATTATTGCGAATTGCAAGGTTCTTGATATTCATGATGATTTCTGTAACATCTTCCTTAACACCAGGAATAGAGCTGAATTCATGTAAAACACCATCAATCTTGACCTGGCTTACTGCAGCGCCCGGTAAAGAAGAAAGCATGATACGTCTTAAAGAGTTTCCAAGTGTTGTACCGTAACCTCTCTCTAATGGCTCTACAACAAATCTGCCATATGTCTTGTCTTCTGAAATTTCTGCGATTTCAATTTTTGGTTTTTCAAAATCGAACACTTCAAATTCCCTCCTTCTCGGGTATCGTTGTTATATGTTATCAAAGAGTGGATAAGCCGGGAAATAAATCCCCGGCAAATCAACCTAATTTTACTTAGAATATAACTCGACGATGAGCATCTCATCTACAGGAACATCAATCTGCTCACGTGTAGGTAAGTCTTTTACAGTTCCCTGTAATTTCTCAGCATCTACGTCTAACCACTCCGGAACGATTCTTCCGCCAGCTACCTCGACGATATCTTTCATTCTCTGAGTATTCTTTTTGCTCTCTTTAATTTCGATAACATCGCCAGCCTTTACAAGGTATGAAGGGATGTTAACAACTTTTCCGTTTACTGTAACGAACTTGTGATCAACGATCTGTCTAGCTTCTTTTCTTGTTCTTGCGAAACCAAGACGGAAAATTACGTTGTCAATTCTTGACTCAAGGATTGTCATAAGGTTAAGACCTGTTAATCCTTTCATCTGATCTGCTTTCTTGTAGTAGTTACGGAAAGGCTTCTCTAAAACACCATAGATGAATTTAGCTTTCTGCTTTTCTCTTAACTGAAGTCCGTACTCAGATACCTTTCTGTTTGCTCTTGTAAGGTTTCTTCTAGACTTCTTATCATATCCTAAATAACTTGGCTCTAAACCAAGTGATCTGCATCTCTTAAGTACAGGTACTTTATTAACTGCCATTTTAATCTATACCTCCTGATTAGACTCTTCTACGTTTTGGTGGACGACATCCATTGTGAGGTACCGGAGTAACGTCTCTGATTGATGTAACCTCAAGACCACATGCTGAAAGGGCACGAATAGCTGCCTCTCTTCCTGAACCTGGTCCCTTAACGAATACGTCAACTGTCTTTAATCCATGGATTAAAGCTGCCTTTGTAGCTGTTTCTGCTGCCATCTGTGCAGCATATGGAGTAGATTTCTTTGAACCTCTAAATCCAAGACCACCGGCACTTGCCCATGATAAAGCATTTCCTTCAGCATCTGTTAAAGTAACGATTGTGTTATTGAAAGATGCCTGAATATGTGCCTGTCCGCGTTCAACGTTTTTCTTTACACGCTTTTTAGTTGTTTTCTTTGCAACATTCTTAGCCATATTTAAACTAACCTACTTTCTACTTTCTAAACTTTATTTAAGTTATAATGAAGCTCTGCTTCTTCGTCCGCAGAACTAAACGCGCACTACGTTCAAGTGGCGTTTTCACTTATTATCTAAGTGATTATTTCTTCTTGTTTGCTACTGTTCTCTTAGGACCCTTGCGAGTTCTTGCATTAGTCTTTGTCTTCTGACCACGAACCGGAAGTCCCTTTCTATGACGGATACCACGATAGCATCCAATTTCCTGAAGTCTCTTGATATTTAAAGCGATTTCTCTTCTTAAATCACCTTCAACTGTCATTGTCTCGTCGATAACAGCGCTGATTCTCTTAACCTCGTCATCTGTAAGATCTCTAACACGAGTGCTTGGATCAACATTAGCTGCTTCAAGGATACGGTCTGCACTTACTCTTCCGATTCCGTAGATGTAAGTTAAGCCGATTTCTACACGTTTTTCTCTTGGTAAATCTACACCTGCAATACGAGCCATGT
>OLQO01001915.1_pt1 | contig 12203 bp, 9 predicted proteins | sample 1672281 | NCBI WGS metagenome assembly OLQO01 (sample SAMEA3136667, study PRJEB25190) | human gut metagenome | biome: human gut; feature: human-associated habitat; material: faeces | place: Austria | collected 2013
TTGACTTTTTATATTTTGTATAGGGTAATGATAGCAGAGTAATTTTAATAAAAAAAAGTACGTGCTATTGCGCGTTTACTGTCGTACAATAAAATATATTAATTAATCATTTTCTAATATACCTGGAGGATAAATTTATGATTGAAATCTATATTAAACTTTCGAGCATAGCTATTTTTTTATTAATTGTGCTTTTACTTGCTGCTATTATACCTTTTATCAGACTACAAAATGAAAAACGAAAATGTATATCTGAATTATCTAAAACAACACATGATTTTTCTCAAAATCTAAAAGCAACTTACAAAAAAAATGATAGTTCATATGATACCGAATCAGATAATTCCTGTTTATCTCAGATATTAAAAAAATACAAAGAAATAAACAACAAAAAAATTACAAATAAATGTAAATTTTCATTGCTAACAATTTATGTAGTTGAAATTTCAATTTTATTACCTTGTCTTTGCATTGCAAATTTATGTTTTAAATTTATTGAAGTCGATACCATGCTTTCATTGTTGAAATCACCTTTTGTTTTACTATGTATATTTCCATTTTTGATGTATATCAGATTTGTACAGCCTCGTGAAACTTGGACTCGTCATTCCAAAACTACTGCTTTACTTGAAGCAGAATTTTATAGCTATATATACCATCATGGTGTATATCAAACTATTGCTTCTAGTCCTGTTCAAATTTATACTTTTGAAAATAGAATTTTAAATATATTTTCTAACAATATTGTTATTTTTTCAGAAAATATGAAAAAACATACAGAAACCGAAAATTCTTTCAAAAATTTCAAAATATAATCCACTTCATACAAAAGAGTTAGCAAAATTTATATTCTGTAACTCTTTTGTATGAAGTTTTATTTTAAATCATTCTTTTTTCTTTGATATTCACTATGAAACGATTGCATATTTCCCATCCTACGAATGGCATCTAACCAACTATTGATTTCTTCCCTGCTATACTTAGGTGATCCATCCTCTTTTTTCATACCTTCTAAAGCTCTTGCCATCAATGAGTATTCATTTTCTAATGATGTACTAAATACTCCTTTATCATCTGTATTAATAGAAACACATAATTGGGAACATTCTTCTAATTTTTTATAATCATGTTCCAATTCACGATTATAAAATTCTATGATTGGATGTTTCTTATAATCTCTAAATGTTCCTATGCGACAATTAGATGATGGATTAGTTTCAATTGATATTCCTTTTTGTCCAATTATCTGCTGCATCTTTTTCTGAACTGCTTTTACACCCTTAATATATAATGGATTAATTTGTTTCTCTACTCGTACGTCCCCTTGTTTTTTAACTGGTATGCTATAATGATAATAATAATAAAGTATTGCTACTTCTGGCATATATCTCAATTCAAAATGTGCAGGCAATTCTCTATTCACTTTATAATAATCATAGTTATTTTCTACTGACAAATAATCAGGTTCAAAAAAACCATTTTTATAATATAATGGGTCATCTCCTCGCAATTTCCAAGCTCTATAGTATGAATAAATATCAAATTTAAAATCTCTATTTTCTGCTCCATACGGAAGGACTGATAATCTATGTTCTACTTGATGTGAATCCCTATATCTTCCCTGATATTTATTCTTCATCTTATCCAAAATTTTATCTATCGTTTCTACATCAATGTGATTTTCATAAATCATCTTAAAATATAAACTATATTCTTTTTGCAAATAGTCCTTTAATTCCTCTTGCCCTTCTATTCTTAAATCAACTATTTTTCCAAACAGCCAAACAATATTATCAAGATAATCCTGTTTTGATATCAATATACAATTACCTTTTGATTTATACCACTCTTCAACATTAATACCAAGTGCAATTGCATGTCCTAGTCGATCACCACAATCTAAATTAAAATAAAAAATTGCTTCATCTATCGCTCTTAATCCATCTGCTACATCTAGAAATTCTTCACCTGCATGATATGTAATTCTTAACTGTGGCATTTTTTCATCATTATTTGCCTCTTTTATCTTTTTCTTTTTTTCTAAATCATATAAATTACGGTCATCTCTTCTATTTGCATTATTTACTCGTATATGATTCGATAAATATCGAAATGCTGTTGCAAATATCTCCGGTCTGCATCCTATTTCAGATGAACATGCATCAATTCCCAAAACTTTTTTTGCCATATACGGATTTATTCTTCTAAATCTTACAATTTCCTTTGCACGTAATTCTACCTCTCTTCGTTTCTCATAATGTCGGCATCTTGTATTATCATCTCCCTTATCAAAAACATCTATATCTTTAATAAAATGATATACATAAAAATAACGTTCATCCAATTGCTTCAAATGATCTGGATTAATTAATTGATCTATATTTTTGATTTGAATTCCCATATCTTCTGCTTTAGCAGGAGGTGTAATACGCACCTCTAAGCTTTCCATATTCGGCTTTAATATATTATAACTTAATGCCTTTTGTACATCATAATCATGAAATAATTCATCCTCTATCAGATTTCCTTTTCGACTTTGATATTTTTGAAAATTAGCAAAACCAACATTATCATTTACTTGAACAATTTCAGATCTTATACTTTCTCTTAATAATAAATATGCATAAAATAAATTTAGTCTGTCGTCTTTTTCTCTCTGAAAACTATTTACTTGCTGAAACATCTTATACAAAAACCAATTTTCGCCTGAAAAACTTCCATTCTCACCACGCCTACTAAATGCATATAACATATAATCTTCTAGTTTATATTTTTTATGTTCCAACTCATTTCTTCTATAGTTTGCATTAAGACCATCTATTACCCCTTGAAGATTTTCACGATATTTAATCAAAAGCGTTTCGCTTTTCAATATTTTTTTTACATTTTTTAATGTTTGATCTTGCCATATTTGATTAAATAGTGATTTTTCAATAAAATCATACAAATCACTTAATTCTACTTCCGAATTCATCAACATAATATTTTTTATTTTCTGTACAATATAAATATTACGTTCTTCTATCGTATCTTTCCTTGAACTATTTTCTATGACATCTTTTATATCATTTAAAATTTTCTCTGTTACATTTGTATTAATTACTAATTTTTCCAAAACCCAATACAACTTTGGATTATTTCTTATAAACTCCCGATAAATCTTATTCTTTTCTACTTCAGTTTTCTGCTGCCCTAATAAAATAAAAATAAACTGTTTAAACCAATAGGAACATGATATATTCTCCTTTGATAATATATTATCATCTTCTTCGATATAATTTTGATTTATTTCCTCTTTTATTACTTCATAATTAATCACAAAATCTTCCAACCTATGTTTCGTCAAATTATGATATTGCGCATATGGTACTTTGTACGATCCTATTCTTATTTTGGTACTTGTCAAAAATGAAAATAATAAAATTCTTATCATTGCTGCTTGTAAATACTGTAATGATAATGATTTTTCCATATAGCGATCTGTATATGCAATCTTAGTATCTCTTTTTTCTTTATCGTATTTTCTAAAGTAATCTAAAACTTTAGAATTTGTTACATTATTCATTAAACTAATCCACGACATTTGAAAAATAGGAATGGAACCCCAAAAATGAAAATGATTTTCTGAAATTCCTTTATTTAAAATCTCATATAAACGAAAATTATTATGTTTTGTTATGATATCCCATGAAAATCCCATATCTTCCATCTTTAAATGATTTGACTGCCTTGCCATATATGCTGCAATCAGAATATCCTCATTAATAACTGTTGTCAATTTTCTCCATGATAAAAGATATTGATATCTGCATAAAACCTGATTTTCTTTTAAAACCAACATTTCATCACAATATGCAAACAATGCTGAAAATACATTAATTTCATCTCGTTCTTCTTTTATATTTAATCCAAATATCCTTGCTACACGATCTTCAAAATTAGTCTTATAATATCCCCACATATTAACAGCCTCGTCTTCACTATAATATCTCATATATGAATGGGCAAGACGTATAAATTCTTCTTTTGTAAAATAATTATATACAATATTGTTTTCTATTACTCGTCGCGGTGAAACATCTTTTAACAACATTGTAATCATCTTTTGTAAATTTTCCATTATTTATTTGATCATCTCTCCTGAATCTCTTCTTCATAAAAGTTTATAATTCCTTTACTTAAATCAGTTTCCCTATTTATTGCATGCATCCAGATTGTTCCAAATACTGCTGTAAAATTATTTTCTCCAAAATATTTTACAGCAGGACAATTTCTAAAAATTTCTCCTAGATTTGTTTTCCCCTCCATACTTTCATCTTGTTTGTTTAATATATCCTCACACTTTTCATATATATGACTAATCTTTCCAATAAGTTCCTGAATATTTTCTATTCCAATCACTTCATTCTCTTCTTTGATTAATCTCTTTTCAACATTATACATCAAATCAAAATCCCATATTGGCAATGCAAAATGTCCATATTGTTTATCCCATTGTTCATAGTCTTTCAAGAGCAATTTATCACAATCTATTCCATCCATTCTTTCTTTTATATCCTTTTCTATCTTTCCAAGAATATCTAGATATTGTATAGAATTTACTACAAATCCCCATGGACAAAAATATAATTTATCATTTGATCTTATTTCTAAATTAATTGCAAATTTCTTCGTTTCTCCTAATTGTGTCTCTCCTATATCAATTATTGATATTTCTAATTTGGAATTTTCTCTATCTTTCGTAGTAAAAAATAACAAACATATTTCTATATTTCTAATAAATTCTAATATTGTATTTTCTTTGTCATCTGGAGAAATTTCTATATTTAGTTGTACCCAATCTTCACCAGTTCCTGATAATTCTATGTATCCTGACATTTTACTTTTTCGATAATTTATATCCTTATCAGAATTCTTCAAAGTTGTAGCATACACTACATTAGGTAACATGTAATTAGTTAAATTTCCTGATATTGATCCAGCGCAAAAATCAATAAGTTCCTTATTTCTTATACTATCTGATTCTTTTGAATAATATATTTTGCTTAATCTTATTGTATAATATGCCAAAATACAATGAACCATTCTTTTTTCTTTATCCCCTAAACGACCATATATGTATATTAAATGTAATAAAGTTCCATAATCATACTTTTGTTCTTCTAGCTTATACATTAAATTAAGTGTTTGAGTTCGTTCTTTTTTATATCTTAATAAATCTTCTATTTCCTGTCCATCTTTTTGCGAAATACATCTTATTAAATAATCAAATAACTCTTCTACCCCTCTATGCAAATTAGAATTCATTATCTTTTGCATTTCTTTTTTCTCTTCGTATTCTAATTTGTCTCCTACAAAACGTTGGGAAAAATCATTTAACATTTCATTATAATTTTCTTCTGGATATCCTTCTATTGTTTCATCTCCTAAATAATCAAAAAACATATTCATATATTTTAGTTTTCTAATATTTTCCGGCTCATAAAAATGTGTTTTTTTCCCATTCAAATCAAACAGGATTCCTGTTTTTTGATATATTTTTTCAAAGACATAGTTTTTTATTTTTAATTTTTTATCTAAATTCTTAACTTTTATGTTCTGATTTCCCTCAAAATTCAAGGCACCTGTATAAACTCTTTTATATAATGGTATTACTTTTTCTAAATACAACTGCGACATATCACTGATTTGGTCTCTGATATTCGAATCTCTTTCTCCTAAATCCTTATATATTTTTCCAAAATGTACCTTACTTAAATTTAATAATTGCTCATAATCAACAGAAATAAAAACTATTACATCTTTCATCATCAAATATCTATGAATAGCTTCTAAAGTATCAAATCCATGATCTAAATTCATATCTAGATCATCAATCGCTATTACTAACACTTGCTTTTGACTATGTTCGATGTATTGATTTTTTTCATTTTTCATTAAGCTTAAATATCGTTTAATTAATTGTTCTAAATCTCTCTTTAAGCCCAAACTATTTGATACATTTTTTAAATTTTCAATAGATGACTGTCCCCATTTATTTTTGTCATTAATTTGTCTTAGAGAATTTTCAACCCTTATAAATAATTCTTGTAATTCTCGGATATCATATTCTCTCCAATCATCATGAAATCTCTCTTCACTAGTTTCCATAAATTTTCGATACATATTAGCGACCAAAATATGGAGAATATTTTCCTCTTTTTCTAGCAGTCCACCATCAATAAAATCTAAACAATGAAATTTTACAGATTCAAAATCAATCTCTCTAAATGGTTCTTCGTATACAGAATTTCCATAAGTATTTAAATAATTCAAAAAAGAAAACATTGCTGTTGTCTTTCCCGTTCCCCTTTTTCCAACAAATGCTATCATATTATTTATTTCTTTTTTATCTAATGCACCTATTTTTCTTCTTAACTTTTCTTCTTCTATATATTCTGATTCATCTAATAATTTCTTCACCAAACTTTTTGTCTTCTTATAAGTGCTAGAATATATAGATTCTTCAAATTTTTTAGGTTCTTCCATAAAACTTTCATATTTTGATAATTCAATTATTTTATCTGAATTGCTCATTTTATTTTCCCTCTCAAAAATGTATTACTCTTCTGTTAATATCTTTATGTCTGATTCATTTATCGCTATATTTATATTCTTTTTTATTGCCTCACAACAAATCATATCATATTTACTACCAAACATCTTTTTCATATATATATTCTTTCTACACATGCTATTATATACATCATTTGCCTTTTGAAAGTATTTTAATGCTTTATTTTTCTTATCTTCTTCAAATTTTACATATATAATACCTATTTCTCTACATAATTTGTAATAATACAAAAATTCTTCCGGCTTTAAGTAATCAAACTTATTTTCATTTATTTCATCTAATATATCTAATCCTTTTTTAAAGTCTGCTTCTGCTTTTCGATAATTTTGATCAAATTTTAAATCATAAATTCCTAGTTTATAAAATGCCTTATAATTCCTATTACAGCTTTCTGCTGCACACCGATAATATTTTAATGCTTCAGTATCTTTATCTTGTTTTATCTGATATGATAATCCCATACGATAATATATAAAAGATAATACCTCTTTATTTCTATCTTTTAATTTATCAACACACTCCAAAAGATGTCCTGGAGTATCTCTATAATATCGTAAATCTAGATTAGTAGCTAATCCTTGTAATACATGTATATTATAAAAATTTTTATTTTTTTCTAAAATCTCTTCCATTTCATATACTAAGTCTTTTGTATTATACTTTAACCCCATACCGCCAAAAACTATCTCAAATAATTTATTAATTTTTTCTTTACAATACAATATAGAATATTGAACGTATGATAATATTTCATCATTAATCCCACATTCATCTATTTTCAACAACCTCTCATACGCATTTATATAATAATTACATATTTCTTGCATCCATGATTTTTGGTTTGAATAATCATGTCGTATACAAGATACTTGCATAATATGTTCTTCAATAAAAATCTGACCAATCTGATCTAAAAAATCATTATTCTCAAATATATTCTCATTAATCCACTTGATTAAAAATATTTGTTTTTCTTTATCATGTTCATAAAAATTATTATTTGATTCATATATAGGAATTTGCTCAAAAATAACATGATCATCATACTTCTCACTATCTTCTTTTTGTATGGAATCACCATGATATATTTCTTGCGCTACCATAATCCCTATAAAACGAAAATAGCCCGCAATAAATTCAGCCTCGAATTTATTTTGGACTTTATATGATAACTTTATTATTCTTTTTGCTGACATGTCAACTGGTTCTCCTTTTTTGAATATAACTTTTCTCCGTTTTCGAATACTCTGGAAGTAATGGTAATTTCTTATACAATATCAGAAAATATGAAATACGATTATTTTTTATCATTTGAATATTTTAGAATTAAAAATATTAGGTAAACCTATTATCTCATAATTGATACAGAAAATATTTATTATACAAAGTCAATCTATAATATAGATATATCGTAAATTTCTACGACCTGAATATTCAAGAACATGATAATTGTATGCATATTGATTACCCTTATATGCATACAATTATCATGTTATACTTTCCTTCATAAAATGTCTTTTTTTTAATACAATTATTTTATCACATGTATTTAATCTACACAATACCTAACTATATTGTTTACAAACATTTCATCTACTCCCAAAGCATCTCCGCATAAACCCCATCAGCAATCAACTCTCTAAAAGCCTCCTGCACAGTTTCTTTATCTTCCTTATATGTAACTCCAAACCAACGATCCTGTGTCTCCAACACCTTCACGTTCGCTCTTTCTTCTTTCAAAAGCTTGTCCACGATATCCGGTAACAGATATTCGCTCTTTAAATCTCCTTCTTCCACATTCGCAAGAAAATCTTTGAAATCCTCTGCTAAGAAATCCAAAAATTCTGGATATCCTGCCCACATGTTCATGGATACTTTATCTTCTGGACTGATCCATTCCTGTACTTCTTCGCTGTCACATTTGATCTGTCCGTCTTCTCCCATTTCGATTTCTGTTGTCTCATGTACCTGACTTAATAAACCATTCTCATCGACAACGCTGACTCCTCTGGTCACTGTTCCATTGTCGCTTAATGTGTTCTTTAAAATGAATCCGCCCATTCCCATGGTAAATTCTCTTCCAAGATCTTCTCCGGCTACTAAGAAATCATGCTGTTTCACAAAACCTTCTGGCAGATCATCAAGCTCCTGAAATACATATTCCACATCGATCTGTTCTTTGATCCTGTTTCCAATAATCTCTTCGAACTCCTTGAAAATGTCTTTGAGGATAATAAAGACTACTTTATTAAATCCTGCTTCTTTTGCATCTTGAATGGAATAATCCATGATGATCTCTCCATTTGATCCCATCTGGGCTAACAGTTTAATTCCTTCTCCAAATCTGGAGCCGATTCCGGCTGCCATGATGATTAGTGTTGTATTCATTCGTATTTTCTCCATCTTAATGTAGAAGTCCTTTTTACATGCAAAGATAAAGCTAGGCTTTCAAACTTTTTCGCATCTTTCATTTTAATTCAATATTTTACTTTGCAAAGTAATTTCTTAATACCTGCAAATCCCCCAAACATATATATTTACTGATTTATAACTGACATTTGTTTTTTATTTTTAACATCTGTGTAGAAAACATTAAATCTACCTGATGGTTTCCATTCGCCTGCTGCTATAATAATTTTTTCTCTATTTGCAAAAATCATATTTCGAGCTTGTTTAAAAAGTGCTTCTTCATCAAATTTCAGAATAAACTTATAAGTTAAATCAGTTATTGGTGCCGCAATTTTAATTTCCAACTTATCAGAATCATAAAAACGTCCTCTTATTGCCATTCCTTCAATAATTCTATAACCGAAAACACCTTTAGGATACATATAAGCACTTCTATTATCTAAAAGCATTTGACCAATAGTAACATGATTATATTCATCCGTACAAACAAATGATTTGCACATATCATATATTTGACGAATAGTTCTTAATGGTTTTTTAGTTGCGTTAACTTTATTAGTATCATGTATATTTGATGTATATTTTCTTTCTATATGATTGTTTGTCAACATTAAATTTTTTACCGCATTTTCAAAATTAAAAGCATCCTCATCATGCTCATTTGGATTAAAACCATTTGAAAAATGAAATGGGCAATTAGCTACGTGTTGATATTGTTTATATTTTGCTTTAAAATGTGCAGACGAAAAACCATCTACACTGCATATATACATATGGGCATCACATTTAGGATTAGGACAATAAAAACGAATACCTTTATCTTCTTTTGAAGCATTATTCGCATATAGTTTTTCATTCCGTTCTTTATCTTTATAAACATACATTGCCATTTATTTCATCTCCTTTTTGTCTCACTTAGGAAAATCTATTTCCTCAAATTCCATGACTTTATCCATTCCCTCAAATACTGTAACACATGTTGTATAAAATAATCATGCCATCTTTTATTTCTATATATTTCCTTCTCATTATATATTATTTTTTATTTTCATGACCGTTCAATTTTTTATTGCATAACAACAATAGGATTTAATCAATACATTTAAATTGTATTGACTACATTTAAACTAATTTCTTAAGCGTACTTGTTAATGCTTAATGTGAGTCCAAATTAATTTTCACTCTATATTTATGCTTTAATCCATTTAATTCCCTATCATCATATGGCACAATTTTATCCTTTTGCAATCTTCCCAGTACAATCGCTGGATCTCTTCTTATTTTTTCAGCAAATTCACAAATTGTATATTTATTAAATTGTCCATTCTTTAAAAACTCTGCATACTCTTGAACAGGAATTAATTTATTTGCAGCATATTCATCAGCTGCTTGCTCTTGCTCTCCTATTTCCTTTTCAAACGATATACCATAATCTTTATTTATAATATGACCAATTTCATGCAATAATGTAAACCAAAATGTATCCGAATATAGTCTTCTGTCATTTACCATAAGCATAATATTATTACCTATTTTCTTTGTAGCTCCATTAATTTTAGATCCTGACAAATTTGGTAAAATGACTAAAATAACTCCTGCTTCTCTAAATTTAGCATATATTTTTGGATAAAATTTTTCGTGTTCCATAGTTAGCGTTAATGCATATTCAATTGCATCATTAAATTTTTCCCTATTAAACTTTGGTGCATTAATTTCTAAAGCTTGATTGATTGCAATTTGCACCATTATATTTGCTTTTATTGTATTTATTTCATTTAATCCACTTGCTGATTCTCTGAAATTTACTGCAATATCTCGTCTATTAAATACTGACAATGTAGATACATCTAAAAACTCCCTGACAGCTTTAATTTGTTCATCAATTTTTCTAGGAAAATCCGGTAATTTAAAATTATCTCTAAAATATTTATAATCTAATTTTTTAAATAGTTTTCTCTCCTCAACCATCAACTGTTCTGATTCAAATTCCGCAACAATTGTATCATATTCTTTCTGCAAATTAAGCCAATATTCTATACTTGTTCCTAACATTCTTGACAATTTCATTGCTATATCTACTGATAATTTTTGTTTGCCTGAAATTAATACACTTAAATTTTTAGGAGTTGTATCTAATCTTTTCGCAAAATCTTCTTGTGTAATTCCACTCTCATCAATAATTTCTTTTATGTAATAACCAGGATGAAACGCTATTCTATCATTATATTCAATATAATTACTCATAATGTTTACTTACCTCCGTTATCTCAACTATCTCTACTATCTCCGCTATTTGATCAATACTAATATCATATGGTTGTTCTTTTTCATCTAATGGTCTTAAAATTATTCTCCATGCATCTTTTCTGGTTTTTACATCAATAGCATAATATCCTTCTAAATTTTTTCTTCCTTTATTTTTTAATGAATGGAAGTGAAAATTAGGCATTGCTATTATATCTTTTATTATTTTGGCATTTTCGAGTGCATTTACTCTAGCTAAAAGACTTGTCGCTAATAAAGCATTTCCCCCAAATAATTTTTTAGCTGCTTTTACACTAGTACATTGCATCTTTACTTTATCGTTTTTATATACTAGTTCCAAATCTTACTCCTTTTAATTTATATTACCTATTAGGTAATTTTATTTTACATTTTTATTCTTCCCCTGTCAAATCATAATTATACAAACATAAAATTTAATCGTTTGTGATCATCCCTATAGAGAATTTGATCTTTCACAATACATCCCTTCTTCTATTTTCTTCTCTATTCGGTATATTCTTATTTTGCAATACTTCCATTTTTCATCTGGTTCTTTTTTATATGCATCTACATTGGCTAATTCCTCACTTAACGGACAAAAATAAATTTTATGTGTTAATATTTTATATGTTTCCTTCAATAAGCTTATTAACTCGCTTTGTTGTACCTTGGAATAATTACACATTATATGTTTTTGTTCTATATATAATAATAAATTTTCATATTGTTCTTTTATATTTTCCAATTTATCTTCTTTAAAATCCGTATGTATTACTTCTTCTAATCTTTTTTTCATACCATCAAAATTTTCAAATTTCAGATTTTTCAAATCTACTCAGAACTATCAGACACGAACGGTCAACAAGGTCAGAAGACCTTGCAACCCCCATTGATAGATGTTATACCTATGATG